>Ga0307515_10007301_pt1 | contig 21871 bp, 9 predicted proteins | sample 17_EM_MG_FD_194513 | JGI IMG/M metagenome (GOLD analysis project Ga0307515, IMG submission 194513) | Populus trichocarpa ectomycorrhiza microbial communities from riparian zone in the Pacific Northwest, United States - 17_EM | ecosystem: Host-associated > Plants > Roots > Unclassified | place...
CCCCCCCCCCCCCCCCCCCCGCCTCTTTTTTTAATTTCTCGCCTGAGAAAATGATTCCATGAACAGGCCAGTTACTAGGGAATTGGAAAGGGCAGGCCCTAAGCATGATAGGTAATAATAGTTGGAAGATATGCTACACGATTATTTTCACGTATAAAAAACAAAATATAGTTTTAAAATTTTTTATTTGAGTTACTTGGATTTTTTTTATATATATTTTCACATGGATGTTTGAATTACTTTGCGGATATTTTAATTAATCTCACAAGTTCTGAAATTAATAATTATATAAGCCTTTAATAATTTTAAAAGGACATAAATTCATGACCATTAAAAAATAAATTGAATTACCTCTCGGAATTACGTTACTTGAATTTTTATTTTTTTTGTTTTTAGTTTAACGTGGGTGTCCGGATCAGCTTGCGCGTACCTGTTGAATAGATTAGGTTAACTAGAATTTTTAACTGAATTAATTATATTTTTTTATCATGAATTAATTCATTAAATTAATAGAATTAAACTGAGTCCAAGATAAATGAGAATGCTCTAGATGGTGATTAATATACTATTAATACATTTATATTTTGATATTATATGTGTATTATATCATACGTCCCATTTTAATATAGCAAATGTAATCTCAAAATCATGCTTACATTTTGAATATGCAGGCGAGGAATCAAGTGGCATGGGGCAACTGAGAGCAGAACTCGGCAACTCGCGGGTAGATCCTAATCTTTATAAAAAAGAAAAGTTGAAAAAGAGTCTTTCGTATTTTCAAGAGCTTAAAGTAGGAATGGACTTGAAATATATATGGATTTACTTGAATTTTCCAATCTTTGGACACAACCGATATTTATTCAAACCTCATGATAAAAAGAAAAAAAGAAAGTCGGTCCATTTCCACTTATATTTCTAATTACCAATCTCCCTTGCTTTAATCGAAAAAAGAAAAATTCACAGGACTTCCAAATTGCAACCCTCCTTACTGTGCTCTCCTGGTTCATTCTTATTAACTGAAATTTTATTAGAAAAAAAACTACAACAATATACCTTTTAATCATACTTTTAGAAAGATCCAATTGATTAAATTTTTTTTATTAAAATAATTTTTTTTTAATAATAATATTTTTTAAAAAAAGTTAATAAATTTATAATTAAGTTTTTATCGAGTCAAGTCTAGTGTGTTTTTGGATGTGTTTAAGAGTGTGGTGGCGGTTGTTTTTTAAAGTGTTTTTCATTTAAAAAATATATTAAAATAATATATTTTTTATTTTTTTAAAATTATTTTTGATATTAACACATTAAAATGATCTAAAAATAATAATAATATTATTAATTTTAAACTAAAAAAATAAAATAAAAAATTTAACTTTTTAAAAACATTTTTAACTCAAACGAATCAATTTTTTATATATATAATTTTTGCTAACAAGCCCCTGATCAGCTTAGATTTCAGGTAGAACAGCTGGCCAGTACGGTTTTCGAAAGAATGCTTTTAATGAGAGGGGAAAAAACAAAAGAAACAAAAAAAAAATAATTCTTAGGTTCCCGTGGAAGTGGGCTCCACGAAAGCAAGACGTCACAATGCACAGAAGTTTTATTGGACATCGAATTGAAGGTGCTTAGAATATAATTGGCTAAATTTTAAGATTCAGTACACGCGCTATTTTGGAGACTGAGGCTACGAACCAATCACTTATAAGAGAGAATTATTTTTCTTATATCATAATTCATAAGTTCATAACTAATTTGCTAGCTTGCAAGTGACAATCACGCGCAGTGTGACGTCGGCAAGAAAAAGCTGATGACTGTGACATGAACACAGTTAAAGTTGTTTTTTTAAAAGATATTTTTATAAGGATACTAAATTAATATTTTTTAAATATATTTTGAATAATTTTAATATTATTTTATTAAAATTATCTAAAAGGATGTAAAAAAGTATCAATCTAATAACTTTTTATTATTAAAAACACTTTAAACTAAATTAAAAAAAAACTAAAAACACAATACTAAACAATATCTTCATCAATAACAAAATAAATTTAGAAAGAATTTCTATCCTAAAAAAAAAAAAAGAAAATATGAGAATAGATATTTTTTATTTTAATTATTTCTATATTTTTTTATCACAATAACTAAATAATATTTAAAAATTGTTTTACACATAGCAATATTTGTTTTTACAGTTTAATTATATTTTTAAAAAATTTTGAATTTTTTTGGATTTGACAAATGATGCTTTTTCTCCTCACTTTACAAGCAAAAACATCTAAAATCTAAATGTATCAAAATTAAAGTTATAAAGTCCTGTATAATTAACTATTTAGGGGCTGATTAGAATTGAAATGCAACTCATATTTTATGATTTTTTATTTTTTTTTAATTAGATTTTTTATATTTTCAAATTGTTTTGACATTTTAATATTAAAAATAATTTTTTTAAAATTTTTTTAAAATATATTTCTAAATAATTTTTCTTTTAAAATAACTATTATCACACTTCAAACATTTCAATTTATTTCATAAAATTCACAAAGCATGAGCATCAATGGTAAAAGTTTTGACTATACTTCCAAGGTGGAAAAGAAAATGAATTTTGTTCAAGAACAGTATCAACCTTCTATCATAACCATTCATTATAGCTGACTAGTATGATAGAAAATAAATTCATATTTTTTTCACCACCTTATTGGATTTTCCAACCAACTTGGTACGTATTTTATTATAAGACAACAAATATTATATAGTTTAAAACTTTATTAATATAAGATCGTAGATTTTATTACTAGTTTCTTAAGATATCAAAGAAAAAAAATGTTATTTATACTCTCTCCCTCTCTCTCGTCTTTTTATTTACTAATTAAGATATTCAAGCTCTCCTCAAGCATGGCAAGGAGTGCAACCTATAGCATGCTCTTGGAAGACATGTCCATAACCATAGAAGGGAAGGTTATGCATGCACCTTCACCATGAAGATTCGTCACTGTCTATAGTTTCCATCTATTATATTTTTATTTTTTTTGTCAAAAAGAATGAAATATGCATCACTGAATTGCCAAAGTTGGGGTGGGTGCCTTGTTGCTTTGTTTTTTCCACCTCATAATTCAAATATTTTGCTAGAGAAAAATAAAATAAATCACAACTATCAATCAAAAGAAAAGGAAATTAATTATTAGCATGAAATAATTAATTACAGAAACAGAGAAACTTTTTCTTGATGTCTATCTTAATCTTGGAGTTTAGTTTTGGAAATCTCTATGTTGCTTACAACACATCTATAGTTTTAGTCAATTAGGGGATGATACTGACTTTTGTATTTAAAAATGGCTTCACAAACTATTTTTGAAGTAGACCGCGGTTGACATGGTAATCCTTTATCATAATTAACACTAATTTCTAGTATTAGTATTAATTAGTATGTGTTTGTGTGTGTGTATATATATAAATATTAGCAACTTGGCTATCCAGTTCTATACATGAACTAGCCTGTTGTATATATATCTAGCTGTAAATGAGTTTGAAAGACGAGGCAATTTCACTCTTGTTTCCAGCCTTGCTCCACTGCATTTTCTCCATGAATCAACCACCAAAAAACCTACAAAAAAGTAGCAGCAGCAATAAGGGAATGGAACAAAATCTAAATATGTTTTCTTGTAAGGCTTTAATCAGTCAAAACATATGGATTGACATATTTTTTGAATGCAAATTTATAGTTCTTATTGCAAGACTAGTAAATTGATTCATGGAGTTTTGAGGTGTTAATTCTTGCAAGAAATGAATGGTCAGGCATTATGAGCTGGAACACTGCGAAGTCCATCAATTTCAAGCCTTTTTTATAAGGTTCTGGTTGCTTTCTTGAGATATGGAACTTCAGACATTCTGAGATGTGGAACTTCATGCCGACTTCTACCTGTTACATACAGTAGCATGATTGATACTATAGCAGGAGTGCATTACTTACTAGAGCCATCTCTTCTTTGGAGTTGTATCCTTGGATGAACTTTGAGTTTGCCTTCTAATCTTCCTGCCGTCTCCTCCAGCTAACATTTGCTTTGGCTTTGAAGGAGAAAGACCAGAAGATTCTTGGTTTCTTGATGTTTCTTTGGGAGGACTTTCTGTTCTAGACTTTGCATGAAGCTCTCTACCTTTCCTTTTAATCTTCCTGATGTCCTCTCCAGCTGACAACTGCTCTGGTCTCGAAGAAGAGTTTCCGATGGATTTTCGCTTTGTTGGTATTTCTGTCAGAAGCCTTTCTGATCTAGACTTTGTCTTTGGTTCAGTTAACCCTGCCGAAAACCTTGAGGCCTTCGCTTGAGCTGGTTTATGGGTTGTTGTCAAAGTGAGGACATCACTCTGAACAGGAGTCTCCTGAATTTAAACAACAGGAGGTTTTTTCAGTCTATACTTCATAGGAGAGAAGTCTGAACTGGAAAAGCAAGGCTATTGATACTATTCTGCTAAGGGTCACCTGAACCGTAAAAGAAGGAGGTTGTGGTTGGTTTGAAGGAGAGGAATCTGAATCAGAAGAGGAAGAACTGTCCAGGTCATAGAGTATGTTATCCACCATGACAGGAAGTTCCCAATTGTCTGAGATAGATAACGAATGGGATGGTCTCCGAAGTCTCGGAGAAAGCTCTGCCTGTAAAAAGTTACATGAGTTTTGGCAATTGTCTAGAACTCTTCCCTAACTACCAAATAAATAATCCTGCTAACACTGAATCCTCACCTTTTCTTCTAAGACCACCATGTTCCTCTTAAGTCTTTTGATCATTGTGTTCTTCCTGCATATAATGTCTTCCAATTCGGCAAATCTCTATTATCATGGGAAAAAAAAAGATGTGTTCAAATAAATCAGACCTAGATATGGTGAGAAGAAAAGGGCTAATGCAACATACTTACTGAAGTAATACCTTTGAACCTGCAAATGATTGAAGATCGGTGCTCAGCTCCTTTATGGTGGCATCCTTTTCTTCACACTCTTTCTTCAGATTGAACATGTCTTGGTCTATTGCAAAGGTGTTCATCTGTTATAGAGACAGAACATGAGTTCAAAGGTGATAAGGAAAGCAGCATATCACGTTATCCTCCTTGATTGTAGGAAATAATTTAGCAGAAACGTTAGGTGATTGTTTCTATAGTTAGTTTCCTACTATAACTATATCTGTACATTCCTATATAAATAAACCTCTCCACCACAGAAGGAAGTGTGGCTTTACCATTCCTGTTAAAAGGAATGCAAACTTCATATATCGGCGAGTTGTTAACTCCAACAGCAATCCGGCGGTAGGTGTCTCCCAATATATTTAATAGCATTTAACTATAAGAAAACAAATTTATGACTGTTGTGGAGAAACTGAGCAACTGAGCCTTTTTCCATCGTATGATTCATGTTGTGGAGAATCATGACTGTCCTTCATGATATTGAATCTTTGGAAAACAAATTTATGAGGCTATTACAGATGAAAAATCTTGAAAATGTAATTACTGGGCCAGAATCATCCATTACTTGTATTTCTTCTGCAGAACCAGTTGAACCCCAATCTGAAAAATCTGACATTTTCTGCTCTTCTGGTTCCTCCTTATTTCCGAAAGGGATTTTGCAATGCAGCACCTCATCCCCTCTAGGCAATCTCACAGCTGAGTTCCCCTGGTAGAAAATGTGGAAAATTTTAGTGTTTAGAAGGTAGAAACTGATCATGGTCTGAATATCACCCCTGAAGCTCCAAGTAGGCAAAAAAGTTATTGTATCTAACATAAAATGATTCTCACCACCAAACCAGCTACATGTTCTTGGTGTTCATCACGTTGCCAGGAACCACCGTCAACAAATTCAATTCTGTCGCAGCCAAAAGCATCGTTTGCTTTAGTTTCTTCCTGATTATTAATGTCATTCAGCTGATCACACAGATTGTCAAGCTTCTGCTCCATGCTTGATAGAACCTCATCCTGAAATTATTCAAATTCAGAAATGATCAGACCATTAAATTCCAAAGAAATTTTTTTGATGATATATCTTTGTCTTAAATATCACAATGCAAGATGGAAGAAACAAAAGGATCAATCATTAACATTAAACGCTCAAGAATAAATTCATGAATAATTAATCATCATCAAGGACAGTCTAACTAATAAAGCAAGCCAATGATGAGATTTCTGACCCTTAGCTCCACAGACTTTTTGAGCTGATTGATGACCCTATTCTTTCTAGACCCAGCAACAGCAAGACCAAGAGCAGCAACAATGAGAAACCTTTGAATTGGACTAAACAGCTCTGAACCCACATTTTCATCTCGGTTAAAGCCAATGCCAATGGCTATATCCGAGCTGGCTTCCCCTTCATTCACAAGCTGTTCTTGTGGGTCCACCCATGGCAACCGCCGAGGTGATGGAACAGCTTGGCTTGGCTTGAACTGGCTCGAGAGCCGGGGCGAGGTGGGAGCAGAAACCGGAGAAAATAGGGAAAGAGAGACTAGAGGTGGAGGAGCACCGCGCCTAGCTGAGAAGCCAAGCTTGTTATGATCAGCCATGAAGAAAACTTGAATATAGCAGAATTTTGTTTCTTCAAAACGTTGGCAATCACAATTGTTTGTCTTTAATAGCTTAAGTTCTCACTGGATTAGTTATTTACCTGTGGTGCTAAATGAAACACTTACCAAAAATATACATTCAGTGCGGGATTATGGGTAACCATAAGCAAGCAACGACCATATGGGCTCACGAAGCCATAGCCATGTAGAGAAGTATGGCTACGGGAGGTGAGATATATGCAGTTAGGCACGTCAGGATTTTGCTTGCGTTGTTTCCTTTTGTTATTAGAACAGGTTGGAGGGGTCAGATTGAGGCAAAAGTAGCTATAACCACATTACCAAGAGAGGAAATATGGTTATGATTTTGTGGCTGACATACTATGGAGGTTTCTTAAATGGATGGTCTAGGGATCATGTATATTTTAGCTCTAACTAAGTTTTTGTAGGAAATACGGTTGCCTCGCATTCCATTCCAAATATAGAGCAAAAGGCACTACATGGGATCATGTATATCTGATATGAAGTGGGTGTTACATGAGTTCGGTATTTGAAAAAGTGGTAGTAGTTGTTTTTTAAAGTATATTTTGTTTGAAAATATATCAAAATAATATTTTAAAAAAATAAAATTGACATCAGTACATCAAAACAATACAAAAACATAAAAAAATTAATTTAAACAAAAAAATAAAAATTTTAAATTTTCATGAAATGTCGTTTGAAACGCAATTTCGAACAACGTCTAAGTTAGACCAAATGAAAAGTATTGTGGGTTTTGTTTTTTGCAATTATTCATTTGAATTACTGATTTTCCTTTCAATTTCAACCTTCATGGTTTTTTTTTATATCATGTTGCGCATTGTATTTATAATATTGAGAAATTAAATTTTATTTTATCAAATTAAATATTTATTCGACACCATGAAAATCTTATATTAAGTTAATTGAGATAAATTTTAGTTAATTTCTCGATCAATGTAATATTAAAAGATAAAATTAAAAAAAATAGTAATTGCAATAGAAAATATTAAATAAATTAGTTTTTAAGCTCTTATCATATCTTCGCCACTTCTTGCATTATCAAATATGGTCTCACGAAATCTTGAGGGATAATTTAACTGGCTGGTTTTAGGTTTGCTCCTCAATAATTACAAGTTTGAGTCTCATCAAGGTTACTGAAGACTTATATAATCATTAATTTCAGAATTCGTGAAATTAGTTAAATTACAAACAAACATTCATATTAATAAAATAAAAAAAATAGTCCGACGGCTCTCAAACATATGCAAGCTGGTTATAAGGGCTTTGATTCTTGAATTTTAACAAAGTTTATGGATGACCGATAAAATGCGGTAAATGAGAAGAATAAAGAATTATCCTTTCAAATGGCAAATCAAACTTACCTAGAAAACTGGACACAACACAAACAAACATGCATTGACCTAGAGGTTGAACAGAAGATCCGATGACCAACAACTCTATGTTTTAGACAGTTTTTTTTTAAAAAAAAAAAAAACTGAAAATAAAATTGTTTTTTTTTATTTAAAAAAAAGACCAATTCTCGTACATGTTTAACCAGGTTACCTTTTTGGACCGTTCAAAAACTAACCTAGCCAAAATCAAGCCAAGTCTAGGTTTAATAACTATTATTCATATTTAAAAAAAAATGAATAATAACTATTATTCATATTAAAGATATTAAAAAAATAAAAATTGTATTGCTAAATAGCTAAATCTAAACGGTGCAGGTGATTATAATGATCTTTGAACAAAATAAAATTTCCAATTGGATCTCCTATTTATGAAACATTACCCTATTAACCCCCACCATTTACATTTGTGAAAAATAATGAGATCACTGGAAACAAACAGGTCCTTTTTATGATTCTAACTTCTAAGGAGATGGTTATTTGGAAAATGTCCAATTGATTTGGGGGTCCCAGTTGATTTTGTTTTTGTCTGGGACCAAATTGAGAATTGGATGATATTTGGGGGATGAATATGTCCTTTACCAAAAACAAATCATTAACAGGAAGAAATATTAACTAAAGCTGATATTTTTAGAAATAAATATTATGTCTGGACATCTACAGAAATTCTATTACTTTAACAACATATCATAATGATAGCAACATGGCCCTTCCAGTTCTAGATATCAACTAGCCTGTTGTATATCTGCCAGCAAATGAGTTTGAAAGACAGGCATTTTTCTTCAATTGCCAGCCCTGTGTTACCCTTATCTACATACATCTACCGCATAAACCTACAAAGAAGTGGCAGCAAAAATAAGGTTTCACGACAGAATATGCTTTCAGATAAGCAACATATCAACCAACAAGCATTGGATATATCTATATAAGAGTAAAAGAATATCTCCCTCAAAGGGTCCAGTTGAATGTGATAATGACACATCTGTTATTCACAGGGGTTTATACAGTTGATGGAATCAAATTTCCAGTATTTATTCCCAGAATCTAGCTTATGTTTGCAAAATTAAAATGTTGTTTGGGTGGAGATTTACAGTGTTAACTCCTGAAAGAATTGAAGAGTCAAACCTTGATAACAGAATGCAAAGTTTCCAACTGAGAGCAGGTCAATTTTTCAAGTCATTGTTATGAAGTTTTGATTGCATTTTAAGCATCAACGAGTCAGTTATTGACTTCGCCTCATTTTTAAGATTCTGAGATATGAAACTCGATGCCAACTTCTTGGAAAGCAAATTTAAAGGTCTTAGGAAAACTTGAAAACAGAAAATGATTTGGCTCCCAAGCTTTGTTCGAGTACCATTAGCAAGTGAAAGTAACACTTGAAACTGAATTTATATGTTAAACTATGACAGGTGTGCATTACTTACTAGAACCATCTCTTCTTTGAAGATGCATCCTTAATTGCACTTTGAGTCCGCCTTCTAACCTTCCTGATTTCAGCTGACAACTGCTTTGGCCTCGAAGAAGGAAGTCCAATGGACTTTTGATTTGTTGATATTTCTTTGAGAGGACTTTCTGATCTAGATTTTTTGTGAAGTTCTACCACAGAACTGGAGGCCTTTGCTGGTGCTGATTTCTGGCTTTTTGTCAAACCAAGCTCACTGCTCTGAACAGGAGTCTCCTGAAGTTTAACAACAGGGACTTGTTTTTCAGTTCATAGAATAGAAGTTGAATTTGAAAGTTACACTAATTGTACTATTCTGATAAGGGTTACCTGAATTTGAGCAGCAGGAGCTCGTGGTTGGTTCGCAGGAGAGGAATCTGAATCTGAGGAGGAAGGGCTTGTGGTGCTATCCATATCATAGATTATGTTATCCACCATGAGAGGAAGTTCCAAACTGTCTGAGACACATAAGGAGGACGATGGTCTCCTAAGTCTTGTAAGATGCACCACCTGTAAAACCTCAAAGAAATGCGAGGTCGCAAAGCATATACATCTTCTCAAATCAAGTTTCAGTGAGTTCCAACTCTTCTCCAAATAATTTTGCTAATACTGACTTCTTACCTTTTGCTCCAATACCATCAAGTCCTTCCGAAGTCTTGTGATCATCGTGTTCTTCCTGCGTATGATGTCTTCCAACTCAGCTATTCTCTATTATCATGGGAATAAAGATGTGTTGGAGAATAAATCAGATAGAAATATGGTGACTGGAAAAAGGCAAAGGAAACATAGTTGAAAAATATTGCTCATGAGTCCAAAATACCTTAGAATCTGCCATATTATTTGTTTGAAGAATACTGTTCAGCTCCTTAATGGTGGCATCCTTCTCTTCACACTCTCTCTTTAGATTGAACATGTCTTGGTCTATTGCGTAAGTGTTCATCTGTTATAGGCACAAGCATGAGGTCACTGAAATGCAGACTTGAGACCGATTTCCGGGGTTATTAATACTAAACTATTTCTAAATTCAGGTTTCAGTTGTAATCTGATCTAGCAAATTATGTTATCAAGTGAAAAATCTGTAAGAAATAACTACTGATTCTGAATCTTCCATCACCTGCATTTCTGCTGCAGATGTAACACTTGAAGCCCAATCTGACAAATCTGACATGCGGCGCTCTTCTTGTTCCACCTCATTTATGAAAGGCATTTTGTACTGCAGCACCTCATCACCTTTAGACACTTTGACAACAGAGTTCCCCTGATACAAAATTAACAACATGTAGTCTTTGAGCATGCAGACACAATCTGATTCTATGATTATAATTACTCAAAACACCAAAAGAAACAAACTTAGCATCTAATTAAATGACTCTCACCATCAAACCAGCAAGCAGGTCATGGTGTTGATCACAATGCCAGCAACCACAGTCAACAAATTTAATTTTATCACAACCAAAAACATCATTACATGGTGGTTCTAAATTCTTGTTGTTGTTGAAAGATGCATTGCCCTTGGTTCCTGCCTGGTTGTTAATGCTGCTCAACTGATCACACAGATCATCCAGCTTCTGCTGCATGCTTGATAGCACCTGATCCTGAAACCAGCATTTCGTACAAAGCATTTAATCAGACAGATCTCATGGCTACAGCCTACAATCCATTCTTTACATCTTCTAAATTTATCTGAATCCTGCTCACATTCAAGCAAAAGGTAATACCAATAAAGAGCAACAGGACAAGGATGGGGTTAGAAGGAACTGTGCACTAGACATGGACATTCATACCAGTGGATTCAAAATTCAATAATGTTTTCAACCATGATATCTGGAGTCTAATATTTGTAACTGCTGTCTTAACTATCAAAATAGAATACCAGCATTTATAAAGGGATCACTCATTAAGAATCAATTAATCTAATCTAGCATTAAACCATATCTTTTTAATACTCCAATCATACCAAAGCCCAAGAATTAAAGAAACTGCTTTCAAAAGCAAAATCTTTAAACTCCTGTGATCCACGGAATCATCATTACAGATAAAACTAATTAATAAACAAAGCCATTAATTCAAACAAACACTCCTAACTAAAATCAGAGAAAACAAATTAAGCCATCAAAATAACACCAAACACCCTCTAAAGTTCCTACCTTTCACACAAAATCAAGCACCAAACCTCCAGTTCACACTCAAAAACTAAAAAAAATCATTTTTTAAGCAAACCCACTTTCCAAAATCCAAAAACAACAAACCCGTTCATAAAATGAAGTTAAAATCACTAACCCTAAGCTCCACAGACTTTTTGAGCTGATTAATGATCCTATTCTTCTTAGATTCAGAAACAGCAACCCCAATAACAGCAACAATCAGAAACCTTTGAACAGGACTAAACAGCTCCCAAGCCACACCCGCCTCCCCGCTCAACCCAATGGCTTTAGCAGAGCTAGCTTCCTCAGCATCCACAAGCCGCCCTTGCAAAGACACCCTAGCCAGCCGCCGAGCCAATGGGACTGCTCGGCTCGGAGTGAACTGGCTCGAGAGCCGGCGGCGGGAGGAGGGAGTTGAGATTGGAGGGAATGGGGAGAGAGTGACAAATGAAGGTGGTTGAGCCACTTGATCCGGGCCGGTGGGGGAGCCGAGCCGGAGGGTGGTATAGTCGGCTTGCTCTTCTTGTTCCATGAAGAGAAAGGAAGACAAAAGTGCGTGATTGCAGGGGAGTTCGTGGTTTTCGAACGTTGGAATTTATTTTGAGGGCATTGAATCTGTTTCTATATTTTTTTGATATGGATTCAAATTTTGTGATTTGAGAGGGAATTTATTTATTTAAATTATGGATGTTGAACGTTGGTTGTAGTAATTGGGTTTTTGACACGTGTCCTTCTTCTTCTTCTTCTTCTTCTTCTTCTTCTAGGATGACTCTTGGGGTTTTGTTTTTTTCTGAATTTGAATATGAGAAATTTAAGGATATTTCTTAAAGCATGGTAAGAGATAGGTGAATTGATGTGTGTTTGACTGTCAAAATGTAATTTCCTTAAAGTAAGATTTTGTATTGCCAATCAATTTTTGAGATTGAAAATAAGTTCATGAGATTTTAAATTATAAATTAAAATGAATTTTTAATTCAATTTTTTTAAATTCAGTTTTTAAAAAATAAATCTGAACTTAAGAAACAAACTATATTTCATCTATGAAACATAGAACCATGAAATAGAGTCTAAAGTTCATATCCATGTATAAAATTATAACAATACTTTATGAACTATAAAATAAAAATAGACTTGTCATATTAGTAATATTGATGATAAATGGAGCTCCATAAAATAAAATAAAAAGGGTTAGAAAATCAGGTAGGGCTCGAGTTGTGGGATCTATAGAATAATATCAGAATGTGATGTCTTGAATTCATCTCTCTCCAAATCTAGCAAACATAACAACAGCACCGAGAAGTCTGGTTAAGATTGGCAATGACCATCACTCTGTCTGAGATCCTTTTATGCTGGCCAGATGAAGACATAGGGATTTCTAGTCTCAGCAGCTTGAACACAAAGCAGGGTTCTGGGATCAATATTCTGCTCAACTTCTCTTGTAAGGTAAAATAAGTAATCAACAGCAAAATCCAGCAAGTCTGCTACGTATTGCACTGTTTGCTGCAAATGGGAAATCAGAGTAAATTTCTCACCCGAAACTAAAAGATGTAGAAAAGGAGAAACTTCTAACATCTTGTAGTTTTCACACAAGAAATTCATTCTATTGTGATACAGAAAAGAAGAAGAAGAAGAAGCTGACGGACATTGATAAGGAAAAAAGAAGAAAATCTACCTTAGTTTGCGATGATCATTGACTGGCACCAGCAGACATCGCATAAAGCTTCCACTATCCAGTAGACAAACCAGCAAAATGATCATTGCTACAGCTTCACGAGAACCACCATTCTCCCATGTTTCTGTTCCCCGTTTCAGCAGTACGAATTCCATGCCTCAGCTCAGCATTGCTTGCCATTAGCTAAGATTATATCAACACATTTTCTTTAGTTCAAGTCAAGATTCATAAAGGAATGTGTAGAGAATAAAAGGCAAGGGCAGAAAACTCACTAATATTGGCACATAAGAATCATCAATTTTGGTTGAGGACATTGCAAGGTTGAGGACGCTCTGACTGGTTAACCTCCTCTTATCCCAGACTGCTGAAGATCGAATAGTTTCCAGTCTCAGCAGCTTGAGCACAGAGAAGGCTACTCGGATCAACTTTCTTCATAACATGCCATAGCTTGTCTTGATAGTCAACAGCCAAATCCAGCATCTGTGAAATGGATTTTTAATCAACAGACCTTATCTATCTTAGTATAAATAGGATCATAAAAATCTTCATCATACTGTATCTAGAGGCTGCCGCCTCTGTTGTCGTCTAAAAAATGAATTTTTAAAGCTGGTCATGGATATTAACTCCGTCAACTGATGAATTAATTCTGCAATTTATTTTTAGATGTCTTTTTATCACTGGTTCTTGAATATTTTTAAGTAAACTTTGAGTTTGTCCTTACACCCTTAAACACGCGTTAATACTTAATTATCTCCTTTTTTTCTTCTTCAAGTTATAATTCGTGGGTAGTTAGCTGGTATTAAGAATATTTATTTTAACGCTTTTTAGATGTGTCCAAAGGCACATTTGTCGAAAGATTCCATAAACTAGAATTATATTTCTTCAATAAGATTACTTATCTTTTTAATGAAGAAAATTATTTGTGGTTCACATTACTGAACGAACAATCGAAGAAAAATCTTGAAAAGATACATGAAATAATTGAAAATAACAAATCAATAATTGGTTCTTGATAATTACTTTCCTCTACCCACCAACAAACTTCTCTCTCTAGTTTCAATCACTAGATTAATGCTAAACAAGCTGATTTGACGTTTGAAAACACCACAACACCATCGCGTTCAAGACAATTCTTGTCACAAACAAAATTGTATGGTGACTCGTGACTAAAGATATGGGAATTAAATTCTTTTTCTAAGAACAGGTATAGAAAATCTTTGTCAATGATGGCTAGTTTCCTAGAAAGATAAGATCAACATAAAAGGATACTATTTGGATCCATGCACTTCCATTTTTAGAAAATCCAAATCTATCTCTAATTATGTTTAGTGGTAACAGAACACCTTAGTTAAAAGATTTAATTTTTTAAAATAAAAAAAATATATGAGACAATTTTAAAATGAATTTCAGACATGAAACATGTCTTTTTTATTTTTAATATCTTCATCTCGACAGTAACCAAACACTAGCGAATGTTTCCCTAAAGCAATATGGATGTTATCTAGGAAATGACAAAGGAATTGTAAGGTTATCTTGGTTGCTTGGTGAAGAATGAGTCCCCCGTCCACTTCGTGATTGAAGACTAGGAACCCTAGTGGTGGTGGAGAAAAGGAGTAAACACACTTAACCTGGACCTTCCCTTCTCACAAGGGAATATAGTGGGACAAAAGAGCAAAGATAAATCAGGAACATATGAGGAAAGAACACACTGCATTCTGTAGCGCTGACCCAAACAAGACAAAGCAAGGTGGGTGGTGGAGCTTGATTAATCCCATTGAGCCTTAAATTAGATCACAAATTCTTCAATCAATGGCGTCAATAGAAGGAAAGTAGTCCCCACCTGCTTCCAACTTATACGAAATGATGCAATCATTGATAGCACCATTAGCACCACTCTTTATTTCAAGACAAAAACTTGTAAAGTGCCAATAATCTTCTTCTTAGCAAGACAAGAGATGAGGGGAATTTATAAAAAGCAGCAGCAACACCACAACTATCTCTTTCTTTTAGCACATAAATTTCCCTTAATTTGGTTAAGTTCCAAAGACTAGAACTATATGTTACAACATGCATGCCAGCTGGTTTTCTATCACTTCATGTATAACCATTATAGTGTTTAGGTTGGATGAATCTTGCAGTTAGCTTTAAATGCACTCTTGAGCTTCACTCTCCCACCCCCACATAATAAATAGCCTATGGCTAAGCTGTATCTTCATCTTTTTCAGTGCAAAAGAGAACCTAGCATCGCCTTTATCTCTCGTCTTGCAAATTCTTATTAGTTCTATACATACAAACCAATTCTTACTTTGGTTTTTTCAGCTAGGGCTGCTGCTTCTTTAAGCATGTACATCTTGCACGATTCTCTGAAAGTGCCTGGAAAAAAGAACATGAAACATGAATGAAACAGAAGAGCTATTTGAACATAAGACGGAACTTCTTCACAGGGCCTTAGGTGGGTGTTTTACTAGAGGGTTTTGGTTTAAATTCGTTGTTGTAGCATACCTTGAATTGTCTTTGAAGGTCTTTAATGTAGTCAACAGCCAAATCCAGCATGTCTGATGTGTTTGTTTGCTGCAAATAGGGAAACAAAGCAATATCTAAGCTTAAACAAAACTAGCACAGATATAGAAAAAGGAAGTGCTAGTGAAAGATTCTACCTTGTCCATGTTTGGTACAAGGTCCTGGAGTTTCCTCATTCGTTCACTAATTCTAGTTCTTCTCACCTACACATCATTCATATCTATAAGGACATCAAGAATTAATCCAAAAAGGGTGATTAAGGGGAAAATTGCTGGTATTAACTATAGAGATTAAAGATCCCAAAACCATGCTTAGCTCAAAGTAGAAATAATGACCAAGAAATGCACTAAAGAGACTTTACCCTCTCAGCAATGCTTCTTGGATGGGTGGCACAACCACGCTTGGCTCTGATCTTACAAGGAACAGAATCTTGAAATTGCAAAAAGTTTTCAATGGTAGACATCTCTGCTGATGTTTTTGGCAAGCTCAAGTGATGAGCCAACATTGGAGGGCGATTTCCTGCCTCTTCATTCTGCTAAACAACCAGAATTATGGTAAAATAAAAAATCTCAAGCAAAAGTGATCTTATCAAACTTGAATCCATGTTCTCCATTCCATTACCCTATAAACTAAAACATATGCAAATCGTTAAGATAGATGAAGAATTAACACATGCCAGTATAGAAAACTGTGGCACCTGAGTTTCCGATGAATTTAGACCAGAAAGTGTTCTGTCATCATCTGTAAGGTATCTTTTTGACCCAGTAGACATCACAGCCGAATCATCCCATGATCCAATAGGGTAATCATAATTATTGCCAGGAGTTTCACCAAAACCACCACTGTCTGGGCTATTTTCTCCCATGTTTTTGTTTCCCATTTCAGCAATTGTACTCCTTATCCCTGAAGATGAAGGTGGCCTACCAGCTGCAGAATAAGTTGTGTCTCTATTACCTGCTCCAAGATCTCCCACATCTCTCAATACAGCATAGCCTGCCATATCCTAAGATTATTTTTGTCCCATTTTCATAACTCCAGTCAATCAAAACTCAAAACAAGAAACTGAGTGGCATCAAAGAAGGAAACAGAAAACTCACTCTAAGACCATGAATCAAACAACTTGGAGTATTAAAAATAATAAGTCCTGTTGATATTTCAAAATTTTTTAACTCCCACTTGCTAGTTCAAATGATTGCTTATCAGAAAAAGAATTTAATCAAAAAATTAATAGCACTTGACTTAACTGAAACTGTCCATTCATAACACAGAAAATTTCAACTTTCTACACTTTCTATTATTTCTCTGCTTTCCTTCCATTCTATTCATTGGTTACTTAAAAAAGCACAAGCTAACACAAAGCCTTAATTTTTTTTTTATCAAATCAAACACTTTCTTATCATTTTTCTCAATCTTCTAATGACTGAAACAAAAGGGTATCAAAACAAATAGACAAACTTAACATACCATTTTCAAATTCAATATTTATGTTGGAGAAAAGCCCTGCTGGTGAGCTACTGTGTCGAACTAGATTCGGATTGTTTCCACTGCTAGGCTTCATGGAAGGCATCCTCTCCAACCCCGTTGAATTCGTTGATCTATGATTCATACCAGAACCTGGATTATGATCTGGTAATGGAGGTTTTGATCGACTTTGATAAAAACCCTGTGAGGCAGAGTAATTGCCATGTTGGTGCTGCTGATGTTGATGTTGATGCAGCCTTGTATCACTACTATGATTATTCATTGAAGCCATCATCTGGGGTTGCTGGTTAATTTGTGAGACTGATTCTTTTACTGGAGAATCTTGCTTAATCTCACAAAGATTTGAACCTGGTATATTCTCTGTATTGCCACCGGAATTGGCTAAAAATCTCGCGAAAATTCGTTCTGTTTCAGGGCTTGTTGGCCTATTGAGAAACTCTTCACAGAAGTCTCTGTCTAAATTACTTGAAAAATATGAACTTGGTGCAGACTGATATCTTGTCAACCCAGAATTCATTTGTTTCTGATGAATTTGTTGGTGCTGGTTATGACCATGAAGAAAATGATGCTGGTGTTGAAGATCTGACTCCATTGAATCCCCTGTTTCTTGATTAAGTTTCTAAGAAGAAAGGCAGCTCAGTTGCTTTCTGAAAGGCTTATTTATTTTCTTCCAAATCAGATCAAAGACTCACAAATAAAGAAGCTGAACAGAAGTAACAAGAGACAGAACCAAGCAAATCCATGTGAATTCTACTGAAACAGGGAAAACAGAGCAAGAACAGAGAGCTAGATGAAATCCTGCTTGAATCTTAGCATAACAAACAACAGTTTCCAAATCTGAAAACAGCCCGTTTTTCTTACCATGAAACTAAGCTACCTTCACTCAAGAAGATAACATTAACAACAAAAAGAAGCCACTAAAAAAAAGAACAACTTATCTTTCCAGAACAAAAACAGAACAAGAACAGGACAAGCACAAAACCCTCTCTAAGATGCTTCAAAAGGGTGAAGGTGGTGGTGGTGGTGGGGGAGGTGGTGTCAATGCCATTGAGTGAAGGGAGAGACTGAATTTTTTTTGGTTGAAATATTAAAGAAAACAAAATTAATTTATAAAACCATTTTCTTTCCTCTTCTATGAGTATGGCAAATGAGAATCAAGAAAAGAATAGAGATTAGGCCGTCAAATTTGCTATTAGTCTAACGATTTTTCGGACCTTAATGCCCTTCTTGTTTATTTATTAGAAAAAATGGCTGCGTTACATTAATGTCATGTAAATATTTGGAGGGTTTTGTTACAAATAAAATATTTTAAGATATGAGATGATTTTTTTAAAATCATAAAATGTTCCAAGAGGGTATTTTTTTTGCATTTTATATAAAATATCTTTTTATATATAATTTTTTTAATAGATATTAATGTAAAAATATAGTGGTAAATAAAATTTAGTGATTGTGAAGTGGGGATGAGAGTGCCCCTGGTAGCGGTATAATAATGAAATAATGGTCACTGGAATGGTTGAAAGATGCTGTGAAAGATGTATTGAAAGAATTCTACGTTTTAAAATATTTTATGAAATTTTAATTGAAATTTTTTTTAATAAATAAATTAAATTTAAAATTTGATTATAAATATTTTACATTCATTAATTTTCTTGTAACATATTTTGCAAAAAATAAACATAGATTTTTTTTTAAAAAAAAAGACAAAACAAAAATATAAGATCTAGTTTATTATTATTATTATTATTACTATTATATTAATGTGGGTGTTCGGGTCAGCTTGCGTGTATCTCGACTAATTCCAAGGGTTTTGAAGTTAACGACCATGGAAGCTTCCAGTGATCATGGGGTTTATGAGATTCGAACTTGTGATTTTTGGAGAACAAACTTAGAATCTGACCAATTAAATTACACATCTTAAAGTTAGTTTATTATTTTTATTATATGCAGAGTAGATATGAGATGAAATTATCGTACCGTATCAGTTGGACCCTGGAATTAGTAATATTGGGGTAGGGGCACTTGATTTATTAAAAACATTTTAATTAAAAAAATCGCTTTTCAAAAAATTTTATCCATCAAATAGTGACTTCTTTTATTGGTTTTCCTCCTAAGCGATCGCAAAGCTAAACACTATTGTGTGCGTTTCGCACTATGGTGTAGGGAATTTTATTTATTAAGTCTTTTTATTTGAAAATATTTTTTTTATTCTTTATTTTGAATTTGTTAAAATTATTCAATGTTTTTTCAAGCTAGATACATTTTTAAAATACACACTAATACAATTTTAAACACAAAAACAAACTCCCATGTTCATGGTATTAATTACTATTGCTATATATGGAAAAAATCTAAATCCTCTTAAAGTTAAGTCTGATTCATTAGAAGTAATTCGTTATGAATTCTCTTATGGGTAAAATCCATTCTCGTTTCATTTTTAATTTACGTGGTTTATTATAACTGCTCATATTATGTTTATCTGTATTTTTTTATATGCTCTTATTTTTTAATTATCAAATAATTATCTTTTATCCTTGTCAATATTCTATTAAATTTACAGTAGAACACCTACCTAGAACTTTGTCTTTGAGTTCTTGGAGCTATAAAATACCTTCATTTATGATGAGAAATTATTTTTTGTACTGCTTGTCTCATGAATTCGTGACTCGATGTAACAAAAATGACATAAAAGACACTTGAAATCAAATGCCAAATTATTGTACATGTCCCTCTTCATGATGATCTTTCTTCTTCTTCAATCCTTCTTTTTTTTTTTTCTCCGTTTTTTTTTTTATTATACGATATTATTAATGAAAAGAATTTCGGTTCACCATTCAAGGGTTCTACTTATTTTGTATAATACAAAAACCAAGCTAACTTCTGTTAGACGACACGACTTTGGAAAGTTAGATGGCGTCTCTTGGCAAACGAGGGCTTGCAAATTTCAACGCTTGTGAAGGCTTGAGTTGTCGGTAGTCGTCTGTAGAGTTTTGGAAATTTCCAAATGTTCTGCTTTGAATGCGTAAGGGTACATTTATATAAATAAGATATAGAGGACAAAATCTGTGAAAAAAGCTTGAATTTGTTAAATATATAGTATGATAAAAAAACAATTGTAATTTTAGATTTTACTATTAAATCAGGTTTAAATTATGCTATATAATTCTATATATATGCTTAGTTTTATATAGGGCCAACTGGTCATATATAGCCATCAAGATTCGGAAAACCCTGAAATTAAGGTTAGGAAATATTATTTTAATTATTTTTCTACTTAATTTAAAATTTAAAATACTTTTCTTACTTAAATTTGGATTTCTTTTGGTTATAACTTCTGTTTATTTGGAGAAGAAACAAATCATGAGATAGTCAACTAATTTCTTTTTAGGTGTCAGAATTCAAATCTTAGGATAAATTGTGTGAAATAAAATTATCATATAAATCTCCAAGTCCATGTGTGGTTTTATTTTCTCTATAAAAGATTCAATTAAAACACATAAATTTTATGTTTCTATTTTCTTAAATCTCAAATACAAAAAACATACCAAATCATCTCGTTAGCTACTTCAAAGATTATTAATATAATATAATTATGTATGCGGACCTTATCTATACCTATTATTTTCTTCAATGATGTTGATATAATATATGATTTTTCTTGGAAGTTTAAAATTTATTCTATTTAATATTCTTCTAGTTATTGAACAAAAATCTCTTAAAATCACACCACAACTAAATTTTCTCGTTTTAAGAAAAATAATTAATGTAAAAAGAGATAAATAAATATAAACCAGATGGGGATATATATAGCTAAATCACAGCACAACAAAAATCTCAGTTGCCAATTCGTATTTCACCAAGAAACCTTTGGACAATATTGCCTTTACAAACCTTGTCTTAATTGCCCTCAATCTTTTTTTTGAGAAAAACAAGTGATGATTAATAAAGGGACAAAATGGACTTTTTAGTATGATTTTTCTACCAAATACTGTGTACAAAACAGAAAATTCCCTCCAACACTATGGGAGACATGGCAAAACAATACTTAGATATATGAGTTCTATATAATAAGATTTTGACAAATAGGAGAGTGACAAGTTCTATTTTTTTATTGGGAGAATAAAGTATATATAGAAAGCTTCAATAATTTATTTTTATAAAAAATGAAAGTTGGGTACCATGCTCTAATTTTTTAATTTATTACATGGACCATAGTACTTTATTGATGCACGCTTAGGTGTAACATATTAAGTTGAATTTTTTTTTATAGGTGTAACATATTGAGTTGGATTTTTCTTTATAATTTATGGGGTTTATTTATTTATGAGCGAGACATTAATTATAATTGCGAAAGCAAAAATATAATAAAAAACTCAAACTAGCCAAGTGATTTAGGAACTATCTAGGTCGAGTTTCATAAAAAATAAAAAAATTTATCTGATTAAAAACTCGAGTTGACTTAGAATCTGTTAATTGGTCAAAAATCATTAATTTATCAAATGAGTTTAATAACTCTGAAAAAAATTATCATTCTTAAACATGATTAGTTACATGATCGTGAGAAAAATATTGCACAATATCACCTATGCCAACCATGTCCAGATTGTCAATATTGTTATATTAATCAAACAAAAGTAAGCCCTTCACCGACC
>Ga0307515_10007302_pt1 | contig 21870 bp, 16 predicted proteins | sample 17_EM_MG_FD_194513 | JGI IMG/M metagenome (GOLD analysis project Ga0307515, IMG submission 194513) | Populus trichocarpa ectomycorrhiza microbial communities from riparian zone in the Pacific Northwest, United States - 17_EM | ecosystem: Host-associated > Plants > Roots > Unclassified | place...
GATTGTGACCTCGAAACTGCTGTGAGTTCGCGACTGTAGTCCGTTATTCCTGACCTCAGCTCCACTCACAGCGCCCGACCCGCCGCACCCCCCCTGAGGAAGACCCGCCGCTCACGAAGAGCAAGGGAAAGGCAAGGGCACCTCCGATCCGATCCAATCGCAAGGATCCCCCCAGGCGGTCCCCTCGCAAGCACCATCATTCCAGGGTTTAATTGGCGGTTCTTTTCATCGTTAAGTAGTACATTTTTTGGTTCATTATACACCGCACTGATTACAAACACCCAACAGATCAATTGTCTTCTTGTCGATTTGCGATTGCCAGTACTACCTCACAGCTCCCTCGTCTTGTCAGTCCTATACTAGCTTCTCCATTAATTGGACTGTCTATCTACCGCGCGCTTCCCATTCATTAATGTCTTACATTCATTCCTTATTGACGCGTTTCACTTTCTGCACATTTTTGTCGCATCACCAGCATGTATTATATTTGTTATATACATTTTGTTTTATTTTCAATCGTGCATATCATGGGTGGAACGAACAACCTGCTATATATTCAAGCCTGTTCACCGGCTCTTATGACTGGTAGCACCGGGCCACCAGCCCGGTTACCAGTTCGGGGTCAGAGACCCGGGACTAATTCTGCTTGACGGGACCCGGTGGTGACCGGGTCTGTCACCCGGTTCCGGTACCTCCCCACCCGGTGATCACCGGTCCTCTCGCCCGGTTCCTCACCGGTTCTCTGACCCGGTATTTGTAACCACAGAGCAAAGGAGAGGAATTATATCAGGAATCATATGTGCATGTCATCAGAATGGAGGTCCTGCTGTCTGGCAATACGTGACAATGTGAAGAAACTGCGATCTAGCACAAGCACAAGCAACAAATATAGCAAGCAACAAATAGAGAGTCAAGAATAAAGAAAGGCTAGGGCGGTGCAGTGCTACAAATCTGGCTCCAAGACTTTCCAAATGCAAACTCGTCAAAATGAAGAGAAACTGACCGAACAGGGGACGTGGGGGGAATTGTGAGGAGGGCAGGTGAGTGTAGTCCTGCACGACAGTCATGGGGTACCCAATAGAGTAAGCCGCCACCTGTGTCTCTGACCCAACCCTGTTGGTCTGGCCGTTCAGCCTCGATGTACGAGGTGAACCGGGAAGGAATTTGTGGAAATGAGTCCCATAAGTGAATAACCCCGTCACTGGATCCAGAGATGATATGCCGCCCATCGGGAGAGTAAGCAACTGACGACACCCAGTTAGCGTACCCCTTCAAAGGCTTGCCGACTGCAGAGCCAGTCTCAGCATTCCAGATTCGAATTGTCTTGTCAGATGATCCAGAGATGATGTGCCGCCCATCGGGAGAGTAAGCAACTGACCACACCCCGCCAGTGTGCCCCTTCAAAGGCTTGCCGACTGCAGAGCCAGTCTCAGCATTCCAGATTCGAATTGTCTTGTCAGATGATCCAGAGATGATGTTCCGCCCATCGGGAGAGTAAGCAACTGATCTCACCCGGTCAGTATGCCCCTCCAAAGGCTTGCCAACTGCAGAGCCAGTCTCAGCATTCCAGATTCGAACTGTCTTGTCAGTTGATCCAGAGATGATGTGCCGCCCACCGGGAGAGTAAGCAACTGACCTCACCCGGCCGGTGTGCCCCTCCAAAGGCTCGCCGACTGCAGAGCCAATCTCAGCATTCCAGATTCGAATTGTCTTGTCAGATGATCCAGAGATGATGTGCCGCCCATCGGGAGAGTAAGCAACTGACCTCACCCGGCCGGTATGCCCCTCCAAAGGCTTGCCGACTGCAGAGCCAGTCTCAGCATTCCAGATTCGAATTGTCTTGTCAGATGATCCAGAGATAATGTGCCGTCCATCGGGAGAGTAAGCAACTGACCACACCCGGTCAGTGTGCCCCTCCAAAGGCTTGCCAACTGCAGAGCCAGTCTCAGCATTCCAGATTCGAATTGTCTTGTCACGTGATCCAGAGATGATGTGCCCCCCATCGGGAGAGTAAGCAACTGACCACACCCAGTCAGTGTACCCCTTCAAAGGCTTGCCGACTGCAGAGCCAGTCTCAGCATTCCAGATTCGAATTGCCTTGTCATCAGATCCAGAGATGATGTGCCGCCCATCGGGAGAGTAAGCAACTGACCACACCCAGTCAGTGTGCCCTTTCAAAGGCTTGCCGACTGGAGAGCCAGTCTCAGCATTCCAGATTCGAATTGCGTTGTCAAATGATCCAGAGATGATGTGCTGCCCGTCGGGAGAGTAAGCGACTGACGACACCCCGCCAGTGTGCCCCTCCAAAGGCTTGCCGATTGCAGAGCCAGTCTCAGCATTCCAGATTCGAATTGTGTTGTCAAATGATCCAGAGATGATGTGCCGCCCATCGGGAGAGTAAGCGACTGAGAACACCTCGTCCGTGTGCCCCTCCAAAGGCTTGCCAACTACAGAGCCAGTCTCAGCATTCCAGATTCGAATTGTCTTGTCAGATGATCCAGAGATGATGTTCCGCCCATCGGGAGAGTAAGCGACAGACCACACCCAGTCAGTGTGCCCCTCCAACGGCTTGCCAACTGCAGAGCCAGTCGCGGTATTCCAGATCCGAATTATTTTGTCACGTGATCCAGAGATGATGTGCCGCCCATCGGGAGAGTAAGCGACTGACAACACTTCGTCCGTGTGCCCCTCCAAAGGCTCGCCGACTGCAGAGCCAGTCTCAGCATTCCAGATTCGAATTGTCTTGTCTTCAGATCCAGAGATAATGTGCCGCCCATCGGGAGAGTAAGCAACTGACCACACCCGGTCAGTGTGGCCCTTCAAAGGCTTGCCGACTGCATCGCCAGTCTCGGCATCCCAGATTCGAATCGTCCTGTCACCCGATCCAGTGGCAATGTAGCACCCGTTGGGAGAATAACTCATGCAATCCACACCGCCCTTGTGTCCAATCCATTCTAATGGCGGCTCTGACCATGACAACAGTTTTCCTCTTTGCATCTGGATGCCTTTCGTGAAATATGTGCTAAAGGTCGTTGATAAAGGTGATTCTGAGGGCAGGAATGGTCCTGTTGAAATATAGGTGTGCGGGGTGCTCATAGAGATGGGAGCGTGGAAGACGACCATGAAACGACGAACATCCCGAATTCTTTCCAAAATTTTCTCATTCGGATCCTAGAGCTAATCAGAATTGCTTTCGAATCCCACCACAGCAAACCGGAGCTGTCCTCACCTTGACCAATTTCGATGTCAGTTCTCGAAGGCTTGGAACCCCAATTCGCAACATTCCCATAATGCTCAATACCTCAACCCAATATAGTGCATATGGCCCTTCAAAGAATTTCCTCAGCATATCCCACATACGCGGCTCGCCAGGGTCGGGAGTAAGGCAAAGGTGATTTGACCAATACAGAGAACTATATTGCAAGGCGTCGGAAATATTTTCTTTGATTCGTGATGCGAGTCCTTTCACATCGGCATTCGCGAGCCGGGAATCTTCGAGCCCGCAGATGTTGAAACGGAGCTGTTCAACCATCTTCTCGAGGCAAGCGATACCCAGTTGAGCACTTGCGTCTCGGAGATTGACCTGATAGTCGCCCTGATAGTACTGGCTCACAAAGAAGTCCGAAATGGACACATGCCGGACACGAATCCCTCCACTGGCCCCTTCGTCTCGATGGAACATAGAGCCGAGATCGTCTACCCATATTTTCACCAAGTCAGGTCTCACTCCTGCCAGCTCTGCAATCGTCTCCTCACACAGTGGACGGTACGGCGCCGCTATAAGAAGCACTCCAATCATCCGCCGAAAGTCGGCATTGCGTTGCACTCTACGTGCCCTGACGATACTGGAGTACAGTCTGTATAGAGACGTCAAGTCAGGCCCGCTTGAGTCTTGCAAGGTCGCCCCCAATAGCTTACTGGGCGCGTAGCAATGCTCAAGGACAAGTGCAAGAGCCTCGATGAAGATGAACAGGCCCGCTGCTCGGGAGATGACTCCATCCAAGAGTAATGGTTCTGGCCAAGGAGATTGGAGGGACCTGCTTGAAGCCACCCTATTGAATCGGTATTCCGCGAAGGTTCTTAGGTCGGAGGTAGTCTCTTCATCTGCGATCAAATCATATCGCAAATGCGACAATTGGGTGGGACTATCAAAGAAACGTTGGATATCGACCTCTTGTCTGCTGGTGATGATAACCTTGAGCCACGGAGCGCATTCGGTCGCGTCTGTCAGAGCCTGAAGGACGCCTGGACGACTCTCAGGGCTGCCGCATTCATCAAGTGCGTCAATGACAAAGACGAGAGTCCTGTTTGGGCGGCGAGGAAGCTTTCGGATGAATTCAAGGAAGAGAGTGGGTCGCATTGATTCTGATCTTATGTTTGGGTCGTTACGAAGACAATCTGCAACAATACTTCGAAATGGGGGGAAGAGTATCGCGAGCTTGTGGATGAGAGTCGGAAGGATATTTCTGGGCTCTTTCAATTCCTGATCGTCCCTCCGGCAGAAAAACGCTCCGGCGAGCTGCTCTTTATCGTGAAGGCTCACGCAGATCGAATGTGCTAACGACGTTTTGCCGATGCCAGGTAAGCCGTGGACCCAGTATGTATTTCTTCTGTCTCTCTGCTGCGATCCATCGGTTGCCCAGGCTACGATTTTTTCGAGGATGGATTTGCGGGTGCCATCCATACAGCAGAGATCCTGGTCATAGCCGGCCTTGACATCTTTAAGACGACCAAGCAAAAGGTGCTGCTCTGCATGGAACTGTTGAGAATGGTCTATCGGGAAATGGAGAGAACGAGGGCTCACCAGTTTCCTTGATCCGGAGGAGAGTTTCAACATCCATTGCACGGTCGAAGTCATCAACGACCCCTGTCAACTCACTCTCTATTTCTTTGATCTTCTCCTGGTAGGCCGACCCGCCCGCCGTTCTCGCTGCGATTATTAGTACTTGCCAAGTCATCAGGTGACGACCTACCATGTGTGGCGTAGTCGTACAAAGTCTTCGCGACTCTGTGCATTACCTCATACATTCGCGGGATGATCTCCTCTAAGAGACCCGTCTCTTCGCAGACTATTTTGTCTGCGACTATTTTGTCCGCTAAATGCAAAATGCGCTTCAATCGGTCCAGGAGCACGGATGGTATCTGGTCGTACTCGTTTTGTACCTTCAAGAGCTAAATCATCAAGCGTTATCTCTGCTGCCTGATACGCCAGTTACGAACACGAACCTCAAACGTAACCTTGGCAACACCAAGGACAGCCTTTGTGCTTGGATTCAACTACAAGGTGTCAATGTGCTGCTAGTCTCTACATAAAAGAACGGACCTCTGCGAATACAGCCCCATAGTTAATAATGTTCTCCACAGGCCCCTCGGTCGATTCGCTCATCAGTGGGGAGTAATCCTTTAAACATTTTTCGAGTTCATTGAGCGGAGAGAGCAGAGATTCCCTCTATGCGAAGATTATTGGCTGGCCGGGACGGGAAGTGGCAAAGAGACGAACGATAGTGATCGCAAAGAATTGTAATTCTAGACGCCGATGATACTGGTGGTGCTTTCCAACGAAAATAATGTCCTCTGCGCATCGCCATTAGATACAAGCGGACGGTCGGTGATCATGACTGACTCGGTACCGTGAATAACTGCTTGATGGTGCTCCTATAGTCATTGAAAAGCGCTTGAAGGTCGATTGGCTCGCTCGCCAGCCATCGAATTTTGGTCCAAAATAAATGTCCGCTCCTCATTTGGATCTCAGCGCACATCTCGGATTTCGAAGAAATAACTCTACATACGCACAGCCATCAGTGAGTATGCGTAGTGGGAAAATGAGGGACATACGGGCGTTGGGCTGGTGTCCAGGTTCGGTTGTCCTGCGTCTGCAATCCTAGCTCCTGATTGTCTATAAACAACCTAAGCGTATAGTCCTGATGTAGGGTGTCTTGGAGTGTGATATCTGCATGTTTCCCGAAGTCAGCCGGGGATGGACCACAACTGAAGCGAAGTGCCGCACTTTCTAGAACGAGGCTTGGATTGACCGTCAGCCACCATTATAATGCCGTGCGGTATAGCGATCGCTCACAGGTCCTCTGTCCTGGGTGGTTGGGTCGCCATGTTTGATCACTTTGAGGGGATTATTAGGTCTGGGAGGAGAAGGAAAGAGGAACGTGGTATCGGTGCGGACACGCGGCGCGGTTGACGCTTCGCATGGCCACATTCGTCCTTGCGCAATGCGTGACACAGTTTTTAAGCTATTTATCTCACGGAAGCTATACTATCGGCCACCTGGTGTCTGCCACGCTAAGCGAGGGCCATCCCGGAGGCGAGCCGAGGGTCCTTCGAACCTACCAAACATGGACGAATGTATGGATAGATCTTCCTCCTATATATTAGAAGATTTTCATGTGTGCATGACCACGGGAAGACGTATCCCGACACTCCGACTTGTGAGGTCGATTTCACGCAGTGTCCACTGACTCTTTTTCATAGAGACAATATGTATTATATCTACCTTACACAAGATTGGGAGCTCCCCTTGCCTCTGTCAAAAAATCCCAGAAAATAAACGGCAGACACTAGGTGGCTGATAGTATAAACTATATTAGCCTCAGTTATTATAACCCTAACCCATCAATTTTGCAACGAGTTTCACGCCCCGTGCATGAATAATCTTGCACATCCCGCATCGGCTCGTGTCTTGAACTGCCTACTATCATAAAGCTTCCACATAGACCGCCCAATGCCGTCGTTGCTATCAGATTGTGCACGTTCGTCGCTTCATTGAGGGCCTCTGCCCACAGGAATTTGGGGAGGCTGGAGTCTCATTCAACTACCCCGTTCGATTCCAGGCTGTACCGACGCGTGAATCTTAATACCCTCCCGCTCGTAGATGTCCTTCATTTCTCCCATACACAGCCTGCCCGATATTTTGAAGGCTCCTGGTGCTTCCGACTTGAACCGTGATGGGCGCGTATGGTTGTAGTTGTCCCCGAGTGTTCATTTGGTTTCGCTTGTACCGGCCCAGCGATGTACTTCAGATCCAGTCACTAGTTCAAGTATCAACCTGGTTTTGACCTCTTGATCGAGTGGCCCCGACCTTGAAGACCCAGATGCTTGAACTCTTGACCCCGGTATAGCCTTGTTGCGACTCCGAGCGCAGACCTCTGCCCCGAGTTCGTCCGCCTTGCCCCTCTCGCCTCTTCCTCTGCCCGTAGCTGCGCACCTGTGGTTACCACCCACAACGAGTCCTTTTCCCAATGCGTCTGACGTGACGCTCTTGAGATATACCTGAAGGGGTTGGGATATCTGCAGCGCTGGGATGGTCATTGTTGAGGCATGAAGGATACCAGCCAGCGCGGTTCACCCCAAATATTCCCAGCATTGTAGGGGAGGATGAACAGATACGGAGGATGTCCTAAGACGCCCATAAAATATTTATCAGACCCCCAGGAGCGGAGGCGGTCAGTGTTTGCCTCAGTGTCTCATGTATCAGTCCATTTGCTGCACAACTGCAACGCAAAGTCCGATATCACAGGCGATGTTCCGGGTGGTGCATGCTGTAACGGCGAGGACAACAACCGTTATAGGCGAAAGAGACGAGTGATTGGTGGGGTATAGATACCACGGCATCTTATAGACTAAGTCGATTGCTTGATTGGTGGAAGAGTGGCATTCAACGTAATTGGTCAACACAGAGACCAGAACAGAGGTTGGACAAGGCACAAGGACGAAACAAAGACTATTGATCTTGAACCGAACTACAACACCACAACCACGGCACTTGACCGCGCCATAACAATACCAACGTTGACTTATCCGTACACCGCAGCGACGCATACTGTCGAATATTCTATACAATGGTTGGCATCCTCTCCACACAACGACGGGCTGTCGGCGCCTCTAACAACCCCCAGTGTAGTATTCGGACATGCGAACATGACATTACAGGGGCTATGTGCTGAAATTTGTAATCATTGGTGACGCCTCGGTCGGTAAATCCTCATTGTTGGTTCGACTTTCCGACCAACGCTTCTTGACCAACCCGGATGCCACTTTTAGTACATGCTCGTCCATACATGCGCACCCTATGGCGTCTTGGGTGTCTCTGGCTACTGGGAAAGGGAGGATGACGACGCTCGATTCCATGATAGCTCGGTGTGGAATCTGGAAAGCAAATTGATATATTCTGGACGAAGACAAGACTGTCAAACTACAATGTGCGTGTTCGATCTCCACCTCAACTGTTAATTTCTGTCCGTAGGCCGGTCGTTGTTTCCTTACGAATATCCAATTGATGGGACTCTAGGCTGAGAGACAGCAGGTTTCCGCTCAATCACGCGCTCGTGCTACCGTGGAGCAGCCTGCGCGCTCATCGTTTACGACGCAACCCCACGCGCGTCCTTCCTACAAGCAGAAGAATGGCTCAAAGACGTCCGTACACACGCCGCCCCGAACCTCCTCGTAGCGAACAAGGTTGAATTGGTTCCCGAAGAAGAGGAGAGTGCGAGCGCATGCAGCACGAAGGTGAACACTCTCTGGTGGCTTTCAGCACTGGAGAAGGATTGGAAGCGATTAGGCTATACGATTGGCATAGATGGGCCACCGCTGTATGAAGACGATTATCGACATGGCGATTGGGTTGGTGTTGAAAGACGTACCTGAAAACCCACCAACGCTCGATAGCTGCCCGCCCTGTGCGTTCACAAAGCGCAACGCCTTCCGTTCAAAACTGGGCGCCCACACATTAGAACCGCTGGAACTCGTCCACGGCGACCTGCTCGTCCCATGCCTGTCGAATAAATCAGTCGTTGCAAATACGGTTTCACACCAGTGGACGATGACTCGCGTGCGAGTTAGGTACTGTCCCTGAGAGCGGAACTTGATGCACCTGTGGAGGTCGAGAAGTGAGCTACCATAATGCAGAATGGAGAAGGGAGGGGGGTTAGAACCATCATGGTCGATAACGCGAAGGAACTGGTAGCAGGAAGCACGGATGAATTCTGTGAGCAGCAGGGGATTCGGATTATCTCGTCCCTTACTCATCGTCATCGAATGGAGTCGCCGAACGACTCGTCGTTGTGGCTACCAACGGCATCCACGGCATGCTGCGCGACTCGAACCTCCCGCCACGCTTCTGGGCTGGAGCAATGGCGATGTTTATGTACCTACAGAACAGGACGCCAACGAAGACGAACGAGGGGACAACGCCGTATGAGCGTTTTTATGGCACGAACCGGACGCAGGACACATACGTAGCGCGGATGCGCGGTGAGGGCTACACTACCCAAGGAGGTGCTAGGGAAGCTGGGCGATCGGGGAGTGGGGTACCAGTATGGGGGCGGTTAAGTGTCTGGGTCCCACGGATTAGAGTTAGGGAGGGCAGGGATGTCACATTTAATGAGGGACCGCTCCCGTGCTGCCTGACGATAGACCCGTCGCAGAGGTCAAAGATGTAAACTGACACCCAACGTCCCAACCACGCAGGAGACCAACCCCACACCTACGAAGGACAACACAGAGGGTGTCAGTAACAGCGACAATGAGGGGCCAGTGCCGCAGTCGGAGGGGAGACTTCCATTTCGTGTATTCACCCTCACGCATTCCGTCGCTGACTGAAGACCTCGCTGAGCATATCCTAGCCGGCCTAGCAGGATCGGGGGACGGCGCCCCTCGGAACGTGGGGCATGTTCATACTCTTCCATCGTGTTCTACTCGACCCGGCCTTGTGCGCCACGCTGGAGGGGGGTGCACTCCTTGCTTTCGGAGCATTCGAGAAGCCTGGCCCAGTGTTCAGCCCTACGCCGTCGACACCTGATCCTAAGACAATTCGAGACGCGCTGAACACGCGCGACGCAAACGAATGGCGAGCCGCCATGAACACTGAAATCGAAAAATATGCGTCGCTTATACGTCTTCACAGCAGTCCCACGTCCTCCCAACACGAATATCATCACGCCACAATTGGTTTTCCACAGGGACTTCGAGAATGGCTCACTCGTCAAACACAAGGCACGCCTCATAGCACGAGGGTTTGCCCAGGTCTTCGTTGTCTACTATAACGAAGCCCACCTATATGCCCCCGGTGATGCAACTCGAATCTTTTTCGGGTTCTTGCCTCGATCGCCGTGCTATCCGACCTAGATATCCGTCCATTTGATGTATCAGCTGCACATCTGCACGGGGACATTGGCGGGGAGGTCTACATGGAGCCACCCCCGGGATACGGACACAGAGGTTCTATTCTGGAAGGGAACGAGACGCGTCCTAGGGCAGAAACTCATGTGTGGTTTATAATTTCTAATTATATACAAATAATAAGAGTTTATATGCGTTTCCGCTGTTGCGCGTGCGACGGGGGTGCTCGTCGTTGAGGAGGGAAGGAGGGAAGGACGACGACGACAAGTGCGAAACTTGTATCTCCAACTTGGCGGATCACACTCTCATGAATAGTGGCCAAAGACTCCTCGCCCGCAAATTAATGCCTCTGTCACATCAATGGAACTCCGTGCCTGGGCCCAGACGAGGACAAATATGGGAACTACAACTCTGGAGGAGTGACTAGGTGGGCCCGAGTGCGAAACTATGAAAAGGGATGAAATAATCGATCACTGAGACCCGCGTGCGCGGGGCAGAGGATGTAGCCTTGGGCATAGGCGAATCTGCGGAGAGAGTGTGAACGGTTGGAATAGCAACGAGTTTGACCACAATCTAGACATCCTCATTTACCTGAAAACCTGAAAACATTCTTAAAGGCAGTGATCATCTCTAAGTCGTTATACCTACCAGATGCTAGACGGAAGTCCCAATGACGATGTAAAGCTCAGGAGCAATGGCCATGTCCATATGACCTACTTTTCCACAAACTCCGCATCGACTCGCCCCAGCGGCTGCGGCGAGAACGTCAGCGAGGAGTTCAATAAGGAGCTCGAGTGTCGCGTTGAATGTATCCACTAGATACAACGGCTTTGACACGCAGAAACCAGATCAGTCTGACTTGGCCACTTAAAGGTTGATGGGCGCAACTTCCTCACCGGTAACTTTATGCTCAACTTGACCGTTAATGCGATACCACGGACAACTATGACCTTAGGGTGAACGTTGCAGCCACACGAGGAAGGGGCCCTGTTGGCAAGTGAATTAGCGGAGGACTGTCGCCAGCCCTCGAGTGGTTCGCGCCGCTTCGTGGTTATTTGCATGCTATAGTGAACAAAGGCGGGGCGTAGGACCCGAGTACGCTGCTGGATGAAACGGGTCTCTACACAGGCGATTCCCAATTGGGGTCACTATCATTCACTCGCGAGCCAGCAGGCACACACCAGCTCTTGGTTTGGGGTCTATTAAGGCACCTTGATGTGCGTAGCCGACAACAATACATTCTTTGTAAGCCAAGGCTGGGTCTAAGTTACGTCGGCTTTTGCCGAGATGTCCTCGTCCGCACCAGGTCTGTCTCAGACCTCACAATCCAACTACCACTCCTTCTCCAACACTCCAGAGCCTGGGTCGGACTCTGAATCTGACGATGGTGTCGCCAACAAGTCAGCTTTGCCCCAACGGCGCCTCTCCGCAGCCATGGACGCACCCCTGCCACCACACATAGCGGAGCCAGACGTCACTGTGAAGATAATTTATACTATACTCGGTGCTGCAACGCTGCTACCGTGGAATGGTACGCTTTCCGTTTGGTCGTCGTTCGAAATTACCTGACTTGCTGTGATGTGTCCTAGCCATTATTACCGTCACGCCATGGTATATACTTAGAATGGAGGGGTCTCCTATACAACCTGCGTTCATGAGCTACTTGAGCGTCTCATGTCAGATTTCCAACTTCGTCGCACTCGCGCATGCAACCGCGACTGTCAAGACGGTGAGGCCTGATGATTCGCGTCCTCCATCCCACAATCTTACAGTCGTATATTCTTGTTTCAGGCGTCCAAAACGCGCCGTATACGAGCGACGTGCGCGGCCCTAGCCGTTCTTATGGCTGCGCTGTTCATCCTCACTTGGATTCCTACCCACCCAACGGTCTTCTTCATCTTCGTCCTCGCCAACGCAGTCTCACAGTCTATCGTGTGCTCCTACTTCTCTAGCTCGGTTGTGGCGACCTCTTCCTACTTCGGCCCATTCGCCATGCAGGCGTTGATGACCGGCCAGGCAGCAGTAGCGGTCATAATCAGTCTCATCCAGGTCATCGTTCATGCGTTATCTTTGGCCGATAATCCAGTAAAGAGGAGGCAGGAAAAGGGGAGACCCGCGGAGGACAATTCCGCGTCACTTTTCTTCTCCCTTACGACTACGGGCATGTTAGTTGCGTTTCTTGCGCATGCATATCTGATTCGGCTGCCCATTTACCGGAACGTTGTCGCACCATTCGAGAAGGGGAAGGTGATTGAGACAGAGGAAGAGGAGGGACTGATGACCAGTACGGTTGGATCTCTAAGAGAGATCGAACCTGTCCTCCCTGTCGACCCAAGAAAGGTTGGTATTATATTCTCTGGAGGTATGCGCTAACGTCCCGCCGAATAGGTCGCTAAGACCAACCTGGCATACAACCTCTCTGTGATGTTCGTGTACGTTGTTACGTTGGTAAAGACATTCACTATAATTGGCGTCTCTGTACTGACCCAAACTCGAGGCATTGTTCCCAGCGATCACTGCGGCCGTGCATTCTGTCAACCCGCCCTCGTATTCACCGCTGTCCAACCCACTTCTCTTCAACGCCGTGCATTTTCTGATATTCAATGCTGGCGACTGGATAGGCCGTTTTATATGCTCATTCTCTCCGTTCCAGGTGTGGTCACGAAGGCGCATCGCCCTGCTCTCACTCAGCCGGGTGATATTTGTGCCATTATTCTTGGCATGTAACGTGGACAGTGGAGCAGAGTTGGATTCGGGAGGAAGCAGCCCCCTCATTAATTCCGACTTTATCTTCTTCACCATACTGCTCCTCTTTGGCCTCACCAATGGTCACCTAACGAGCGTCAGCATGATGGCGGCAGCCTCACTAGAGCACAACAAGCGCCTTAGGAAGGAGGAGGTCGATACCGCCGCGGTGATCGCCCAGTTTAGTCTTGCAGCCGGATTGGTGCTCGGGAGCATCGCGAACTTTGGCATACGGGCACGGATATGCAATTGCAATCCATTCTTACGCTAGACTGATATGTAAGATATTTTAATTCCTATCTTCTAGATTACTATGATATTATCGTTTTCCGTGATTGCCGTGGCCCAATCTGAAGCGCCATAGCCGGCCGGAAGAGTAGCGCAATCGACGTATGGGTCTAGCCCCACCAACCTCAAGTGAGCCAGGACGGACAGGTGTCGGACAAATTGACGCCGGCCAGACTCGCCGCGTGTTAATTCCTGGCTCCACACGCTTGGCCAACTTCTCTCTTAGAACCGACCATATCCACGACTTTCGACGCCCTTGATATTATAAGACCTATTAAATACCGTAAACTATGCCTAGCAACGGTGGTTCAAGGTCAGTGGACTTGTTAGCGCGAGGATGTCAGGTAGCCCCGATAAACTAATAAGCACAAAAATAGCTCGACACACAGTAGCGGTAGTCATGCTCACCTGCCAGAACCCGCGACCTCTCCCACTGTTCATAGGTATGTTTATGTTTACTCCAGCTCCAAGCTGGGATTGGGATCAGGGCTCAGCCTTATCGTCGATAGTGACCGCAATGTAACAAAATGGGGTTATGTTCGTAACCGGGTTAGCTACATCTGGCATCGGTTCCTTGCCCTCATCGGACTGGAGAGAGGACAAGTAGTAACGTGAGTGCGTCTCACTGGATATATTCACCAGAATACTAATTGTTACTGTTAACATTAGAAGGGACAAGGGGATGCCAAAGTCCAACAGTGGCAAGCCTCCAGTCCCTCCCCCTACAAAGCCGCCTGTCAAGAAGCCTTAATAAGCGGAAATCCGCACGTATATGTATTACAGTGTGATATATGCATATGTAGCTATGATATTGATGTGATGTGCAATTACGGATTATAATGATGTCGACATTGGCCGGCCTACTTGTTAAAACGGTTCAGATTCATATAAACCGCTTCAGGTTCTACAATCAGTATCTTCCCGTCATTTTCAAATGACCTCACCCTCAGAGTGGTTCTGTGCCCGTGTGCATAGAAGCAAACACATTGCTAAACATGACATCAACAGGCGCCAGACCGAGCTCTCTCAAGGCGTTAATTAAGGGCACATCTTCGTTATTATAACACCAGCTGAATGCCTTTTCATTAAGAGAAAGGGTAAGACGGTAAGGTTCAGGAGACATGGAGCGTGTTCTTTCGAATTGGAATTTGATCTTAGATATGCCGTCCCTGGATATGAAACGAGTGCACAGTGGTAACCAACGTAATCGCCAGATGCAAGCCAGATGTAGTCAGGTCTAACAAGTATGCAAATAAAATTACTAGTAGCGATTAGGACCTACGGCAGTGATCGAACTAAATGGGAAAACACAGTTCTGATATTTGAAAGGCCATGGTTATACTTTTTAATACTGTAAGAATAAATTACGAGGTATGTGGGTGCTTTATTGATAAATGAACGGGGATTAGCGAAGCGCAGGGTTAGGGCAACTGCATTCGTTCTTCTTCTTATATAATTTCCACATCCGCAGAACTTCAAGAGAGCGTTTTCAAGCGTTCTTTCATTTTCATAGAATTCTCAAAATTTTATCAGGGAGAGGAACGAACCCAGCCTCGGGATCGGCGAGGTTATTCGACACCCGACGTCAGTCAGGTGTGACCGGCATCGGCATGGGGCTCTGGTTGTACCCAGTGCACCAAACCGGCGGCAGAAGAGCTCTTCGGGAGCGCGGCGGCTGACCGCACTTTTGTTTAACCTGGCCTTCTCCCCGGCCGGCTAACTTAACGTCAGTTGCCACTTTCAACATTAGCACACTATCTGGACCGATTTATTCCTAGTGTATGCCTGGAAACTCCGCCTCAAGGTCAGCGAAGCGCAATTCCCGGCGTCGGGGAATCCCGACAGGCTCTTCTAGCGCGAGTCGTTCGACGCACGCTGATGAGAGGTCCCCTCTCCTTGGTGATAATCAAGAGGGGTCGAGCAGTTCCGGTGTCAACGAGTATGTCCCATTTGAACCGCGTTGTACGCCGAGGACGCCTGACGTTTCCCTGAACCTGAACCTGAACCATCCACCGCCAATAGTAGTGACTTGACAATATGGCACCACTGTTGTCATTGGATTAAGAAGATATACATTCGACTTCGCGCCTTCGTGGGTCTAGAGACTGAACCGTGAGTGGTGTGGAATTTGGCGCTCTCATTGGCACACCAAATGACGCCGTGTCTCTTAGGACATCCAGATCATTTGGTTCGAGTAATGGTGGAAAGGGGTCGAATCCTCCGCCCAGGCCTCCGAACGGCGGCGGCGGCCCCAAGAGACCTGGTGGGCCCAAGAAACCAGGATGCGTGATTATGTAGTTATGTAGTTCCTTAGAGAGTAGAGTGATATTACCATATCCACTTCACTCCCCCGGTCCACGCTGCAATATTACGCCAGATCGGCGCATAATCAGTCGATCGGATTGGTTCGCATATCGGACAATGAGTACCTCCGATAACACAGTTGGCCGGGCTGGCTGGGCGCTCGGGCTGGTTGATTGAGGCTGGTTGACTGAGTTGGCTGAGTCCAATTCCGCATGGCACGCAAGCGCCACGAACTTCTCGACCACGAGGTTCCTGTCTACGAGCCAAAGAAAGAACCTTGGAGCTGACCCTTTCCACGACCTTGAGCAATACGCAATAAGTACGACCAGCACGCACGACAGACACCTGTTCGATATTTATGTCCACAAAGTCGGTATCAGGGTCGCCGCAGCCCTTGCTCACTCGCCGTTATGCAGCACTAACAAATTCTACTCCACAGCCCGAGCAGCTCGACGCATCCAAACGCAAACGAGAGGAGCTCGCTTCTTACCCACCAACACCACTCCGACGACTCAACCGCTGGGTACGGTCTGTCCGAATCTGGCACATTGGGTAAAGGGCTCACCTGCGTACACAACAGTAACAACAACCTGACGATGTGGGGACGTATCCGTCGTTGGTTAAGCACGACATGGCATCAGATCCTCGTCCTCGTCGGTTTGAGGCAGAAGGGAGGGTACGTTATATTTTGTATTTCCTGTGACCCTCCAGAGTAACTGTGCTTCCGATAGACGGGGGAAAGGATTCGGATCGAACTCGGGAGGTAAGGGTTCAGTCCCTCCTCCCAAGCCACCAACGAGGCCGACTGGCCGAGGATAGACATTTACGTGTTTTGTATGTACTTGTGCATTGCACATAGTTTTATGCGAGGTGTTGTTCCTCCCCGAATATTATGGCCCTCATTTCGACATCACGTGGTCGATGAGGTTCAGCAGCGGCGACAGGGAGTCTACGAGGACGAACACTCAGTATATCCAACACCAGGCCGGAGGTGCTTCCCCTGGGCAGTACTCCGAAACGATGACCTCTTCTGTGGCAACAACGTCGACGACACTCATTCGGATCGCACCGTCTCGAACACCCACTCGGTGAACAACTTTACTGGGGCCTCGTATCTCCGAGCAATATCAAGGCCACGCCCACATAATACGGCTGCCTTGCGGTCAGAAACGCCACTTCCTTGAGCGACACTGGAACAAGAAGACTGGAGAGTGACAAGAAGCTTTCGCATGGCGTCGATCCACGAATGGAGCTCGTTGCCTGAGGGGTGTTATAAGATTGAAGGTCAAGTCATATTTTATGATCTGTAATTTCAAGCGCGGCGCATGCAGATATTTGCTATGGGGTCTGAGAAAGGTGGCGTATTTAGTCTGCAAGGTATCATAGAATGAGTAGATCTTCGCACCCAAGTTGCCACTCTTTACTCAACAATGCAGCATTCAGATACAACGCGTTCAATATCCCTTTGGCGATCACAGCTCTCTGTGGTAATAATGCCTATCACAATAAATTAAGCTTGGTGAACATTGGGAGCCTGAAGACTTGCGGTGTCCACGCTGTGTCCGCGCCTTACGCTGGCTTTTGCACTCGAAACGGATGGCAGGGTCCTGGGGCCCCATATTAGAGAGAGATACCTCCCCCAATCTCCATTTCTCTTCTCTACCCCCCAAGTTTCTGAGAACGACATGCCGTGAGCCCCTCCACCAACAGAATAGGAGATCCATTACTCATGCTTGCACACGTATACAGAGGCAAACCTGCTCTGATCACTCTCTTCCCCGGGTATGCATGTGCTCTCCCGCTAGCTTTTACCTAGACCACAAAGCTAAGTGACCACCTTGACAGGGCAAACATCAACCTTAATGTTACCATCGGAGGCAGCAGTAGCTGTCCACCATGCAAGCCAGCGCCCAAGCCTACCTGTAAGCCTGGCACGGCGTCAAAACCAAAGCCCTCGACTCCAGCCCCGCGACCGGCTAGGAAGAGCGTGAAGTGATACTGGGAGTGTGCTTCGATCGGGTCTGTGGCGCAGGGTCTTTCTTCTCGATAGTCGAAGTGTAATTGTATTGAGATACGAACTTCTATTCTGGTGTTTCGTGACTTCTTTTTGCCGGACACCCATTTGGCCTCACCCAAATGTGTGCGTACGGGACAGCGGGCATAAACTCATTGCAAATCAACCAACGGATATTGAGTGGTGTAGCACACCTTTGGACTGCAGTCGCTACATCTATAACATTGCACTGCCTAACACCGTGTACTTTCATCGGCCACTCGAATACACCTCAGTTTCCTATTACGGGACTTTCAACACAAAGGGTCACACAAAGAGAGTACAGAGAGCCTGATACAGAAGAATACACAGCCTCGTCACGGCTCTGTCGCCGTGTTGCAACGGGATCGAATACGCGCACAGGAACCCGAGAGAGGGTAAGTAGCCCCCACTTCAGGTATATAAGTACGTGGCTCGCCTATTGCATGGGATATACCCAAGCTCGAAAACGTTTCTACCTATACCCATACCCGAGCAATGAGTTCCCGACCGTCAGGTGATATTCTCTCTGTATGAACCACTAGGTTGACGCTATTATACAGTGGTTCCTCTATGATCACCATTCGGGCAGGATACCCTCAAGCTCAAAGCGGTCGAGCAAGCCAACCGCCACCTAAACCCCCAACCAATAATCTAAAGAAGGGCCAAGGTGGTCAGGGCTCCGGAAAGGGAGGAAATGGTAGCGGTACGAAGAGCGCCCCGCCAGCTCCTCGCATTGTGCACCGGTGCTGATTGTACAAAATATAACGATGCCATGTATCCTCGTCCCTCTTCGCAATGTAGTTAATTAGAGCAACACGGGGAAACCATTGGGGTGTATCATATGACTCCGTAATCGATCGAGTGTTCATTCGCGAATTCAGCCGAAGCCGCAACAAATATTGGTAGGGTATTTCGCCATTTCACGCAGCCAATCTCTCAAATAGTAACCTTTATTACTTGGCAATACGTTAAAGATGGAAAGGAACGTTCGGCCAAGATAGCTATACATCGATCCGCTTTGACGGGAATATATGTCTCGTTGAACCTGAAGCCTTTAGATCGATACCTCGTGCTGCGAGGGCATCACGACTCCCTCTTCTACCTCGTACCGGGCTTCCTCTGTTATTTACTTGCACTTCAATGCCCCGGGATCACCCCAAGTAGTATGCCTGTCCTATTATAGCGATCGAACGGAGAGCGAATGATCCCATATTACTAGCTGGCCGCCTGTTTAATTTCTACAGTTGAGAGTAGAATATTACCATTTTATTGGCCGATAATCGAAGTAGTGAACAGAACACTCACTGCTCCAGTACTGGTAGACCTCATAAACCCAACTCCAAGCGAAATGGTGCTTGCCATTGAGCTTCGCAGAGGCTGCAAAGACATTCCCTGTGCTGGATACATAGGGTAAGGGATCGGGGGGTTCATGTGGAGGTACGTTTATGGGGTCAACCAGTACTGGGGCAGTGAGTTTTCTGTTCACTACTTCCCATTGGCAGAGGGTGCGAAATTGAGTCTCCATTTTTCTCCTCCATGCGATATGTTCATTTCAATTGAACTTCGCAGAGGCCGCAAAGGCATCCCTATATGCACAGGGCAATGGATCAGGGAGCAGTGGCAGCAGTAGCTATTAGTGAGTGGTGAGTATTGTATTTGGTTTGCTTATGCGCGAGCGCAAGGGATCATAGCTCGCAGGCAACGAACCTATGCAATAGTTTAGCTCAGTGGTAAATGTTATTGAGACCACCCTATTAGTGTACCTATGTAATGGATTACTATGACCAAGTCACAACCAGCAAGAGATTTGATTGGGAAACTTACACCCAGCGGTGAATACTATTGGATCCACGGAGTCATAGACTTCCACGTATATAGTGGGGTTTAATCCCATTTTGGGAACCTAGTCATCAGACCGATCTGAGACAGGATCTGAGAGAAAATCTGGCCAAGTCGCTAGCGATGGGGTGGTGCATAATGTTGGATGCAACGACAAGACGGCCCTGGTATTTGAGCACCTTTTCACGATCGTCCAAATGTGTGCACGATTGTTGAGGTTCGCTGGTCCGTGATGGGGTCGTGCGTTCGAAGTCTCGCCCGTTGCTGAATTTTCGCAGATCCCAACAAAGAGATATGGAGTGCGATTGGCACAAGAGTCCACTTGTATTGCGAGAGTTCATGCTCTTGTACTCACCCTTTCGCCACACGCCGCGTTTAATTTCATTTTCTTGTCACCTCGAAGCCCTGTCCGAAAGAGTATGGGAAGGTTTTCAGGTGTGCTGATGGCAGGGCAATTGAACAGGATTTAGAAGAGGAGGTTGCTATGTACCAAAAAAAGCATCCTGGACCTTCCCATCACCGCTTGCCCTCATTGATGCGCAGATATATTAGGCTCCCTAGCATCATTCTCAGCACGACGAGCAATCACGGGCATTGCATTGCTTGTATAGGCATCAATCACAACGGCGTCGTCCACAGAGTCCAGTTTGTGGAGATAACAAAGAGGTAGATGCGTACCCCTCGTTTTCGTCTTCTGAATTTTACCAGAACTCATTCTTCGGTTGCAGGGCGAATAAAGGTCCATTTGCTAGTTTTCCGGCCCCCACAGTTGGGAAGCCGAGCAATCCACCCCGCCTCGTCCAACCCGTCCTCCAGGTGGTGGTGCTGGCGGCGGCCACGGGGGTGTGGTGAAAAAGTAGTCGGGAAGATCTCGTTGGGTGTCATGACTACATTGTACTTGCTTGTCTTTGTCTCTCCACGGATATCCTTTCCTTTTCCACAACGGTTACTATTTGGCTTGTAGTTGAGGTCCTCTGTACTCGAGAGGTTTAAGTATCAATTTCTTATAGTAGTAGCTCTAAGGAATTTCCATAACGAGGAAAGAGAGAAGGACAAAGTGTTGGTGGCGTCGCCACCATCGCATCAGACAAGGTCGACTTAAAATGGAAATAATACCACAAGGGAGCGAAGCTCAGTTTTGTAAGACCTGCATATGTTCAATTATAATCCTGCATCAGCAAATTACTGCAGATTTTATCTGCGGGGCCGAGATCGTAACAAGACGGTGCTGATGTTTCTTAAGGGTTGCGCTATGAACGATGCGATTGCGCAGAGTACACATGGTTGTGCTGGGATGTGGTCAAAGAGCAACTACTTACAAAGCGAGCAGCGGTCTTCCCGGCGCTCACGGGACTCCTCTGCAATATAGAGGCACCGTCCTCACCACGAACACCCGAAGCGATGGTCACATTATCGAGCCTGTCCCTGGTGTTGTGCTCTATAAAGCGACAAAATCCAGGGAGGGATAGGGCCCGCTTTCGTCCACTTCATGACTGAACGGGTGATCTAGAGACCGAGATTCGTATGAGACTCTCTGTCAATGACATGATCAGTTACGGGCATGAAGAAAACATGCTCAACAAAGGCTAGCCAAACATGTACGCGCTAGCCCAAAGACTGGCGGCCTTACTCTGAGTCTGACCTTACTATGCTCGGGGAAAGCATACACCAATAGTGGAACCGGCGGTTTCCCCAGCGTGCATGTTTGACCCCCCGTAGTGACCGTAAAATGGCCAACCTTGAGCAAGCACGAACAGTGCTAGCACGCCCTTGATTACAACCGCATCAGTGTCGTAGCTATAAGGCTGGAGTGGTTACCAGGAGACAGGCTTCTCGTGCAGCTTGGTATTCAAGTGAGAGTACATAGTTCGAGCTGGCTTGTTTAATGCAAGAGCCATAGCGGGAATGCCTTGGGTTTTGTCGCTGTGTGGTTTCCGTATTGCCGTGGGTTCAGATTATGCTTTTATATGTAGCGTTTGGTTACACGATGCTCTGAGACAAACCAGAACGATCTAGTATCGCATTAGGATGTATTCTGGCCTCTCACGCTTGTTGTCCCCGGCACGGATTGCGTGGGAGGCACTGGAGTTCCTGAGGGAGTTGTAGTGTTCCTCCACAGCGTACCCAAGAATCGTGTAACGCGCATCCTCATTCCCTCCCAGCTGTCTAGAGCAGGACGGGCATCGATGTAGAACGAAAACGGCCCGCCGCCGTTGGCCCGGCCCGTGTAATAGTCGATGACGTAGTGTATCCGTTGACCACAGCGCTCGATTACCCAGTCGTGCCGATCAAAGGGTGCTTGGTACCTGTCCGGGGGGCAATGCGTCTTTAAAACATCAAATATACAATAAAGTGACAGGGAGGAGAGAAATGCGAAAGTAATAAGAAACGTAACGCACCCTAGTAAACTCCGCCACCGCGCCCTCGGCGTTAATTTGCTTGCATCGCCCTTGAAGCTCACAAGCCTCAAGCCACCGGGGCACGTTTCCGGATTCTCAATATTCTGCGACCGGGGTGCGTAGTCTTCCCAC
>Ga0307515_10007303_pt1 | contig 21869 bp, 15 predicted proteins | sample 17_EM_MG_FD_194513 | JGI IMG/M metagenome (GOLD analysis project Ga0307515, IMG submission 194513) | Populus trichocarpa ectomycorrhiza microbial communities from riparian zone in the Pacific Northwest, United States - 17_EM | ecosystem: Host-associated > Plants > Roots > Unclassified | place...
ATGCCGGCAAGCTGGCGCGGTGGCGCAAGGCGGTCGCGGGCAAGCCGGGCGCGGAGCTCGCGCTGCTGATCGCCCGGCTCCGCAAGGCCGGCTACGAGGTCGGCGGCCACGACGACTACAAGAAGGTCCCGGCCGGGTTCGCCGCCGATCATCCGCGCGCGGAGCTGCTGAAGATGAAGGGCCTGACCGCCGGGCCCTCCGAGATCCCGGCAGGCTTGCTCCACGAGCCGGGGCTGGCCAGCTGGCTGGTCAAGCACGGCAAGGCCCTGGCGCCGCTGGTGATCTGGCTGCACCGCCACGTCGGGTAGCCACGCGATCCCGCTGTGCCGGGCCGCCGGCGTCGACCTGTACGGTAACTCTCCGGAATCCTGGCAACCCGGGCGCGGCGGTCCGCATCTATCACGGTCGAAAGGACGGCCGACTGCACGATCGGGCAGGCGACAAACCTGTCATATCCGTGTCGATCTGGAGGCGTCTCATTCGTCGTGTATGTGGAGGAGCTCGCCCATGTCGCTCGAACACCAGAACGGCCCCCGCGGGGATCCGGGGACCGGCGATCCCGGTCGGGCGCCCCCGGGCGCCGAGGGCTGGGGCTGGGCGCTGGTGCAGCGCGACTGGAGTGTTCGCCAGCGCGAGCCGCGCCCGTCGCGCGTGCTCGCCGCGATCCGCGGTCGGATCGGCGCGGTGATCGCGCGGCTGGGCCGCGTGGCCGCGGCGGCGCGGCGCTGGCTGCGCGTCAGCCCGCCGGGCGGCGGTGGACCTGGAACGCCGCGAAGCTCTGCGCGACCGTCATCATCTCGAGGGTGTTGATGTTGACGTGCGGCGGGAGCGTGGCGACCCAGTGCACGGCCTCGGCGACGTCGTCGGCACCGAGCGCGTCGACGCCGGCGTACACCGCCTTGGCGCGGTCCTGATCGCCGCTGAACCGCACGGTCGAGAACTCGGTGCCGCCGGCGAGGCCGGGCTCGACGCAGGTGACCCGCACGCCGGTGCCGTGCAGGTCGCTGCGCAGGTTGAGGCTGAACTGGTGCACGAACGCCTTGCTCGCGCCGTAGACGTTGCCGCCGGGGTAGGGGTAGCTGCCGGCGACCGAGCCGATGTTGATGACGTGGCCGCGGCCGCGGGCGACCATGCCGGGGAGCACGGCGCGGGTCGCGTACATCAGGCCCTTGCAGTTGGTGTCGACCATCTCATCCCAGTCGTCGAGCGAGGCGCGGGGCGCCGGCTCGAGGCCCTTGGCGAGCCCGGCGTTGTTGACCAGGACGTCGATCGCGGCGAACGCCGGGGGCAGCGCGGCGATCGCCGCGTCCACCGCGGCGCGGTCGCGGACGTCGAGCTCGACGGCGAGCACGCGGTCGCCGAGCTCGTGCGCCAGCGCCGCGATCCGGTCGCCGCGCCGTGCGCAGATCACGACGTTCGATGCGGTCGCGGCGAACCGCCGGGCGATCGCGGCGCCGAAACCCGAGCTCGCGCCGGTGACCAGCACGGTGCCGAGCGCGGCGGTCACGGCCGGCCTCCGGGCAGCGGGTGCTCGTGGTCGGCGGCGGCGCGGGGTGGGGCAGGGGGCATCATCGCGGCGATGTTCCGGCAAGCCGGCGGCCGTGTCTTGCCCGCCCGCGGGGAATCGCCGCGGGAGCGCGCCGGCCCGGCCGCCGGGCCGCGGATCGCGTTGGTGGTATATCGCGGTCATGCCGAACCGCCTCGCCGCCGAGAGCTCGCCTTATCTACGGCAGCACGCCGACAACCCGGTCGACTGGTGGCCGTGGGGCACCGAGGCGTTCGCCGAGGCGAAGCGGCTCGACAAGCCGGTGTTCGTGTCGATCGGCTACGCCGCGTGTCACTGGTGCCACGTGATGGCGCACGAGAGCTTCGAGGATCCGGTCACCGCGCAGCTGCTCAACGAGCGGTTCATCAACATCAAGGTCGATCGCGAGGAGCGGCCGGACGTCGACGCGATCTTCATGAACGCGATCCAGGTCCAGGGCGAGGGCGGTGGCTGGCCGCTGTCGGCGTTCTGCCTGCCCGACGGCCGGCCGTACTTCCTGGGCACGTACTTCCCGGTCGAGCCGCGGTTCGGCCGTCCGGGGTTTCGCGAGCTCGTGGTCGCGGTGTCCGACGGTTACCGCACCCGGCGCGGCGACGCCGAGGACAACGCGCTGGCCCTGCTCGACGGGCTCGAGCGGGTCGACGCCCACTACCGGCGCGGCGCGCTCGCCGCCGATCCCGCGGCGCTGTCGGCGTCACTGCTGATCGCCGCCGGGCGCCAGCTCGCCGAGCGCTGCGACGCCCGCCACGGCGGTCTCGGCGGCGCGCCGAAGTTTCCGTCGAGCTCGACCCACGATCTGCTGGCCCGGGCAGGCCGGTTCCCGCACGGCCAGCCGGCGCGCGAGGCGTTCGATCGCTGGGCGCACGGCATGGCCGAGGGCGGGATCTACGATCACCTCGGCGGCGGCTTCGCGCGCTACTCGGTCGACGCCCGGTGGCTGGTGCCGCACTTCGAGAAGATGCTCTACGATCAGGCCCAGCTGCTCGGGATCTACGGCAGCGTCGCGGCGATGTCCGGGCCGTTCGCGGTCCGCGCCGAGCAGGTCATCGCCGAGACCTGCGGGTTCCTCGCCCGCGAGCTGTCGGATCCGGGCGGCGGGCTGTGGTCGTCGCTCGACGCCGACAGCGAGGGCGAGGAGGGCAAGTTCTACGTCTGGACGCCCGACGAGCTGCGCGCCGCGCTCGGCCGCTCGGCCGCGCTGGTGTTCGCGCACGCCTACGCGGTGACCGAGACCGGCAACTTCGAGCACGGCGCCAGCGTGCTGTCGCGGGCCACGCCGCGCACGTCGCCGGCCGAGGAGGACCACCTCGCCGAGCTGCGCGGCGTGCTGTTCGAGGTCCGCGGCCGCCGGGTCCGGCCCGGGACCGACGACAAGGTGCTCGCGGGGTGGAACGGCCTGGCGATCAGCGGGCTGTGTGCGGCGTGGCGCGGCGCCGGCCACGCCCCGGCGCTCGAGCTCGCGCTGCGGGTCGGCCGGTTCGTCCGCGACGCGCTGATCGACGGCGATCGCCTGGCGCGGGTCTACCACCGCGGACAGACCAAGCTCGACGGCACACTCGACGACTACGCGTTCGTCGCCGCCGGGCTGTTCGACCTCGCCGAGGCCACGCTGGATCGCGCGTGGTGGGATCTGGGCGCCCGGCTGGCCGGCGCGCTGCGCGACAAGTTCGTCGCCGAGCACGACGGGGTGGTCGTGTTCTACCTGGCGCCGGCGGGCGATCCGCTGCTCGTGCATCGCCCCGAGTCGCACCAGGACGGCGCGATCCCGTCGGGCGCGGCGATCGCCGTCCAGGCGCTGCTCCGGCTCGGCCTGGTCGCCGGCGACGGCGGCGCGCTGGCGCTGGCCGAGAAGTACCTGGTGCAGCGGCTGACCGGCGCGACCTCGGCCAACGCCTGGGCGAGCTCGGGGCTGCTCGCCGCGCTCGACCTCTACCTCCACGCCAAGGTCCTGGTGGTCACCGAGGGCGACGGCCGCGATCGCCTGCTCGCCGCGGCTCGCCGGGTTCACGCGCCGACCTTGTGCATCGCCGGGCCGTGGGCCGCGCCGTCGATCCTCGATGGCAAGACGCCGGCCGGGGCCTCGGCGCGCGGCTTCGTGTGCACCGGCCCGACGTGCTCGCCGCCGGTCACCGATCCGGCCGCGCTGACCGCAGCCCTGCTCCGCGATCCGGCCTGAGCCGGCGAGTCTTCGAGCCGGCGATCACTTCCGTACAGGCGCAGCCGGCAGCATGCCGGCAAGCCGATCGACAAGAGGTGTCGAACAATGTTCGACACCTCTTGCGCGGCGCGCTTTCAGTTGCGGTCGTCGCCGGCGATCGGCGGAGCGCCGGTGCCGCGCGACCGCCGCCGCGCGATCCGTCCCGCGCCGGGCGTGGGCTCCGGCCGGGGGGCGCCGTCGCGCAGGCCGTACTGCGTGAGCTTGAACGTGAACGTGCGCACCGGCATGCCGATCAGCTCGGCGGCGCGGCGTTGCACGCCGCCGGTGGCGCGCAGCGCCTCGGTCATCCGGCGGCGCTCCAGCGCCTGGAGCTCCTCGGCGATCGGGCGGAAGCTGTCCGCCGGGCGGACGAACTCGACCGGCTCCGCCGAGGGCGGCGCCTCGAGCTCGGCCGGCGCCGGCGCGGTCCCGCGGACCATCGCCTCGGGCAGGTGCCAGGGCTCGACCCAGCCGCCGTCGACCAGCGCGGCTGCATAGGCCATGGTGTGCTCGAGCTCGCGGACGTTGCCGGTCCACGGATGCGCGGCGAGCTGGGCCAGCGCCGCGGGGCCGATCGCGACCGGAGCGCCGCCGTCGTGGCCTCGCGCCGCGGCGAGGAAGTGCTGGGCCAGGAGCGCGATCTCGTCGCGGCGGGCGCGCAGCGGCGGCAGGGTCACGCTCGACGCGGTCAGCCGATCGAACAGGTCGCGGCGGAACCGGCCGGCGGCGACGCCGCAGGCGAGGTCGCTGCTCGTGGTGGCGACGACCCGGACGTCGACGGTGCGCTCGTGCTTGCCGCCGAGCCGGAGCACCCGGCGGTGCTCGATGAGGTGGAGCAGCCGGGCCTGGGTCGCCGGCGACAGCTGGTGCACGTGATCGAGCACCAGGGTCCCGCCGTGCGCGCGCTCGATCAGCCCGGGCTTGCGGCTCGACGACGCGGCGAACGCGCCGCGCTCGCAACCGAACAGCTCGCGCTCGACCGCCGCCTCGGCCTGCCCCGCGCAGTCGAACATCACCAGCGGCCCGGCCGCACGCGGCGACCAGCCGTGCACCGCGCGCGCCGCGGTGGTCTTGCCCGTGCCGGCCTCGCCGCACAACAGGATCGGCAGCTCGCTGCGAGCCAGCCGTTCCAGCAGGCGATAGAGCCGTTGCATTTCCGGATCGGCGACGACCACCCCGAGGCTGGCGTCCGCTCTCGGCACCGCCTCGCCTCCCGCCGCCGCTCGCGCGTCGGCTCCCCCGTCGATCCCGTGTGCGCCTGGCTCGGCGCGGTGATGGGGCGTGACCGCCGCCGCCACGAATGGCGACTCGTCCAGCCCCGTAGATCGGGTCCCGTGTTCCACCAGCCCCTCCTCGCTCACATATTCGTTCGACATCCGAAAACCAAGACGCTCGGTCTCCGGGATTCTTCCGTGCAAAAAACGCCGGTCGTGCATTTTGTGGCAGTCCAGTTCTGTGGACTCAGGCGATTCGCCGGGATAGCGCCACGCCGACGGGGATGAGCCGTGGTCGGCGCCACCGCGCCTACACGTTCGACGGACCTATCGGCCGGCGCGCGCGCGATCGAGCAATGGCTTGCGCTGGGCGGCGAGCCGGCCCGCCCGAGCGAGCGGCTCGAGCAGATCGCGCACCGCCTGCCACGCCGCGGCCGCGGCCGGGGCGTCGCCGCGCTGGGCGGCGAGCTCGGCGAGCCCGGTGTGGATCTCGGCGAGCAGCCCGGGCCAGTGGATGTTGTACGCGGCGTGCTCGGCGCCGCTCCTGGCCAGGATCAGCGCGTCGGCGAGCGCGGCGGCGCGGCGCGTCCGGTCGTGCGCCGCGGCGGCGACGTCGGCCTGGGCGAGCAGGCTCAGGGTCAGCGTCTCCTTGAAGTCGTTGTTGATCGGATCGGCCGACACCAGCGCACGCGCCCGGGCGATCGAGCCCTCGATCAGCTGCTTGCTGCGCACCGGATCGCTGGCCGCGAGCAGGCTGCCCAGCGCCGCCTCGGTCGCCGCCAGCTCGTTGCGGTAGCCGCCTTGCCCGGGCGACTCGGCGACCAGCGTGGCACGCAACGCGAGCGCCTGCTCGTGGGCGTCGATCGCGCGCGCCAGCTCGTTCCTGCAGGCGTACGCGGCGGCCAGCTTGGTGAACGACCACCCCATCGATCGGCGATACGGCGTCGAGCGCGGGTCCTTGGCCAGCAGCGCGGTGCGGATATCGAAGGCGTGCCGGTACTGCTCGACGCTGCGATCGAGCTCGCCGAGGTAGAGCTCGGCGTCGCCGGCGCGGGTGTAGCTGCGCGACAGGTCGCCCTGCCAGGTCGTGCTCTTCGGATCGCGGGCGACCAGCTGCTTCTGGGTCGCGATCGCGGCCTCGAGCTGGGTGAGCCCGGCCTGGTAGTCGCCGGCGTCGAGCAGCGCGAACCCGAAGTCCTCCTCGAAGTTGCCGCGCAGCCGCTGCCACGACGTGTTGTCCGGATCGCGCCGGGTCAGCGCGATCATCACCGGCATCGCCTTGTGGTAGGTCTCGATCGCGCTCCTCGGATCGCCGACCTGGCGCTGCATGTCGCCGAGCGGCAGGTCGACCTCGAGCAGCTTGTTCTCGAGATCGACCTCGTCGTGCTGGCCCTTGATCAGGCCCTCGCGCAGCCGGTGGGCGACGCGGTACTCGTCGAGCGCCCGGGCCGACTCGCCGCGGACCTGGAACACCGAGCCGATCTTGAGGTGGCTGGCCGACATCGCCAGGACCTCGTCCTGCGACCGGCCGCCGGCCGCGCCCACCGCACGCTCGCGCTGCGACTTGGCCTCGGTGTACTCGTCGAGCGCCTGATCGACCTTGCCCTGGTTGCGGAACAGGTCGCCGAGCCGGTCGCGGGTGTCGGCCGCGGACAGCAGCGCGCTGCGGTCGGTCGGCAGCTCGGACAGCAGCGTGTCGAGCTCGCGCTTGGCCTGCTGGAACAGCCGGACCGCGTCGTCGAACGCGCCGCGCTGCTGGTGGATCGTGCCGATCTCGAAGTCGAGCCGGGCGATCATCCGGCGATCGAACCGCGCGTGCTCGCCGGTCCGCTCGCCGACGACCCGGGTCAGCGTCGCCCGGGCCTCGGTCCAGGTCGACAGCGCCTGATCGAGCTTGCCGGACTCGCGCTCGGCGGCGCCGAGCAGGTGGGCCGCGGTCGCCATCCGGTCGACGTCGTCGAGCGGCATCCCGCCCGGGATCCGCGCCAGCGTGCCGTAGTAGTCGCGGATCTCGGTGCCCAGGCTGGCGAGCAGATCGACCCGGCCGATCTGCTGCAGCCGGTCCTTGACGTCCGACAGCATCGTGTCGATCAGCTGCTCGGCCGCGACCCGGCGCGCATCGGCGAGCTGGCGCGCGTGGTCGGCGACGTCGCGCTCGTGCATGATCCGCCGCACCGCGAACGTGCCGCCGGCGGCGAACCCGAGCGCCGCGAGCGCCGCGATCGTGACCGCGGCGCGGTGGCGCCGGACGAACCGGGCGACCCGCTCGCCGGCGGTGTAGCGGTGCGCCGACACCAGCTGGCCGGTCAGGAACCGGCGCAGCTCGGTCGCGAGCTCGCCGGCGTCGGGGTAGCGCTCGCCCGGAGCCGGGGCCATCGCGCGCTCGACGATCGCCACCAGATCGGTCGGCGCGCCGGGCTCGCGCTCGGCGAGCGGGCGGACCTTGCCGAGCGCCGCGGCGGCGATCACCTCGGTCGCGGTGCGCGCGTTGTACGGCGGCACGCCGGCGAGCAGGTGGTACAGCATCGCGCCGAGCGCGAACACGTCGGCGCGCTGATCGACCGACTCGCCGCGGGCCTGCTCGGGCGCCATGTACGCCGGCGTGCCCATCACCGCGCCGGCGATGGTCAAGGTCGACGCGCTCGGCTCGCGCGAGCTGGCCGGCGCCGGGACGGACCTCGGCCGCGCCACCGGCCGCAGCGACTCCGGGGCGTCGACGTCGTCGAGGCTCTTGGCGAGCCCCCAGTCGATCACCACGGTCTCGCCGAACTCGCCGATCAGCACGTTGGCCGGCTTGAGGTCGCGGTGGATCACCCGCTGGCTGTGGGCGTATGCGATCGCGTCGGTGGCGGCGGCGATCCGCGGCAGCAGCGCGAGCCGGTCGGTCAGCGAGGTCGCGTCGGCGATCACCCGGTCGAGCGGGCGCCCCGACACCAGCTTCATCGCGAAGAACGGATCGCCCGACGGCCAGCGGCCGGCCTCGTACACCGGCACGATCCCCGGGTGCTGCAGCCGCGCGGTGATCAGCGCCTCGCGCTGGAACCGGCCGCGCTGCTCGGGCCCCGGGTCGATCAGCTCCTTGAGCGCGACCGCGCGGCCCAGCCGCTGATCCTCGGCCGCGACGATCCGGCCCATGCCGCCCCGCGCGATCTCGCGGTCGGGCCGGTAATGCACGGCCGGGACCACCGGCAGCAGCGAAGCTTCGCCGGTGACCGGCACGTCGAGCGTGGCCTCGCCGTCGAGCGCGGCCGACACCCGCCGCGCGGTCGCCGCGTCCGGCCACGAGGCGTCGGGGCTCACCGGCGGGGAGGTAGGTGGCGGGGCGACGGTCGCGGCGAACGCGGCGTTCGACCCGACCGGGAGCTCCGGTGGGAGGGTCTCATCGGCGTCGTCCGTGGCGCGGGCCATGTATCCTCATCATACCCCGTCATGTCGCCCGGGCTCCACGTCGTACGCGCCGGCAACGGTCCGCGCATCCTGCTGATCCACGGCAGCGCGGCCGACCACACCACGTGGGCGATCGCGCTCGCCTCGGCGCTGCGAGACCAGTTCACCCTGATCGCCCACGACCGCCGCGCCGACGCCTCGACGATCGAGGCCCACGCCGACGACGCGGCGGCGCTGCTCGCGGCTGCGCCCGATCCTGCCGTCGTGGTCGGGTCGAGCCTGGGCGCGGTGGTCGCGCTGGACCTGATCCGCCGCGGCACCGCGCCGATCGCCGGCGCGATCCTGATCGAGCCGCCGCTCAGCCCACCCGGCCCCGAGCGCGCGGTCCGGGCGCACTTCGTCGCCGACTTCGATCGCCGGGTCGCCGAGGCCGGCGGGCCCGCCGCGGGCGAGATGTTCCTGCGCATGGTGCTCGGCGATGCCGCGCTCGAGCGCATGCCGGTCGCCTTCCGGACCGCCGCGACGATGAAGTTCGCCGAGATCCGCGCCGACTGCGTCGCGCTGTTCGCCTACCAGCCGCGCTACGACGAGCTGGCCGCCGTCGCGACCCCGGTGCTGCTGCTCGGCGGCGAGCGCTCGGCGCCGTGGTACCGCCGTACGCTCGAGGGGCTGCAAGCCGCGCTGGGCAACGCGCGGCTCGAGATCGTCCCGGCGGCCGGCCACATGCTGCACGCCGAGGCGCCTCGCCGGTTCCACGCGCTCGTGGCCGGGTTCGCCAGCTCCGTCCTCGGCGAGCTTGCGCCGGGGTGAGACATGCGCCAAGGTGCGCAGCCATGTTCGAGCCCACGTCGTCAGCGCAGCGACCGACCGCGGTGGTCGTCGCCGTGCAGCTCCCCGACGTCAGCGACGCCGAGCTGGACTCGTCGATCGCGGAGCTCGAGCGCCTGGCCCGGACCCTGGGGCTCGATCCGGTCGGCCGCGTCACGCAGCGCCGCGCGCGCCTGGCCACCGGCATCGTCATCGGCGAGGGCAAGCTCAAGGAGCTCGCCGAATGGACCGGCGGCACCGGCGAGGTGCCGGTCTACGTCAAGCCCGGCCGCCGCAAGACCAAGGACGATGAGGCCGCTGCCGAGGCCGAGGAGGCCGCCGATGACGCCGAGGCCGAGGCCGAGGCCTCCGAGGAAGCCGCCGCAGCGGAGGGGGCCGCGAGCGCCACGACCGAGCCTGCCGCCGACGGGGAACGTGGCTCGGCCCGGGAGGCGGCGGCGCCGTCCGGCCGCCGCGGTGCTGCGGCCGCGATGGGCGCATCCGAGGCCGAGGCCGCCGCTCCGCGCGCCAGCGTCGTCCTCGTCGACCACGACCTCACCCCGACCCAGCAGCGCAACCTCGAGCGCGCCACCGGCGCCGATGTCCTCGATCGCAGCTCGGTGATCCTCGAGATCTTCCATCGCCACGCCCGGACCCGCGAGGCCCGGCTGCAGGTCGAGATCGCGCGGCTCAAGTACCTCGCGCCCCGCCTGCGCGAGGGCTCCGGCGGCGGCGACCGCGTGCGCGGCGGCATCGGCGGCAAGGGCGCGGGCGAGTCTGCCCTCGAGCTCGATCGCCGCCGGATCCGCGACCGCATCGCCGAGCTGCGCCACGAGCTCGACCAGATCGAGGGTGGCTCGCGCACCCGGCGCGAGCGCCGCAGCGACCTGCCCACCGTCGCCCTCGTCGGCTACACCAACGCCGGCAAGTCGTCGCTGATGCGCGCGCTGACCACCACCGAGGTCTACATTGCCGACAAGCTGTTCGCGACCCTCGACACGACGGTGCGCCGGCTCCAGCCGCCGACCGAGCCGCCGATCCTGGTCAGCGACACCGTCGGCTTCATCAAGAAGCTGCCCCACGACCTCGTCGCCTCGTTCCGCTCGACCCTCGACGAGGCCAGCGACGCCGACCTCTTGCTCCACATCGTCGACGCCTCCGACGCCGCCCACGCCGATCACCTCGCCGTCACCCGCGAGGTGCTCCGCGACCTCGCCGCGAACTCGGTCCCGACCCTGATCCTGCTCAACAAGATCGACCGGGTCGATCCGGCCGGCCGGCTCGCGCTCTCGAGGCGCTACCCGACCGCGCTCCAGCTCTCCGCCAAGGACCCGGCCGACGTCGCCCGGCTCCGCGAGCGGCTGATCGAGCAGTTCGCCGGCAAGCTCGAGGACGCCGAGCTCGACGTCCCGTGGACCGCCCAGCGCATCGTCCACGCCGCCCACGAGCGCGCCACGGTGCTGTCCGAGCAGCACCACGACGAGGGCACCCGGCTCACCATCCGCGCCCCCAGCCGCGTCGTCTCCGAGCTCCGCGCCGCGCTCAAGACCGCGTCCTGACCGCCGGGCGGCGGCCGGGCTACTGCGCCGGCATCACCTCGTCGGCGCCCATGTCGCATCGACTGTCCTGGGGACGCGTGTTGCCCTCGAAGTCAACAGTCACCGTGGCCGCCATGTCGGCGGTGTTCCTGGCGGGCGAACCTGCCTTCAATCGGTAGTTCTTGTTCGTCGCATTCGTGGGATCGACGAACATCGGATCAGCGTTGATGTTTCCTGTGCCGGGGACCGGATTCTGTCCGGTCATGGTGCTGTCTCCGATGTCCGAGTACTGCCACTGGCAATTAGCTCCACTGATCTGCTGCCGTCCTCCCCCGACTTGATTGTCAAAGATGATGTTATTGGAGAGTGTGAGGACCTTTCCGGAGTCGATGCCGGTGCAGGAAGCGCCGGTCACCGTTGGTGCGAGGTTGTTGGTGACGGTGTTGAATTCGAACCTTCGAGTGCCGTTGTTGGTTTGATTGAAGAGGATGCCACCGAATGGCGGTAATGTTCCCCCGTTGCCGATAATGAAATTGTTGGTGATGTCGAATTCACTGTTGGTGGTCGAGATGCCGCCACCGACGTTATTGCTGATCGTGTTCTGCGTCACCGTTGCCTTTGCCGTGTTCGGCATCAGGATCCCGATCTCCGCATTACCGCTGATCGTGCTCCCGGTGACGCTCAAGGAGCTATTCGTCGCGAGGATCCCATTGACGCCGTTGTCGCTGATGGTGCACTGCGACGCGATCAGGGTGCCGGCATTGATGGATATTCCGTTCCCGACATTGGGGCCGATGTTGACGCGCGTCAGCGTCAGTTTCGGAGCACCGTTGAAGACCAGGATTGCAGGTTCGTTCTTGTTCCCGGTTGTGCTCACGATGGTGACATCGTAGATGCGGACGTCGGCCTGGTTGTTCTTGACCTCGAGGATGTTGCCAGCTTTTGTGCGAGTGAGCTTGGCTCCTGCGTCCGCGAGGATCGTGATCGCCTTGTTATCGATCGTCGTCGGGTTGTTGCTGTCGTCCGCGATGGTTCCCGGGGCGATCTTCACGGTCGGCTTCGCCGCGATGGCATCCGTGAGGGTCTTACACGGCGCCGCCTGGGTGCACACGGTCCCGGAGCCGCCGGGCGCAACGTAGGCGACAGCTGCCGCATCAGCGCAGGTGCCGTCGGGCATGCAGGCGCGCGACGCGCACTGGGCATGCTGGGTGCACTTCTGGCACAAATCCATCGCGCAGGCTGGTGTCGGGTTCTGGCAGGCGTTCGCCTTGGCCACCGTGCACTCCACGCACTTGCCGCCCGCGAGCGCGATATCGCAGACTCTAAGATTGCCAGTCGTGCAATCGTTGTCGTGAGTGCACGCGCCACCATTCGTTACATCTCCCGGTGCGGGAAGGTCCGGGTAGCTGCATGCCGTGAACACCATGAACCACGCGACCACATGAAGCCGAGGCATGATGATGCTCCTAGAGTCCGTACACGAGATTGAGATTCTCAGCGAAGGTGCTCCATACCTGTTCGTTTGGCATGTGATGGCCGTTCCGCTACTGCGTCGGCATCACCTCGTCAGCGCCCATGTCGCATCGACCGTCCTGGGGACGGGAGTTGCCGTCGAAGTCGGCGGTCACCGTCGCCGCCGCGTCGGCGGTGTTCCTGGCGGGCGAACCTGCCTTCAATCGGTAGTTCTTGTTCGTCGCATTCGTGGGATCGACGAACATCGGATCGGCGACGATGTTCCCCGTGCCGGGGACCGGGTTCTGTCCAACTGTAACGCTGTCGCCGATATCCGAATACGTCCACTGGCAATTGGCGCCACTGACCTGCTGCCTGCCTCCGCCGATCTGATTGTCGAAGATGATGCTGTTGGAGAGCGTGAGGACCTTTCCGGAATCGATGCCGGTGCAAGAGATGCCGGTCACCATGCTGGCGATGTTTTCGGTGACGGTATTGAATTCGAATTTTCGAATGCCGTTGTTTGCTTGGTTGAGGAGAACGCCGCCGAACGCTGTGGCACCGCCTCCGTTGCCGAAAATGAAATTATTGGTGATATCGAATTCGCTGTTGGTGACAGAGATGCCGCCGCCGCTGTTGATGTTGATTGTGTTCTGTGTCACTGTTGCCTTGGCGACGTTGGGCAACAAGATTCCGATCTCTCCGTTTCGGCTGATCGTGCTCCCGGTGACAATGAGGGAGCTGTTGGTCGCGAGGATGCCATTCGCTCCGTTGTCGCTGATGATGCATTGTGAAACCGTCAGCGTGCCGGCGGTGATGGAGACTCCAGTCCCCACATAGGAGTCTATCTTGACACGCGTCAGCGTCAGTTTCGGAGCGCCATTGGAGACCAGGATCGCCGTGTCATTCTTGGCTGCGATTGGGCTTGAGATCTCGACATCGTAGATGCGGACGTCGGCCTGACTGTTCTTGACCTCGAGGATGTTGCCAGCTTTTGTGCGAGTGAGCTTGGCTCCCGCGTCCGCGAGGATCGTGATCGCCTTGTTATCGATCGTCGTCGGGTTGTTGCTGTCGTCTGCGATCGTTCCCTGTGCGATCTTCACGATCGGCTTCGCCGCGATGGCGTCCGTAAGGGTCTTGCACGGCGCCACCTGGGTGCACGCGGTCCCGGAGCCACCGGGCGCGACGTAGGCAACTGCTGTGGTATCTGCGCAAGTGCCGTCGGGCATGCAGGCGCGCGACGGGCACTGGGCGTGCTCCGTGCACTTCTGGCACGCATCCATCACGCACGCTGGCTCCGGGTTCTGGCAGGCATTCGACTTGGCCACCGTGCACTCCACGCACTTGCCGCCCCCGAGGGCGGTATCGCAGACCCTGAGATTGCCCATCGTGCAATCGTTGTCGGTCTGGCAGGGACCACCGACGACGGCGGCGTCGGTGCAGCCCTGTTGGCCGGGGTGTGTCTGGCAGAACGCCCCGTTTTCCGTCTTGCAGCCGGCGAACGCGAGGATCGCGACCGCCACGAGTGTTAGTCGAACCATGGGACCATCCTCCAGACTAAAGGCGCGATTGCGTTATGACCGACGCCACGTTCAGAACTTGCCCAGCCAGCCGATGTAAGCGGAGTCACTGGTGAATGCGGCGACCGGCGCTGACGCGGCTTTGGGCGAGCGCAGCAGCAGCCAGCCGGCGCCGAATGCGCCGATGACGCCGCCGCCGATCGCCAGGGCGATGCCGGGGGTGCGGGTGCTGTTGTAGTAGCGCTGCTCAGGATCGGCGCCGGGGCTGAACACGATGAGGCCGGCGCCGGCGACCGCGACGACGCCGCCGCCGATCGCCATGGCCCAGGGGATCTTCGGCGACAGCGTGCTGCCGCCCTCGTCGTGGTCCTCGCCGCCGTCGGCCGTGAGGGTCATCACCAGCAGATCGGACTTGTTGCCGGCGATGGTGATGTCGCGCGTCGACGGCTTGAGGCCGGCCTTGTCCATCTGGATGGTGTGCCGGCCGGCGGGCAGGTCCCAGTCGAGCGGGGTGATACCGATCGCCTGGCCGTCGATCGTGATCGTGGCGCCGGGCGGCGCCGACTTGAGCTTGATGTGGCCGAGGTCGCCGCCGCCGACCAGCTTCTTGAGGATCTCGTCGGCGGTGGACCGCAGGCTCTGGTCGGTGCAATGCGGGCAGGTCTTGCGCTCGGCGATCGCGTCGTGGCCCTTGTCGAACCAGTACGCGGTCAGGGTCAGATCGGGGGCGCCGGCGGCGCCGCTCTTGGCGTCGAGCCGCGCGTAGATCACGCTGGCGGCGCGGGCGCGCAGCTCGACCACGCTGCGCGCGCAGGTCAGGTCGCTGCTGGCCTTGTCGAGGAAGCATTGCTTGAGCGCGTCGAGCGCGTCGGGCGGCAGCGCGACCAGGCTGTGGCCGTGCTGGCTGAGCCAGGCCTCGATCTGCGAGATCAGCTGGGGCTGCATCCAGCTCTCGCCGGCGACGACGACGCCGATGTCGCGGCCCGCGTGGGCCGGCGAGGCGAGCCCGATCAGGACGCCGAGCGTGAGGGCGATGCGCATGTCAGCTCCGGGGGGAGGGTGGTCATCGGGGCATCCGATCGATCGTGGTGGTCTGGTGCTCGGTGATGGTCACCGACACGTCCTCGTGCAGGTTGTTTTCCACGTTCTGCAGCCGAACGCGATGTTTTCCGGGCTTCAGTGAGATCGTGAGCGGCGTGTCACCGTGCGGCTTTCCATCGACCGTGACGGACAGGATCGGCATGCCCACGATGTGGAGCGAGCCAGTCCGCCGCTCCGTGCCAGGGCGGGGCGATTGTACGGCGATCGCGGGCGGTTTCGGGGTGTCAGGGGCGCCCGCATCGACCGGGGGGCCGCCGGCCGGCGGCGTGATCGCGGCAGCATCGTGCGGCGGATCACCGGGTGCGATGTCGATGGAACGAGCTTCGCGGCGGTGAGCCTCGGTGGCGGTGGCCGATCCGAGGCTGCTGTCGGTCCGGCGCGCACTGGTCGATGTGCCGCGCACCGCGGATACGACGACGAACGCGATCGCGCCGCTGGCAACCAGCAGGGCGAGCGGAATGGCGGCACCGGCGAGGCCGCGGCGCGGGCGGGGGTACGCGTCGTCGGCCTCGGTGGGCGTCGATCGCAGGGCGCCGACACTGGAGCCCTCGGGGGCGAGCGTCTCGAGCGGGCCGCTGGGCGCGCCGGTGAGGGTCGGCGTGCCGGGTGGGATGTCGCCGCGCCGGAGCGCGCCGGGCGCGGGCGTGGGAGCCGGCGTGGGAGCCGGCGTGGGAGCCGGCGTGGGGACGACACCGGCGGAGCGGGCGCGAGCGACGCTGTGGCGGACCGGGGCGGCGTCGGGGAACCGCTCGGTGAGCACCGCGCCGAGGGCCTCGCGGCCGGCGCGCGGCGCGTCGGCGCAGTTCATCAGGTCGGCGATCGCGGCCTCGGCCGTGGCATAGCGCGCGGGCAGGTCGCGCTCGAGGAGCTTCATCGCGACGCGGTCGAGGTCCTTGGGGACGTCGGGGCGCAGCGCGCGCGGCCGCGGGATCGCGTGGAACAGGACCTGGGCGAGGGTGGCGCGGGTGTCGTCGCCGACGAACAGCCGCTCGCCGACGAGCATCTCCCACAGCACCACGCCGACCGCGAACAGGTCGCTGCGGCCGTCGAGCGGCTCGCCGTTGGCCTGCTCCGGGCTCATGTAGGCGGGCTTGCCCTTGATGAACACCGAGGCGGTGGCCGCGCTCGCGGCGCGCGCCTTGGCGATGCCGAAGTCGGAGACCTTGACCGTGCCCTCCCACGACAGCAGCACGTTGTGCGGCGACACGTCGCGGTGGACGACGCCGCGCATGTCGCTGGCGGTGGGCAGGTCGTGGGCGAAGCCCAGGCCGCGCAGGATCTCGCCGATCACGAAGATCACGACGGGGAACGGCAACAGGCCCGAGTCGATCAGGGCGTCGAGGTCCACGCCGTCGACCAGCTCCATGACCAGGAACAGCCGGCCGTCGTCGCCGCGATCGAAGTCGAGCACCGAGACGATGTTGGGGTGGACCAGCTGCGCGCTGATCTGGGCCTCGGCGATGAACAGCCGGGCGAAGCCGGGGTTGTCGGAGTACCCGGGCAGCACGCGCTTGATCGCGACCTTGCGCGAGAAGCCCTCGGCGCCCACGGTGGAGCCGGCGAACACCTCCGCCATGCCTCCGCCGCCCAGCCGCCGCTCGAGGCGGTATTTCCCCGACACCCCGAGGCTCATAGGGTGGCGGCAGTATAGCGGCTTTCGTCCGGGCGCACGCGCTCAGCGGGGGATCAGCGAGGGATCAGTGATTCGTTGCCGCGCTCGCGCATGCCCTGGCGCCAGGCCTCGAGCAGGCGGACGAACGCGTCGGCGAGCTCGGGATCGAACTGGGTGCCGGCGCAGCGATCGATCTCGCCGACCGCGACCTCGTGGGGCAGCGCGCGGCGGTAGGCGCGGTCGGAGGTCATCGCATCGTAGGCGTCGGCGATCGCGACGACGCGGCCGACCAGCGGGATGTTGTGGCCGCTCAGGCCGCGCGGGTAGCCGCCGCCGTCGAACCACTCGTGGTGGCACCAGCAGCCATCGATCAGGCCGTGCAGGCACGGCACCGGCTCGAGGATCCGCTTGCCCTTCTCGGGGTGCTGGCGGAACACCGCGACCTCCTCGGGCGTGAGCTTGCCGGGCTTGTTGAGCATGTCGTAGCGCACGCCGATCTTGCCGACGTCGTGCATCACGCCGGCCTGGACGATCCGGCGGATCTCGGCGTCGGGCAGGGTCAGGCCGTGCGCCAGGATCTCGGAGTAGACGGCGACGCGCTCGGAGTGGCCGCGGGTGTAGAGATCACTCTCCTCGAGGGCCTGGGCGAACCCGGCGACGGTCTGCTGGAACATCTCCTCGAGCGAGCGGTTGGCGCGGGTCAGGTTATCGTTGGAGTGCAACAGCTCGCCGAGCAGCCGGGTGTTGTCGATCGCGCTCGCGGTGCGCGACGCGAGCACCGACAGCATCTTGCGGTGGCCCTCGTCGAACTTCTTGCCCGGCGTGAACGAGAACACGTTGAGCACGCCGACCAGGCTGTTGCGGACCTGCAGCGGCACCGCGGCGAACGACGACAGCTCGGCGGGCGCGCGCTCCTCGGTGAAGAACCGGCCGGCCCGGCCGCCGTGGGCGAGGATCGGCGCGCCCTGGAGGAACTGCTCGAGCAGGGTCGGGAACGACGGCGACGGCAGGCTGCGGGTCGCGCCGTCGGACGCGACGACCTTGACCCGCTCCTCGTAGCTGCCCGTGCGCGGATCGCGCAGGTGCAGGGTGGCGACGTCGGCCTTGACCTCGTCGATCGCCGCGCGCAGCACGACGTCGAGCACGTGGTCGATGTCGTGCGACGTGGCGATCGCCTCGGACACCTTGTAGATCGTCAGCGCCTCGCGCAGCCGGATGTTCTCGGTCTGCAGGCGCTGGCGGTACAGCGCGCGGCGCACGACGTGGATCACCTCCTCGACCTTGAACGGCTTGAGCAGGTAGTCGTAGGCGCCCTTCTTCATCGCCTCGATCGCGGTCTCGACCGTGCCGAACCCGGTCATCAGCACGGTCAAAACACCGATCCGCTCGGTCTCGATCCGCTCGAGCAGCTGGAGCCCCGACAGCCGGGGCATCTTGAGGTCGGTGATCAGCAGGTCGTACGGGCGCAGCCGGAGCTCGGTCAGCGCCTTGTCGCCATCCTCGACGGTGTGGACCGAGAACCCCTCGAGGGTGAGGAACTCCGCGAGGATCTCGCGGATCACCCGCTCGTCGTCGACGACGAGGATCCGCGCGGCGTCGCCGGGCTCGGCCGCCACGGTCATCCGGTCTCCTTGGACCTACTGCGACGACCCCGCCGTGGCCGACGACTTCGCGACCATGGGGTCGGGGTAGTTGGAGGGGCGGCCGGACTCGCGATCCGCGGTGTCCTGGGCGCTCTTCCAGTTGTCGCGCGCGCTCATCACGTGGCCCTTCTCGCTGTCGAGCCGATCCTTGGCCGACGCGGCCCGCTTGCTGCGCTCCTGCTCCTGCTTGGGGAAGCTGTCGTACTCCACGCCCTTGGGCGCGATGCTGTTCTTCTGGCCGACCTGCGACTTGGCGACCTCGTACTGGGCCTCGCGCCAGTACATGTGCTCCTGTGCGTGGCGCAGCACGACCTTCAGGTAGTTGCGGTAGGCCTCGATGTACCTGACGCGCGCGTCGGACGCCTTGGCGACATCCTCGGCGGTGTGCAGGTTCTTGGCCGCCTCGTTCACCCGGTTGGTGTCGGCCGACGCCTCGGCCGACTTCTTGGCCGAGATCGCCGAGTCGACGCCGAGCTTGGCGGCCTTCTGATCGTTCTGCGCGATCGACAGCTGGGTGACCGACTCGTTGAGATCGGCCTCGGCCTTGGCGTTCTCCATCCGCGCCACCGACCAGTCCTGCTGGGTCTGGACCACGGTCGGCTTCTGGGCCGGCGGAACCGCGGCGATGTACATATCGTCGAAGTGCTTGCCGAGCGGGCCGGGCGGGGAGTCCGATGCGCCGCCGCAGGCGCAGAGCGCTGCCGCTGCAGCCAACACAGCGATCGCGAGGATCTTCGAGGGTGCGTGCATGGGTTGGAGGCCGAGCCTACTACGGGTGCCCACGGCGAGCTACCATTCCAGGCGATGACCGCGCTGCTCGCCGTCGATGTCGGGAATACGAACACCGTGCTCGGGGTATTTCGCGATGGCGAGCTCGCCGCCCACTGGCGGATCCAGACCGTGGCGGAGCGAACTTCCGACGAGTACGCCGTGCTGCTCAAGACCTTGCTCGACATGGAGGGGTTCCCGTGGCGCTCGATCGACGCCGGGATCATCTCTTCGGTGGTTCCACCGACCCTGTTCGGGTTGCAGCAGTTCTTCAAGCGCCACTGCGGCGGGCCGGCGCTGGTGGTGGGGGCGGGGATCAAGAGCGGCATGCCGATCCTCTACGAGAACCCGCGCGAGGTCGGCGCCGACCGGATCGTCAACGCGGTGGCGGCGTACGACGCGATCAAGGGCGGCTGCATCGTCGTCGACTTCGGCACCGCGACGACCTGGGACGTGGTGTCGCCCCGGGGCGAGTACCTCGGCGGCGTGATCGCGCCGGGGATCACGATCAGCAGCGAGGCGCTGTACGAGCACGCGGCCAAGCTTCCGCGGGTCGAGCTGGCGCGGCCGGGCAAGGTCGTCGCCCGCAACACGGTGGCGTCGATGCAGGCCGGCCTGGTCTACGGCTACGCCGGCATGGTCGACGCGCTGGTCGAGCGGATCCGCGGCGAGATCGATTTCCAGGCCCGGTGCATCGCCACCGGCGGCCTGGCGCCGCTGATCGCGACCGAGACCCGGACGATCGAGGCGACCGACGAGCTGCTCACCCTCAAGGGCCTCAAGATCCTGTATCAACGCAACGCATGATCCAGCACACTCCACTCGACCCAGGTCAGCTCTCGCCGGCCGCGCAGCGCGCGCTCGGTCCGGGGCCCGGACGGACCATGGCGTCGCGGGGCCTGTTGCCGCTCGCGCCGGCGGATCAGATCGCCGTGCTCTACCAGCTGTCGCTCGACACCGAGTCGACCCTGGCGCAGTCGGCGCGGGGGACCGCGGCGGGGATGCCCGAGAAGCTGCTCGCCGGCACGCTGGCGGCGCCGACCACCGATCCCCGGGTCCTGGACTTCTTCGCCCAGCTGATCGCCGACAAGCCGGCGGTGTTCGACGCGATCGCGCTCAACCCCGCGGTCGCCGACCAGACGATCGCGACGCTGGCCGGCCGCGCCGGGTCGCGCGAGGTCGATCAGCTGGCGCAGAACGAGCAGCGCCTGCTGCGCCACCCCGAGATCATCGCGGCGATGTACATGAACCGGCGCGCGCGGATGTCGACGATCGACCGCGTGGTCGAGCTCGCGGTGCGCAACAACGTCCGGGTGCCCGGCCTGGCGGCATGGGACGAGGTCGCGCGCGCGCTGAGCGGCGCGCCGCCGGCGTCGGCCGAGGCCGACGCGATGTTCGCCGCGCTGGCGGCATCGGCCGCGCGCGACGACACCGTGCTGACCACCGGCGACGCCGACCAGCCGCTGCCCGAGGACGACGCCGCGGCCGCGGCGCTCGAGGTCGACGAGGAGGACGAGCGCCGGCTGACGATCCCGATGAAGATCCGGCTCGCGACGCTGGGCGATGCGTTCGAGCGCGGCAAGCGGATCCGCGATCCGGTCCGGATGGTCGCGATGGCGGCGATCAAGGCGCCGGGCGTGACCGACATCGAGGCGGCGCGCTATGCCGGTAACCAGGCGCTGCCCGAGGACGTAATCCGTTACATTGCCGCCAATCGCAACTGGACCAAGCTGTACGGGGTGAAGGTCTCGCTGTGCCGCAACCCCAAGGCGCCGATCTCGGAGACCACGCGGTTCCTGCCGTTCCTGCGCCAGAAGGACCTGAATCTTCTGAGCAAGTCCAAGAGCGTGCCGTCGGCGGTGGCGGCGATGGCGCGCAAGCTGATCAACGCGCGGGGCAACAAGTGACCGGCGCGCCGCCCGATGCAGGCGCGGTGACCGAGACGCCGCCGGCGGCGCCGGTCGCGCGCGAGGCCACGGCGTCGCCGGGCTGGCTGGCGCGGCTCGGGCTGGCGATCGTCCGCCCGCGCTGGGCGCTGGCGCTCGCGGCGGATCGCCGCAACATCGGGCGCTCGGGATCCGATCTGATCGGTGCGATCGCGGTGCTGCTGCTGGCCACGCAGCTGCGCGGCCTGGCGACCGCGGTCTGGATCGGCATCGACCTCGCACCCGGGTTCGGGATCCGCGCGGCGATGCGCGTGTTGACCGGCGCGCTGCTGGTCGATCTGGCGCTGCTGCTCCTCGGCGCGGTCGCGGTGTTCGCGCTCGCCGGCAGCCGCAGGAACCTCGGCCGGGCGTTCGATCTGGCGTGCGTCGCGGTGCTGCCGCGCGTCGCGATCGAGCTCGGCGCGACGGTCGTGGTGTCCGGCGCGGGAATCACCGTGCCGCAGCCGGTGAGCTGGCTGCTCACCGGGCTGGCCTGCGGCTGGATGGGCGCGCTGATCGCGCTGGCGATCCGGCCGGCCCGCAGCGCCGCCCGGGTGCCGGCGCCGCCCGCCGCCGCGGTGCGCGCGTCGCGCCGGGTCGGGGCCTGCCTGGCCGCGGTCGCCGCGATCGGCGTCGCGGTCCAGGTCGTCTGGATCACCGACAACGTCGCGCTGGTCAAGCCGATGGCCTCCGGCCGCGAGGCCCCGGCGTTCGCGCTGCCGCAGATCGGCGCCCGCGGCGCGCCCGGCGATCGGGTCGCGCTCGCCGCGTCGCGCGGCAAGGTCACCGTGCTCGACTTCTGGGCGACGTGGTGCAAGCCGTGCCTGGCGGCGATGCCGCGGCTCGATCAGCTGGCGCGCGCCCACCCCGGCGTCGCCGTGATCGCGATCAACCTCGATGACACCGCCGCGGCGCGCGCGCTGTTCGACGAGCGGGGCTACGCGATGACGCTGGTCGCCGACGACGGCGACGTCAGCCAGCGCTACGGTGTGTCGGCGATCCCGCACACCGTGATCATCGACCGCCGCGGCGTGGTCCGCGAGGTCGTCCGCGGCGCGGGCACCGACCTCGCCGCGCTCGTCGAGACCCTGCTCACGCCCGAGTGAGACGCGTTTGTGGAAGTGGTTATGGAAGTGCGGCGCCGTGTGCGCGACCCGAG
>Ga0307515_10007304_pt1 | contig 21867 bp, 20 predicted proteins | sample 17_EM_MG_FD_194513 | JGI IMG/M metagenome (GOLD analysis project Ga0307515, IMG submission 194513) | Populus trichocarpa ectomycorrhiza microbial communities from riparian zone in the Pacific Northwest, United States - 17_EM | ecosystem: Host-associated > Plants > Roots > Unclassified | place...
TCCGCGTCTGGGCCGAGAACGCCAGTGTTGGAGTCAGCCAATGGGCAGCAGAAACCATGGGGATTTGGCAGGATAAGGGTGGCTTGACAACACAACGGATGGATAATAAAGTGAGGGAGCACATCTGGGAGATTGCCCAGTCGATAAGCATCATCAACAAGCAAGGCGCCAGCCCCAAGCAATGGGATCTCCTAATCGATCGTTGCGTTACTCGAATCAGTGAACTGGAGTCTAAAAGGCCGCTTTGGAAATGGTACATGGCAGACAAGACTAACCTTGATGCTCACAAACTCAAGGCAGCACTGGATGAGTTCGCGGAGGTTGGCCTTCGCCGAAGGAAGAATAGGCTCGACGAAACCCTGACTAAGAAGAGGTAACTCGTGCATGTTGGTATGTATTTCATCGCCCCAATGCTTCTTTTGCTCTTCCTGATGATGTGTAGATCCAGAAGATGACGAGGAAGGAATCTCGGGTCACAGGTCTTCGCCGATAAAGGTGCATTGCGACGCCTTGAACGCTTTCCTTGCCGAGCCATTTAGCTTTACCATCGCCTATGTGGATCCCGACATTGCTGGGAAGAGGGTGGGTGAAAACAATACTCAGCTATTCTCATGGCACTGGCCTGCGGATGATGAATGGATACTTCCGATAGTTACATCAATCGTCGATACGACCATTTTGTCAATCATGAATGCTGCAAACGCCGGTCTGCCAGACCCCATCCGGAAAATCTGAGAGCTTTGGGGCTGCCTGGAGGAGCCTAATGGAGATGGTGGTCCGTACGCCCGTAATGTTACCCCAATCTTTGATAACAATACTGCTGCCGGATGGATAAAGGCGGCGATGAAATTAAGCAACCCAACACTTTTTTGCGTCGTTTATCGTGGCCAACAAGCCGACGGCACAGATGGTGCCCAGACGCCTATGCGTGGTGGCCGCAGCTACCTTCCTCTGGATGACATCCTCCCACCTCCAGCCGACGATATGATCAACGATATCGGGGAGGAATCGGACGATGATGGTGAGATGCGGCGCCCAAATCCAAGAAGCTTCCCGACAATGAAAACAGGCTTCCAAAAGTTTGAACTGAAGCTTCAAAAGAGGATTATCAGACAGCAGCGATACCTTGAAGTCATCCGAAACTGTGCTCTTGGTCTCTTTGCCGATTACGAGCAAAGCGTTGTTGATGATGAGGATGTGGCTTGGCTACGCGAGCACGATCACATTGTGAATCCTCCTGCTGCAGGCTCTTTGGCCAATAGGAAGCGTACAAGCAGCCGCCCAGCTGCAAATTAGTCGTTGTGAGGATGGAATGCACTGGCTGGATGGTTGTTCAAGGATTTGCATTGTGGGTGGGTATTTTTCTGGCACTTTGGAGGGTGGACGGATGGGTGATAATTTGGAGTTTTTTGGTGACGTTTTGGGTCTCTTTTTGGTGTTTTGTTTATTTTATTATTACATCATTCATATTCATGCATGAAGGGCTGTGTTCAGAGTTCACGATGTTGGGATTAATCGTTGAGACGTTTATTTTTGGGAATGGCATAGTGGCAGCGATAGGACTCCGTGTATGGCTATCATGTAATTGGTAGTTCGGTATCTTTACGCAGCAGAAGTTAGCCCGAATGATTAGTGAAACGCGAACGCTTTTTAGCTCGTTGCGATAACAATTTTCGTCAAAGGAAGCCAATCAACAACCCTGCGGCATGCTTGTCACCTGCCATTCTTAGTTCCGAGTTCCCGTCCATTCAAGGAGTTGGAAGTGTGGGTGGCGGAACAAGCCAAGATCCTTGAATCGTCAACAGGATAAAAAGACGCATCACAACGATGCTTTTAATTATATCAACGCTTTCTTTCCTTTACACAACGCTTTAATTCATTTACTCTACATTCATTCACATTTCCTTTAGTCACTCCTTTAATTTTTCATACTTATTACTCGCCGCCTTTTTAAATCATGACAAGAAGGCGCCGCACTTCGCCTCCTCCTCTTCCTTCCAGCACCAGGAGAAGCAGACGATCTATCCACGACGAGGATCTCGATGACGATCTCTGCACGATATCCTACAATTACAATCATCGTCGAGATGACATTTTAGAATCCGACGACGAGCCTGTTCGGCGACCATCCAGGAAAGCAATGGGCAAGCGGCCATCAAAAGATTCCTTCACGTCTACACTTGGAAAGCAAGTCGCAGCAACTCAATTAACTCCTGCGTTGGCGCAACCCCTACATCCTGAGAGTCGGGAGGTCTATATTGTCTCAGAGGGGGAGGATGAACGTGAGCCTGCGCCGCTGGCATTCAAGAAGGTATCCAATTAAGCGTTTGAATGATTGAATCTGCCCGCTAATGTATATATTTACCAGACAAAGGATTCAAACGAAGCCGGTGAGCAATTGGTTGCATGGAAAGCTGGAAATCTGTGGCGATATGAGCCCTGTGTTGATGACGTGACAGGCCTCATTGTCGGCGCAGAATACAATGCCCAGACAACCCTGTCAGGCGTTCCAGCGATGGTCATGGCACGTGTGAAGCCTATAGCTATCAATTATGCGATGTTTGTGAATCCCTTTGCCACGAATGCAGTGAAGACCACCCAGAGTCATAGTTGGTGGTATGAGGAAATCGCCAGGATTGATCCAGCCCAGAGAAACTCAGACCCTCCACGTGCCTACATTTCAGTGGTAAATGAATTATCTCAATGATTGTTTTCATCGCTGACATTGTGCATCAAGCTCTCGCAAAGATTACTTGCGTCGGGAAAACCTTCGGTGCAACCATAACCGACATATATTATCCCTGTTACCACTGTGTTACGGTTGCTTCCTATAGATTATGACAGCCTACCCTGTACTTTGGCCGTTAGAGCGGAGTTATGAGAATGTTATGTGTGTGTTACCATATGTAATATCGAATTACAGCATGATGCAAATTTCTCATACTGCATGCATTCGATCCACCCCCTTTTTTCAATCGTCATCTCCACAACCACCATCATCATCACCACCATCACCGTCAACACCATCACCATCACCATCACCACCATCACCATCACCACCATCACAATGACCAGCATCGGGTATTTTAATCTTCAATTTTTCTTCCACGAAATCGTGTAAGACCCTCCTACCAGCGAAGCCCAATCCACCGCTACCAGCTTGCTCCCTGCGAAGCGAGATTGTCAGAAATGAGAGCGAGCATTCCACTGCTACCAGCGAAGCCAGATCCACTGCTACCAGCGCAGCCAGATCCACCGCTAACAGCTTGCTCCCAGCGAAGCCAGATTGTCAGAGAGGTGAGAGTGAGCATTCCACCGCTACCAGCTTGCTCCCAGCGAAGCCAGATCCACCGCTAACAGCTTGCTCCCTGCGAAGCGAGATTGTCAGAGGTGAGAGCGAGCATTCCACTGCCACCAGCGAAGCCAGATCCACTGCTACCAGCGAAGCCAGATCCACCGCGAACAGCTTGCTCCCAGCGAAGCCAGATCGTCAGAGGTGAGAGCGAGCATTCCAGTGCTACCAGCGAAGCCAGATCAACCGCCAACAGCTTGCTCCCAGCGAAGCCAGATTGTAAGAGAGGTGAGAGTGAGCATTCTACCGCTACCAGCTTGCTCCCAGCGAAGCCAGATCCACCGCTAACAGATTGCTCCGAGCGGAGCCAGATTGTCAGAGGTGAGAGCGAGCATTCCACTGCTACCAGCTTGCTCCCAGCGAAGCCAGATCCACAGCTAACAGCTTGCTCCCTGCGAAGCGAGATTGTCAGAGGTGAGAGCGAGCATTCCAATGCTACCAGCGAAGCCAGATCCACTGCTACCCACGAAGCCAGATCCACCGCTAACAGCTCGTTCCCAGCGAAGCCAGATTGTCAGAGAGGTCAGAGTTAGCATTCCACCGCTACCAGCTTGCTCCCAGCGAAGCCAGATCCACCGCTAACCACTTGCTCCCAGCAAAGCCAGATTGTCAGAGGTGAGAGCAAGCATTCCACCGCTACCAGTGAAGCCAGATTGTCAGAGGTGAGAGTGAGCATTCCACCGCTACCAGCTTGCTCCCAGCGAAGCCACATTGTCAGAGAGGTGAGAGTGAGCATTCCACCGCTACCACATCGGGAAAACCTTCGGTGCAACCGTAACCGGCAAATATTATCCCTGCTACCCGTGTGTTATGGTTGCTTCCTATAGATTATGACAGCCTATCATGTACTTTGGCCATTAGAGCGGAGTTATGAGAATGTTATGAGGGTATTACCATATGTAATATCGAATTACAGCCTGATGCAAATTTCTCATACTGCATGCATTCGATCTACCCCCTTTCTTCAATCGTCATCTCCACCACCACCATCATCATCACCACCATCACGATCAACACCATCACCATCACCATGACCATCACCACCATCACAATGACCACCATCACAATCACCAGCATCGGGTATTTTGCTATTCGATTTTTCTTCCACGACATCATCTAAGACCCTCCTACCAGCGAAGCCTGATCCACCGCTACCAGCTTGCTCCCTGTGAAGCCACTTTCACCTCTACCAGCAAAGCCAGATTCACTGCTACCAGCTTGCTCCCAGCAAAGCCAGATTGTCAGAGAGGTGAGAGTGAGAATTCCACTGCTACCAGTTTGCTCCCAGTGAAGCTAGATCCACTGCTAACAGATTGCTCCCAGCGAAGCCAGATTGTCAGAGGTGACAGCTAGCATTCCACCGCAACCAGCTTGCTCCCAGCGAAGCCAGATCCACTGCTACCTGCGAAGCCAGATCCACTGCCAAAAGCTTGCTCCCAGCGAAGCCAGATTGTCAGAGAGGTGAGAGTGGGCATTCCACCACTACCAGCTTGCTCCCAGCGAAGCCAGATCCACTGCTAACAGCTTGCTCCCTGCGAAGCGAGATTGTCAGAGGTGAGAGCGAGCATTCCACTGCTACCAGCAGAGCCAGATCCACCGCTAACAGCTTGCTCCCAGCGAGGCTAGATTGTCAGAGGTGAGAGCGAGCTTTCCACCGCTACCAGCGAAGCCAGATTGTCAGAGGTGAGAGTGAGCATTCCACCGCTGCCAGCTTGCTCCCAGCGAAGCCTCATCGTCAGAGAGGTGAGAGTGAGCATGTCAGAGGAGTGAGACCAAGCATATCTGAGGTTGGAAAGTGAATATGTCAGAGTTGTGTAAGCGAGCAGATCAGTGGTGAAAGTGAGCATGTCAGAGTAGGAGTGGGAGCGAGTATGTCAGAGTTGTTAGAGTGAGCTTGTCAGTGTACACATGTCAGAGTAGTAAATAAATAAGTAACTATTGAATATATAGTATTATCCAGAAATTGCAATATATGATACATGTGGTACAGTGGCATTATGCTACTATTTCAGTGATGCTATCGGTAAATTACAGGTGTATTATCGTGCATTACCGAAAACAGCGCTGGGGTGTTTTTCATTATGTGGTGTTATCGGTGTTACGGGAGGTTACGGTAAGTCATATTGTCTGCAGTACATTACACATGACAGAAAATATTTTTCCTGACGCACGTAGCCCTGCAATGCATACTGGACCACACAACATGTGTAGGTTGGGTTCACTCCTCACATGGGAAGACAATATCTATAGTCCCTTAGACACTGGATGGTTAGGTCTCGACTTGACCATGACCAGGGATTCGCTTGAGTTAACCACTTCTCATGGATCTGCTCTAATTATCACACATTCTCACATATTGCACATTGTCTGCGGCACACAAAACTCTGTGTAATCGCAACACAGCAGAGTGTTTTCCTGCGAGATATGATGTAGCAGGTGTGGTTGATAATTCGGGGCACCACAATATCTCTTAATCGATATCGGGTTATGGCGTCCTCTCTGCATTATCATACGTGAAAGCACTATCACTCGGTAATCAATCAACATGCGGTTGGCGCGGCACTCGCCCAAGTCCACCTGACTGGCAAACATTGAAATACTGTTGATCAGGTGTTATGTAATGATCTGTTGTAAATCTTCTCATTATAATTGCTTACTATAGTTAGGTATTATTACTGCTGCTACGGGACAACCCCTAACATGAGGAAAGACATGGACAGATATTTAGGAAACTGCCATATATGTCAATGCAGTACATTAAATAATCAAAAAAACATATGGATGGTTAAAATCACTGGCTGTACCACAACAACCATTTAAGTATAGAAGCATTGATTTTGTGGTAGAACTTCTAGATAGCCAAGGCTACTACTCAGTATGGGTAGTAGTGCACCATCTATCCAAGATGAGGCTGCTAGTTTCCTGCTGCGATGACACACATGGTAAAAAGTCTGACTCAATGTTTATTCAGGTGCTGTTTAGGCTGAACAGATTACCAGAAACTCTAATGTCAGACTGAGGACTACTATTTGCAAGCGAATTCTGGAGACATAGAAACGAACATTTGGAGATTGAATCAAGATCTTCCAAAGTGAGTCATCCATAAACAGATGGGCAAACGCAACGTATAAATACCATCATGGAACAGTACCTGCTTACATTCATAATTATCAACAAATAGTTTTCATCTAACAGCTTGCAATAACACAGTTCATATTGAATAACTGTACCACCAAATCAACATACTCATCATCATTATTCGGAAATTATTTCTTTCATCATTAAATTACCCTTGGTCCTTATCCGCTTCACAATCATCATGATATCTGAAAAGTGAACACTTGACAAATGGAAAATATGATGAAGGAATTGCTCGACCTGATCAGAGCAGAAATGACTCGAGAACAGGCCATTCAAGCATAGCAAGCAGACAAAAACTAATGAAAAGGAGAAGTACTGGTGGTAGTAGATATTGTAAGGATGGATACCAGAAATTTAACAGCCCAAAAGCTGAGTAAAAATCTGGATTGCAAACACATTGGGCTATATAAAATGCTGGAGGTTATTAGCCCAGTAATATATCAATTACAGTTACTAAAGGACGTTCACATTCATCCAGTTCAACCAATATCCCATTTATCCTCAGGTGTGGACAATCCAGTTCTGGGTCAAATAATACAATAACTACTCCTGGAGATACAGACCAGAGAAGATGAATATGAAGTCAACACTATTGATGTCTCCTGTATACTTAGATGGTAACTTTAGTATTTTGAGATATGCAAAGACTATAATGAACACAGCTTGAAACCTTTAACAAATGTAGTCAGACTTCAAGCTATCCATAATTTTCATGTGGAACAACCTGGCAAGCCTGGAACAAAGAGCTTGGAGTATTTTGCTTTGTGACAGTGGTAGTTACTATTATGGTTGTACAAATGGAGTAGCAATAATTGAATCAGGATTGATGAACACGGGTCAGATTAATTTGGGAGAAAACCAGTTTATGAATTATGAGACTAATAAACAGGTTTTTGTGTGAATAAATATAGTAATGGAAATAATAACAGCTTTGAAGAAGAAGGTAACAGGTTTTGATAATTGTACAAGTTAAGGAATGGTGTGAGGTCAGAATATGAATAGATGGTATACAAAGTATAGGGACAATTGGATGAATATAGAATGAGTAAGTTGAGATGACAATGGTCATGGTTGCTGTATATATAGAACAGGGTGTAGTTGAGAATTGGTTTGCACTTTACTTGTTTTCACATCTGCAAACAATACAAATGAATTTGCCATCCATCATTGTTCCCTCATTTGAGTTTGGATCTAGTCTCCTATTTGCATTCCCAATACATTTGGAGTGTCAGAAACAATCTCCAATGGATTCAGTCAATTGACAAATCTGTTTGGTTCAAGCGATGTAAACACTTGCAACTATATTTACACTGAAACCATACCATTTCACTGCATAACTTAAAAGAAAATGAAGTTAGCAAATTGTTATATGATCAGCTCAATTTCTTTGTTCATATTGTAGCTAACTTACAGTGCTAATGTACTTCATAGTCTACCCACCCACAATCTCGCAATCTATTGAATAATCAACCATATAAGCACCTGTACAGTCGATCCTATTACCCCACTTCTCAACATACGCCTCACATTCTTACTATATGACATCAACCATGGGCAGAGTGAAGAGCAGAGAACCACCCACTGACAGGGTAATTGACATCTGGGAGGCCAAATATTCGCATCTTACCAATCAAGTGACATCCATCTGGGCAGTGTCCTCAATTTATGGCATTCCATACAGTACCCTACATAATCAACCCAGTGATGGTGTTAGCAACAGTTCCACATTGTTAGACTACAATCTGAGTTTGAAACCGGTCTGGAGGTACGGTTTGGATCTGGAATTAGACTAAATCTGAACCGCATAATATTTCCTGTTGCATATCCAGAACCAAGCAAGACAACTAGCAGCATTCTCGTGATTTGAGCAGATCTTGAAGGATTTATTTCCAGTTCCACATTTCGAATTGTCTTAAATTGCATATAATACAATTTATAATCAATATGGTATCATTTCTATACTAATTCTAACGATAGTCAAATATTCAATAATAGGTAAAAACCAATACACGATGTGAATCTTGATAGTACTGATGCTCGATTGATAGTCTGTTGATGCTCATTTCGGAATATTTATCCGACTGTTGATCCTGTTTGCTGTTCGGCAAAGTTAGACATTAGAACAGATTTCATTATCTTACACAATGCGATAGACTGCTGAAATAATGGCGTTAACTGAAATGTGTGATTTGATTACATGTATGCATGACTTTATCATAACTATTTATTGACAAAGTTTGGCATCATAACCGATTGAATAATTTGGTGGATTGGAATCTTATAGTTCAATCAAGTGGTGAACTGAAGAACATTGACACTCTGTTCACACTTATTTTAGAAGTTTTTGCAAAACTTGATACTGACTATTTCCCAATAAAATTGGTCATTATGGCTGCTTTGACTATTTTGCCAAATGTGATTGTATGCTCAAACAATATGTTGCACAGAAAAGTGTTAACACTCTGTTGATGCACATTTCAGAACATTTATATAATGCTAGAAAAGCATTAAGCAAAAAAATTTGTTATTACAGCTGATTTGTATATTTTTCAGAATGTCATTGTTTGCTTTAATACAGTGGTCATCTGAACAGTTTTGATGATCATTTTAAGCCGCATTTTCAGCCACTGTTGACGCTCCATTCACAGTTATTTAACATTGTTCATTCCAGACTAGAACTTAAGTATTTTTCTTGAAAAGTCAGTTAGTATGACTGACATGGATATGTTGGTGAATACCATTGTGTGCTATAACAAAGTAGTGGCCTGAAGAGTATTGATGCTCATTTTCAGCCGCATTTTAGGCCTCTGTTGACGCTCCATTGATGGTCATTTAACAATGTTCATAGAATACAAGAATGTAAATATATGTGTTGAGAAGTTAGATATTATGACTGATATGAATATTTTGCAGATTACAATCATGTGCTATAACAAAGTAGCAACCTGAAGAATGTTGATCCTCATTTTGGGCCAGTTTTCAAGCTATGGTTGACAATCTGTTAAGACTCACTTGACAACGATCATACAATAGCAGATTCTATCCATTATGTTCTTACAGTCAGTAATAGGACTGATATTTATATTTTGCACAATATGATTGTATGCAATAACAAAGAAGTGACCTGAAGATGGTTGATGCTCATTGTCAGCTGCATTTTAGGCCGCTGTTGACGCTCCATTGTTTCTCACTTGACAACCATTGTACAATAGCAAATGATAAGTATGTTGCTTTCAATGTTTTTTTTTTGAATGATTTCAATATTTCGTGCAACGTAATGGTATGATATATTCGTGTACCAACCTGAATAGAGCGTACTTTTCTAGTGCTAGTATGACTGCGAGCACCTTTGAAGGAACAATTTCTTCCTTTCCTCTATTATACTTCAGCTGGACTCCACCAAATCAGATCCTCCAATTCCAGGAGCGCCTGCCAGCCAAGAAAGCAATATTGACCTTTTTGAAGAGGTGCAAGAAGACTCAACAATGGGTATTCTGTCTTCAAGTTCAAGAATACATGGTGGTGATGCCAACAAAGTCCAAAGATGTTCATGGTCGCACTGATTGTGTTGACAGGTTCATCCAGGTTGTCAAACAGACAAATAAGATGCATATTGTACCCGTCAGAGCTAGAGTTGGACCGGCACATTTGGTGTGGGATAATGCTGCTGCGGGTGGCATTAATAGCATATGGCTTGCCAATAATCATGTCCATTTAGATACTTACTGGACTGTATAGTAGTTAGTTTAGAATTCCTGATTCAGGTGTGTAGCTGAGACATTGTTTATCGAATGGTACGATTCAATATATTAGCACTCCTGGCGAGTCTGGCACCAGGTGCACCGGAATCGTCTTGGAGACAAGTGTTGTAGTCCCACATGCTTCAACGTTTTACCAACTTGAAGGCTGGATTCTATACCATTCCGAAGATGACTTCTTACTCTTTAGAATTTTCTTTTGTTCCGTTCCACTTCTTCAGACGTGTTGTGGAGCACCTGAGAAGCACATCGTTCTGCATTCAGCCTGTTTGGGATCTTCAGAGAGCTGCTGGAAAGATTGAGGTGGCTGTTCAGAATGGCTGAGTCATTGAGTTATGACTTCCGAATCATTTTACATTTCGCATATGAAGCGGCCAAGCTAGAGTCTTGTTTGTGATATAGTCAGAGCCTTTCAATTGGATTTTGACTTCGTGGCGGCAATTGGTTGGCTTCAACCAGGAGATGTAGGTGTACCCAGAGGCGCATTCGAGGATAGACTTCTTGGTGAAAAGGTGAGTATGCTTCATGTTCACTTCTTCCGACTGGACTTGGAGATTGTAGGTGCAGCCAGTGTGCTTGAATCTGTGCATGGAACTGTGATCGGCGGTGTGCTTGGATGTCCATTCAAGGTTGATGCTGTGTGTGCGCTTCCAACGTTGGGAGATATGAAGTAGAGATCGTTAATATGATGACCATTGATTGTGGTCTGTGCTTGCAGTGATGATATGGAGCGTTTGTCGCCACCAAACATGGCTGTAGATCTAGCGCAGTCCAGTTGATTGATAGGGAAGAGTGAAAGACGAAATATAGGTGTGTAAATAGCATCGATGTCATAGCTCTGAGTCGTGTCAACAAGTCCATGAAGAGTTACTCTGACTGTGTTATCATCGCCAAGTTCAATAGGCATAGGTCAGCAAAATGTTTTGAATGACTTGAAGGAGCTGCAATCATTGCACATATGGTAAGAGGCCACAGAATCGAAGACCCTGGTCGTTGGGGTGGAAGAGGCTGTAATAGCATTAACGGATAGCTAAAGGAGATCTCGATCATCAGCGGTGGCAATTGATGCTGTGCCTTCGCGAATCTTCTGTGATGATTCCATCGGTTGTCTGCCGGAATTTCAATAGGCTCCGATATTGTGTTAGAAATGGGTCTGGGTAACCCGCGAGTGGTCCAGGTTTGAACTGCAAAAACTGGTCAGTTCAGTTCTAGACCCGGCCATAAACCCGACCCGCTGACTTTTAGCGGGGCAAACCAGGACTCATACCCGTCAACCTGCGTGTTTTGCCCAGTTTGTCTAGACCCCTTGGTTCCAATCTCACATTCCGGGTTTCAGGTTTGAAATTTATGGTTGTATTCAGCTATGTTACTGTTGATCATAAAATATGGACATTGGTACGTCACAGTCCATTTTCAATGTATTGGCCGGCTCAATAATCAAAACTAATGGACACATGCGCCCTACCACCTCCTGGAAATGAGCGTCAAAGGAGTGTCTACGACAGTTGGTTGTGTATCTTGGGTAATCTGGGGGTGCGACAAGTCAAATACATTTATACACACAGTATTGGCTGCCTTTATTGCAAAGAAAGCAAGTGAAACTCTCCTAACCCCATCTTGAAAATGAGCGTCAACTGAGTGGCAACAATTTTTGGTCTTGCATCTTCGGTATTATGAGTGGCACTTGATTACAAGCATCCTCAAACAATGAAATGGTAGCCTTTATGGGCAGTCATGTACGGAATATTCCCGCCACATCCTCAGGGACAGTAACAACTCATTTCAATTACAGAGCTACTGCCTAGTAGTTGTGAGCCTGTTAGCCTACCAAAACAGTCAAAACATTGAATATCGACAATAATGGCCACATCACGCTGTAACGAACCATAATGGAAGGCCAACAATGGTTGCCACTCCGTTGACACTCATTTTCATGATGGGGCAGGGTCCATTTCACTTTTTCTTTGCCCTATAAAGACAGCCAAAACTTCGTTTCTGACTATGTGCAACGTATCGCCCACATGATTACTCAAGATACGTGACCAGGAATTGTTCATGCTCCGTTGACCCTAATTTCCATGATGGCAGTGGGAGCGCGTTACGATCTCTTTTGCCTATATAGGCAGCCAATACTTCGTGTATGACTATGTGCAACCTACCGCCCCTCAGATAACCTAAAATACATGACCCAGAATCGGTGACACTCGGTTGACGCTCATTTTCATAATGGGGCAGGGAGCATTCCACTCTCCCTTGTGCCTAAAAAGGCAGCCAATACTTCGTTTATAACTATTTGCAACCTATTACCACGCAGATTACCCAAGATACATGACCAAGCATCGTTGACGCTCGGTTGACTCTCATTCTGCCACGGGCATATCCACAATATGTAATCATTTGATTTGGTGTAGTCCATCATTCACATTGATTTGGCGGCCTTTCTAGTGTTTATATTTACTTTCTTCTTGATCACTACATCATTCTGTAATAATACATATAAATATATCCTCTAAAATATACTTTACAGTATCTGCAAATTCAGGATAATAATAATCTCCAAAATGCCATGCCATTCAATCAATGATAGTCATCACTGCCAAGTTCACCCAATAGGCTGCTCTGGTCTTCAAAATGAATGTTAGCTGCATTACCACACAGCAGATTGTGTACTAACCAGTGGATGTTCCTTCATCTGGCAGCATATCTGGATAAAAATCTCTATTGTGCTCACTATCCTGCGCAGATGTATTGAGGGTAAAAGATTCAGCACAAGGAAGAGATGTATGTGAATTCGCATATTCGGCCGGCAAATTGATGATTGCGAGAGATTGAGCTCCGGAAGTGTCACCGTTCGAGGCGGGAGGTGTTCCGGGCACAGGTGGTGTCGGCTCTGGGGTGGGCGCTGGATTCTGCTTCTGGTATCGGTTGGGCAGAGGTGCACCTGTTCCTTCGCATCTCCAGCGTGTCTGCGGATTGCTTGCGGTGCCATTTTGGCCAGGAAGGCATCCGGGCGTGTGGTTTTGATTAAGCATAGCTGGGTGTCTTTCTATCTCAACCTTCACCTATTTATGCCCAGGAAACTCAACACCCCGCTTCTCTTCTTCTTGGACCTCGGCGCGAGGTTCCTTGATTAGGTATTGTGTTCTCTCTATTGCGGCGCGTGAAAACCCTCCGTTGGCCATTATTGGCACGTTCAAGGCCAGGTGCATGTCAGACAGTTCCCGCTGTACACAACCTCCTTGCCTTGCTATTGTAGCAGACATGTTGACTACCTTCAACAAAGTAGTTGCTGGTTGAAACAATGAGATGCGGCTATTGCCTCTACCATATACACGTCCGTAGCCTGCTCCAATGGGATTGAAGCCTGTTTCGTCCACTCTCAGGGATGCTTATCATGCGATTAGTCCGCGAGAATCCCACAACATACAACATCATGATATTTGATTTCACAGACTGTGAGGACAGGTGCCATGGTCAACCAGGGAGGTTTCCGATTACGGGTACCCATACATTCATCACCCTGCTCTCAGAGTACACCCGCTATACGCTATATGGTTCATTGACGGCCGTTGACTACGATATGGATAAACTCACATCCAACTCCATGCTGAATCCTTTTCATGCTGCTTCCAGTCTTACAGAGGATGTTTATTTGTGCATCCTGGGTCATATTATTGGTGGCTGCATTGGCAGCATCGCAGCGGACTAACTGGTGTCTGCGTTCATGCTGTTTGCCGAAAACTGGGGTATATAAAGAAGCACCGACCAATCAGCTGGATTTGGATTTGCTTGGACCTGGCAGAGGTGGTTTTGTATCTGTGATTCACTGGTGTGGAATAGGAGAGGAAGATGATAACGAAAAGAAGTGGGAAGTCCTGAGGATTATATTGCTAGGTTCATGTCAGAATGGAATAATTAGCTGCCAACATTTGTGTTATACTCAGGATGAATCCTGGTGCGCATAGCTGCGAGTTGCAGGGGTTTCCCACAGCCCCGAGATGTGCAATATGTCAGTCTGTTGTTGTTTGTTTGTTCACAGCGATAAATTGTGGTGTACGACAACCGAAATAGCAAGATTGTCTGCCACGCATTCGACATTGTTCGAGAGAAAGGACGTCTGCTGATGTGTGTCTGAAACGATCCCCGGGATACTAGATGAAACTGACGCTATGAATCAAGTTACATTGTGCGGTTAGCCTAACTATTCCCAATGTATCGACAATCAAATGGGAGGTTTTGTTTCGTTCTAGATCAGTCTACATAACAACCTTGACATCAAAGACGCAGCTTGCCTCCATATTGTCCATATCTCCATCATCCAACATCTCCCCCAATGGCAAAGTCAACGCAAACTACAATGGTCTATGCTCCGAAACTGAACTTTTCATCACATCCGGCGGGCTGATGCGGCAAATCAAGAAAGTGGTCTACCCAACGCCTTCATCACGTAATCGAAGGCAACAGTGGCTTGGAGGCAGAACAAGTCCGAGCTGTTGGGGCATAGTGCAACTTCAGATGCACAAAGATGCTTGCGGCGGAGAAACGAGGAGAAACACCCATCTTAAACAATGAAGAGAAAGAGGAATTGATTGAGGAGTATGTTGAGAGAGAAACCGCTGGGGCTAGAAAGCGAGTTGAAGACACAGAGGCAGCGGTTCAGCAAGATGAGGAAGATATGAAGCATGCTGAAATCGTGGGATTGACAAACAGAGAGCACGAAAACACATTTGAGGAGATGATGGTTGCTATCCGAGACAGTCTGAGTTATCTTGCAAGTTCTGACAATGGGGAGGATGAAGAAGATGAGGATGATGAAGAGAAGGAGCAGGGCGAGCTGAACAAAGATTACAAACCTGGCTTGGTGATGGGCACAATCACCAAAACAGTACAGCAGCACATGCAGAGGTTTCGACAGAAGCAGATGAAGCTTGACAAATTGATACAACCGGGATGAGAGGATGCAGCCAACTGCTACCGCGAAAGATATAGCAAGTACGGCTCATCTGAATTAATGGTTCCGGCTGTCCATTAACCGCACACAGATGATGACCCTGTGGCACCTGCACAAACAACATTTGGAGAGCTTGAGGATTTTCTTGACATTGTCCCCAGAATATCGCAAATGGCGCAAGGAACCTCTCTACCAGGCAGTAGTCATATGAGGCTACGTTTGATGGAGCTGCAGTTGAACACGAGCATATCCGGTCTTGAGCCCGGCCCTGAGCCCGATATGTCACCTTTGCTGAAAGCGAAGCCTGTTCAGCCAGCACGCTTTTACCCCTGCATGTAGCGTACAGCTAATCACCACGGAGATATCAGATTCGGACTAGCATATGGTGATGGCTCCTGTGTCTGCTGCGGAATAGATACGCAAACTGCAATTTTTCATGTCATATTTTTGTGAAAAGCAATTTGTTTAGCAATCTTGGTATGTGTCCACTTTGTCTTGATTTCAGTGACCAAATTGTGAGACATGATAATTTGTCTGTGCATGTGCAAGGGTCGAACGCACCGTGTGAACGTTCTAGAATTCAAATCACCCAGAAAAACAGCCAAAACATTCGATTTCTATCAGCCGGTGACTGTTAAGCGACAAAGCAAAATCTGAATTAGTGAAGAAATATTCTAACGAAATTTGACTGAGTGATGTCATCAGTGTAAGAGAAAGTGCGGTCAGTGTTCATGATAAATCTGTCTCAACGACGACCATCACACCGCATTCATCCATGTATCCAACTGCCTAAGCCTCGACACAGACCTTGTGCACATGATTGCGATATTTGAAATTACTTATGGTACGTTATAGAAACCCAGGAGAAGGAGCTGGATGGGGACAGGTGAGAAAGTTGAGCAATATTTACCAAAAACTAGTGAAATGATCTACATGCCGCAGATTGCAGGCGGAAAGCAAAGGAATGTGATACGGCCACATCTTGTCTGACTCAGATAGTGTTGATAACAGTTCATCAGAAATTGAAAGGGAACAAAACTCCTGGATGCAACTGATATTACATACAAACGCAATACTGGATATCGATAATGGGTATATGATTGGTTGTATACAACGATTGAGTGTACAAAGGCTGTTTCGATGTGATTGATGTGAGTGTCAACAGAGTGTCCAGAATTTCTTGTCTTACACATTCGGCAATCTATGGGCTGCATTGCAACATCCTTCCAGAGTGAATGTATTAGTCGGCATTATATCGAAACGGGCAAATGACACACTGGTTTGCACAGCCTAAAATTGAGCGTCAACCGAACTTCAATGAAGCGTCAACAATTTTTGGCATTGCATCATAGATAATCAACAGGGCTACGCGGTGAGATGAACTCATAATAGAACTATCGGCCGCCTTTCTAGGCAAACATGTTTACGGCAACATCACTACTATGTCGTAATCATGAGCGTCAAAGCAGTGTGAACAACTTTTGCCCACGCATGATTGAAAATGCAAGGGCTGTACAGCAACGGTAAGCTATAATTGAACTAATGGCAGCCTTTTTAGGCAAAACTTGTAGCAACAACATCCCTACTAGATCCTAAACATGAGTGTCAATGCAGCATAAACGACTCTTGGCCTTGCATGACCAAAATTCCAAGGTCTGTGGGGCAAGGTTAACCCATAATCGATCAATTGGCCGCCATTCTAGGCAAAAACGGCAGAAACAACGTTGCTGCTACGTCTTAGAAATGATGCTCAACGGAGAGTCAACGACTGTTGGCCATGCATCTTGGAAAATCCAATGGCTGAGAAGCGACATTATGCCATAATCATAATATCACCCATCTTTCTAGGCCAAAATCGTTGTGACAACATCACTACTATGTCCTTAAAATGAACGTCAATGAAGCGTCAACGAATTTTGGCCTTCCATCTTGGATAATGCAAGGGCTGTGCAGCAACATTATGCCATAATCAAACTATCAGCCGCGTTTCTAGGCAAAAGGTGTTGCTACAACATCACTACAATGTCCTAAAAATGAGTGTCAACAGAGCGGCAATGACATTTGGCCTTGCATCGTGGAAATTGCAAAGGCTGTGTTGCGACATTATACCATAATCAAAATATGCGCCGCATTACTAGGCAAAATTGCTTTCGACGACACCGTAAGTATGCTACAGAAATCAGCATCAACCCAGTGTCAACGATTTCAGGCCATGCATCTTGGACAGTAAAGGGGCTGGGCGACATTATTGATCCATAATCAAACTATCAGCTGGCTTACTACGCACAAATGCTTGCGACAAGATTGTAACGAGGTCCCAAAATCAGTGTCAACAGATCATCAACGGAGCGTCAACAGTTTTCGATCTTGCACCTTGGATAATCTAACAACAATGGAACGCAGATAACCCACAATGAACCCATCGGCAGCCTCTATTTGCTGAAATGCGACTGATGATATCGCATCTGCCTCCTACAATTGAGCGCCCACGGAGCATCAACAATTTTTGTGGAGGCTCAGAACTCTAGCCAGCAATGAACTGCATTTTGCTGTTCCTAAATCGAGTTTCACACAGTCAGTCTTTGCAATCTCTCCGTGTATACAACTTCACAAATATGCATGCAATATCTTACAGATCTGATTTTTTTGCTTCTAGCTGTGGTGTTGATATTTAAGAACTCGCAGTCTGATATACTTTAACATTACTTTCGGCTGTTTTTCAAGTGAGTTTACCCAGCTTTCAAATACATACCGCCATGTCGGATTCAAAATCGTTGTACACTTCTTTGCTCGAGTTTATGATCTCTTCCAAAAACAAACTTGACTTGATTCGTGATTTGAGCGACCTTACTTTACAAATCATCTTCGATGCTGGGCGGCTTCAATAAATATAGGATCGAAGCAGCCTGTTGCCTGGAATCATTTTAGACATGCACCTTCGTGGCGATTCCATTAACACTGTGGAATTGAGAAGACCGGCAGCCCTGGCATCATATATATCGTTTCTCATCAAGTTGTTGGCCATCCATCAAGACATGGGAACAGCTCGATGGGGAAACACTTGTGGGCAAAAGCTCACCTCGCAACGTTAAACGAAGTATCAGCGTCAGCGGTTACTTACTTGACTTGTTCGATGGTCGATGAAACTGCATTGGCCATCCTGAACAGGCATGGAAGACCAGGAATCGCAATAGTAAGGTTGCAGAGTCACCTCATATTTGATGTCCAGGGTATTCCATATTGACTGAAATGACAGACACGACATTCCTAACTGGCTGCAAAGGGCATGGAAACTTCCGAATTTCACCAAGACTCCTGGAATCGCCACCTCATGTTATGTTGTATTTCGGCTCATATTCCATTGAAAGCTATATCAAATTGTCAGCTACAACAGTCATATAAAGCATTACGTGATGTCCTATTGCTGCCATCTGCTACGACCAATAGCAACATTTGCCGAAAGGAACATGCACTGACCGTGGATGTACTTGAGAACCAGTTGCCATCACAAAATAGAGTTTGTGTAGCTTTGGACGGATGCACATCAATGAACAAACTAGCCATAACGTCTGTCATTACTTACTATATGGATTGAAATTGGCCATTACTTGAAGTTCAACTGGCATTCAATGAGGTTGATTGCCAATTCTTTTCCTCAGTTGAAAGCAAATTAGGGATGACAGATCAAGGGCCAACATACTGGAGTAAGGCTAGCCGTACATTTGAAGGATTTGCTTGATCATTTTGAGCATACCGATGGCCGTTTGGTTGGTATTATGACTGATAATGCCTCCTCACAGTACTCAATGACACGCAAGCTGCAATCAACATTTGAGGTCTCTGGAATGGAGTGGCCTGCATTGAGGAACCATATACCACGGATGGCACATGTCATACAGCTAGCTTTAGGTGCATGCATTAGCAGTCTCAGTGTAAAAGGCCGCACAGAATCTTGGGAAGCCCATGCAAGTGATCAGAAATTTGAACAGAATGAAAGCATAGATATCGGGAAGAGTCAAAGAATTCGATAAGAGCGCAATGCTAGAATCAACCAGGTGTCGGCCATGAGACCAGGTTTAGCAGAGATAATTCAGAAAGTACGTGTTTCATGATATTTTGAAAGTCCTGAAACTGACCTTGAAATAGCACGAAATGCTTGAGGTATTGATTACTCTGACACCTGGTTGCCGAAACGAGTGCATTGACTGTGAAAACGCCAAAGACTGCATTGCAGTACTTCCGATTATAGATGTGAAGACACGTTGGAACTCAACACTGGTTGCTCAAGCGCGCCTCCAGATTACGGGAATTCACATGCGACTAGCTCCAGCATCCACAATATAGTGATTACCGGCCACTTTTGACAACTCAAGATTAATGGACGATTGTGAAGTATATCATGGAAGTCTTGAGGCCATTTCGATATTGGACCCTGTGGATATCGAAGAAGCATACAGTCACATTGTATCATGTCATCACAGTATACAGTGACATGTTCGATCACATGGATGGCATGATGCGAGCTTTGGCCAAGAAGAAGACTCATGAGAAGAAAGACTTGTTCTTTGCTGTGAAGTTAGCTCTACAGAAGCTGTCCAAATACTACGCAGAAGTGACTCCAACAATGAGCATGCTTCTCATTCCGGCAGATATCCTCAATCATTTCTGGAAGTTGCGATCGTTTAGAAAGTTGGACAGGGCAATGGATATTCATCCTGAGGATGAGACATCGTACACTACCCAATTCCAAGTGGCCGTTCTGAAGAACGTGGAGAATGAATACGATGCCAAACATCAAGGTGTGCCAGACAATAAACTCAAAAGCTTACCAATCAGCAACCTCGTCCCCTCTGCAATGGCTTCTGGATCCTCTCAATCATCCTTTGATCCATATGATATGTCCAGTGATGATAAAGAATCTTTAACGCCTAATGATGTGGCCAAAACTACACCCGGACAAAGCGATCGTGTATCACGCTGATAAGTTTAGCAATCGTTCCGGGTATGGGTCAGATCCGACCCATTTCCTAATTGGCGGTACTGGGTGTCAATACACCCGAACCGTCAATTCAGGTACAGTTCGATGGAAATCACACAACCCGTCTGAATTGTGCGAGTTGGCAGCGGGTTGTCCAGCGGGTCCATCTGTAGATTCATATAATGCTCTTGTGTTTGCTGTGTAATAATAGTATCTTATCAAAATCACATTTTCAACATCGAACAATGACTTTTTGTATGTTTTGCACATTGCAATATTGATTATTTTGGAATCAGTATTTTTCCATGTCTGTTGGGTGTTGTTATGTTACAAGGCTGTCAATAGTTCTGTTATGAGCTCTAATATCTGTGTGATACCTGGATTACCCTATATGCAATACCAAAAATTGTTGAAGCTCGAGTGACGCTCTTGTCATGATAGGGTAACAAAGATATGTTGTACTATTTTGGCCGAAAAGGCAGTCATCAGTTGGCATATGAATCTGGACCACCAAGCGACATTGAGATTAACCAAGATGCACGACCAAAGATCGTTGACACTCCGTTGATGTTCCGTTGACACTCGTTCTCAGAATGGGGCAGTGACCGTGTCGCTTCCTTGTTTTCCTATACAGGCTGGCAATACAATGGTTATGTGTATTCGCGACCAACTTGAATCGTAATTACCATACATACATGACCAAAATTCATCGACACTCCGTTGATGCTCAGTGTCAGAATGGAGCAGTGACCGTGTCGCGTTCTTTGTTGCCTATAAAAGCTGGCAATACGATGGTTATGTGTATTCGTGACCAAAATGAATCGTAATTACCTCACTTACATAACCAAAATGCGTTGACGCTCCATTGACTCTCATTTTCAGAATGGAGCAGTGACCGCCTCGCTTTCTTGTTTGCCTATAAAGGCCGCCAATATGTTGGTTATATGTATTCACGACCAAATTGAATCCCAATTATCTTACTTACATGCCCAAAATCCTTTGACGCTCCGTTGACGCTCATTTTCAGATTGGGGCAGTGACCGTGTCGCTTACTTTTTTGCCTACAAATGCTGGCAATACGGTGGGTATGTGAATCAGCAACAAGATTGATCTGTAATTACCTTACGTACATGACCGAAAATCGGTGACGCTCTGTTGACCCTCATTCTCAGAATGGGGCAGTGACTGTGTCGCGTTCTTTTTTGCCTATACAGGCTGCCAATAGATTGGTTATGTGTATTCGCGACCAAATTGAACCGTAATTACCTTACTTATATGAGCACGATTCATTGACGCTCCAATCGCGCTCAGTTTCAGAATGGGGCAGTGACCGTGTCGCTGACCGTTCTGCTGATAAAGGCTGGCAATACAACGGTTATGTGAATCAGCGACCAGATTGGTTTGTGATTACCTTATGTACATGACCAAAAATCGGGGACGCTCCGTTGACGCTCATTTTCAGACTGGGGCAGTGACTGAGTTGCTATCTGTTTTGCCTGTACAGACTGCCAACACGTTTGTTTTGTATGGCAGTGATCAATTGTGTTACGGGGGTATTAGGCCACGTTTCAATAAAACACTTTTTATAACTAAATACAGCCGCCTAACTAAACTTCTTTTTCTTTCCTCGTCTTATCCTAAGACTCAACCTCTTGTCCTTTACACAAGAGCTCCCTCTAAAAAGAAT
>Ga0307515_10007305_pt1 | contig 21866 bp, 13 predicted proteins | sample 17_EM_MG_FD_194513 | JGI IMG/M metagenome (GOLD analysis project Ga0307515, IMG submission 194513) | Populus trichocarpa ectomycorrhiza microbial communities from riparian zone in the Pacific Northwest, United States - 17_EM | ecosystem: Host-associated > Plants > Roots > Unclassified | place...
AATGAATATTTAGGGGTAAAAAAATTAAATATATTTGGAATCTTCAAAGAAAATGAGACAATATCAATATTAATTGTAAGCCTAATAGAAATCCATTAGAAACCCATTACAAAGCCCATAAAAAAGCTCAAAATAAGCCCAAAATAAGCCTATAGGTTTGTCCGGTTTTTTGGATAAAAAACCGGACCGAAACCGGACCGAAACCGGACCGAAACCGGCCGGTTTGGGCCGGTTCCGGTTCGGTTTCGGATCTCTTTTTTTTTTTTCGGTTTGGGTGTTTTTTTCGGGTCAAAACCGAACCGAACCGGATTTGCTCACCTCTAGGTAATATTGGAACGTTTTAGGAAATATAAGAGTAATATTGTAAATCTAAAAACTATAAGGGTGAAAGTGAAATCTATGAAAAAAAGGAAAAACTTCACTCGTTGGAGTTTCAGTCGTGGAAGGAGGTGAAGAAACATAAGAGTGAGTGAGGAGTGAGGAGTGAGGAATGATTGCTTGCAGCAGCAGGTCTCTCTTCTTCGGGTAAAATACGCACTCACGCTGTTTGTTTCCTAAGAAATATTAGCCTTTTCTTTTAATTTTAACATGTTACCTCTGGGCGGGGGAACAGAGTTGATTGCGCTCTCAAATACGCGAATCCATTTCTGAAATCGAATCCACTTACTTACTTTGAGGTTGGTTTTAATAAATTATTTTTTTCGTTGTATTAATTAATTTATAAGGTTTATTGTTGTTTATTATTTATAGTGGTAGTAAGTTGTGAGTTGTTATTTAATATTAACAAGAGGATTAGTGGCGTTGCGAAGGAGGATACTAGGATGGATAGGAACAAGAAGCTTAAATCAGCAGGTGGTATTCGCCAATGCCAATGGAGACCGGTCTCTGTCTCTAACATTCAAGGTTTGTTTTTCTTTCTTCAATCTTTTTAGCGTACAAAGTGCCCTTTTGATGATTTCTTGAAGGGATTCTTCTTCATTACAAGACAACATTTTTGTTGATTATGGATCGTTTTCAAGTTTAAGAGCAATTTCAATGGTGCATGCCATTCTACTTGTCGTTATTGTAATATCATTTTGTTATGTTTAACCATAAGACTAATAGCACTCCTATTTGGACCCTGTAGCTATTCAACTGATACTTGGCCATGTGTTTCGAAACATTATGTTAAGAGTATATGCTTGGCATTACTTATTGGAGTTTGTGTTATTGTAAACCATCTGTATTCTGGTGTTGCTTATGGGTTATTCAATGTAAATCTGTAGAATCCACGGCCGAAGATTCTGTTAATGAGTTAGAAGATGGAGATCATGTTCAAGAAACGATAAAGGTTGCTCAAGTGGTGACTAATAATTGTGATTCAACCATCAGTGCTGGTGTGCTGAATGATACTGTCAAGCCCATGCTTTCTGCTGAAAAGCATTCACTTATGCTTGAGGTAACTTTTTACTCGTCAAACTTTAATTAATTTAGCCATTTTTAAGGACAGGGTTATGAAGGCCCATTCTTGCAGTGGGTTTAGGCTTGGGCACATGATATGTTCTCTCGTTTTGAAGTAGAACTTCTCATTTGTTTGGGTGTTTGGTATTTAGGCTTTATTCACATTGCATCTCAGTATCATTTCAAATATACATTTCTGATACCTGCTGTAGGTTTATGCTTGATGCTTGATGCTTGATTATGGTTTCTTTTGCCCAGCTTTCCCAAAAGTTTTAACTTTTCTTATTGTCTAAACAGTGTATTATTAAATTTTAAACCCAAAGGAAGAGATTTAAAAGGATCATTGATCTTTCTCTTTGAATACTGTTGAATGTAACAGAGGCATGATATAAGTTATTTCAAATGGTCCTTATGGGGAATTTTCATGCAAGGAATTCGACCTGAATAACATGAATGGTTGCCATCATTCACACTTTTTAGTTTTTTCTTTTTATTAGTACATGTTTTTCTTTCTTAAGGAACTGTTTGACGGAATGTTCTGTTACCAAAAAGTATTCTATCGTGCATAGAATATCTGATGGTGCAATGTTGCCATGTTAGGGATTAAGTATAGATGCCTCCACTAACTCTTGTGTAGTTTTCACAGTAGTTTTTATTGGCTCCTCTCAACTTTGATCTTATGTGTTATTCTTATTGTGTTAATCACCCTGATAGTAATGCATTCTACGCTGTCTAGTTCTCTTCTATTTCTCAAATTCCTTGAAATACATTGCTAGATTTTAGCATCCCAGGATTTTACATTATAGGTGAAAAACTTTGTCACCTGGTTGAAGGTAATATTACTGTCTATCATTTCCAACTGAGGCAACCTTTAAAATGAAACCTAAATATTCTAAGCATTTGACACTAAGACCCTGTGAACCCCATTATGAACCATGTCATTAATAGTCCACTCTACCTCTTCCTGCTAGCACATTTATCATCTTGTAATTATTGCTATTTAATTTTCTTCTCTTGTGCTCTTAATTTTTTTTTTTATCCTTGCATTTGTTTTTAATTTTAGATTTTTTCTCACTTCCTTTGTTTTTCTTCGAAGGTGGGTGCCTCTCTTATTCGATTCATCAAAGGAAAAGAGTATGGATTTCAGCATATTTTTTATTTTATTTTATTTTATTATTTTGAACTTAAGTTACATCCATATTCACTTTGACTTATAAGTTCCCTGCCTCAGAGGATCCACTCAAAAAAAGATTGAAGAAGAGATGGGAGTTAAAATTGTTTTTCCGTCATCAAAGAAGGAAGAATCTATTGGTAAGCTGTCCTGGTTGAAATTAAATGTCTTGCTTTAGTCATTTTGAAACTTCTGGGTTGTTACCATGTCTTCCAAGATGGTAGCATGATGCTTGAATTTGACAATTTTGATCAATAGATTCAAACTTGCTGATCACAACATTGGCAGCGATTGTTTACTACTTGACATGTTATCCTTTGCAGTCATTGAAGGCATTTCAACTGATTGTGTGACAAGAGCTTCTAAAAAGATACAAGCTATTATGGATGAGGTCAGTTACCAGTCATTGTGGTTTACAAAATTCACGTGTTCCTTTATGTCATTCCAGTAACATTTAACACATTTGAGACCTAGTTTGATGGTTAATTTTTCTCTTAGGTATTCTAGTAGTACATGACTTGTTCTATGCATGTAATGTAGTTGTAGTCTAATAAATGCCTAGGCAACTATCGAAGAGAGAAAAGTATGTGGGGAGTAAAAAGGTGTGCTTTGCTATTCAATGTCAGGTTTTGGCATCCGTCATTGGAAGCATGTGACATACATCTTTTTTTCTTGTGCAAATGACATACAACTTATTTGGTTTTGTTTTGGAATGCATCAGTTATTCTTTTTCTACATGCATGCTTGCCAGATTGCTAACATATTCTTTATTTGTGGTTAAAATCACAGGCGATTGAATCAAGTCTCGACTACTCTCACTTTATATCTCTTCCATTGGCAATATACCCTGAATTGACTGATAAGCTAGTCAATTTTCAGAATTCCATACTGGGAACTAATGATGTTTCTGCAGATGAAAATTTGGAAAGTGATTCTATTGAAGACACTTTGGACATCAAAAATAAGGGTCAGGAACTAATTAAAGGACGTGATGTAGCTGTTGAACTCAAAGTTGAAGATGAAAAACATGTTAAAGTGGATTTAACTAGCATTCCTTTTGTTAGTTATCCTCCTAAACCACCAAGGTTGCCTAATGCTTCTGGTAGGTTTTAAGTTCATTAGTTTAATTGAGATATTATTCTGGTGCCCCTATAATAGCATATAGTTCTATACCAATTTTTTAAACTATGGGCCCTATAAAATTGCTGATAATCCATTTTTGCTTGTTCATAATCACAGAAAAAGATGATATAAAATGCCAACTTTACTGTTATCCAATTTTACCAAAACTGTATTGCTTCTATTTCTCTTAGGACTCTTTTTTTTTTCACTCTCGTCTACTGAAATGAAATCTTACTGATTTGTGTCTTGCTTGACAGACTTTGGAATAGACAAATCCATATTTATTAAACCTACAACGTTTCACTTGACTGTACTCATGTTGAAGTTGTGGAACAAGGAGCGAGTCAATGCAGCTTCAGGTGTCCTAAAGGTATGTTTATTTTAAATAAGATAGGTAATAACTAATGGTGGTTGTACTAAATATTTGTGTGTGTGTTTAGAGTATCTCATCAAAAGTGATTGATGCCTTGGATAATCGACCTATCTCTATCAGGCTTAAAGGGCTGGTAAGTAGAACATGACTTGTTTCTTCATGTTTTTGTTTCTGCAGTAGGATACAGTGGCCTTTTGAATCTCGAACTCTATCTTTGGTAAATCAGGGTTAGATACTTTGAAGTTCTAGTGGGTTGTCTTCTAACAAAGGCGACATATTTTAACATCAGTATGATGGATGGATTGCTGTCTCCATGCCCTTCTATTTATTTGGTATGCCAGCTATTACCTATTAAGTAAAATTTGTGCTCTTTATCCACTGGCAGGATACCATGAGAGGGTCTTTGTCCAAAGCTCGTGTTCTCTATGCTCCGGTTGAAGAAATTGGGAGTGAGGGCCGACTTTTAAGTGCATGTCGTATCCTAATTATCTAAGCATTAATAATCTGGTGCCACTTCACTGTTTACTGCACCTGGGAATGAAAACAGGAAAGAAATTTAGAAGAAAAAAAAATGCTGCCTTGTTCCATTAGATTTTAAGATGTTTCTGTGACTTGATGAAGTCTTTTGAATTTCCTTAGCTTGATTAGAAGTTATCATCAATGCATTTGTTGAGGCTGGACTTGTTCTAGAGAAAGATGCTAAGCAAAAGTTAAAGGTATGTTACCCTCCTTTTGCTCACATATGATCATGCTTCATGCTTCATGCTTCTTATGAAAATTTTATATTTGGAATTATTAAAATGTTTCTACCTATTATTCGGCTATCTGCGGTGCTTTTTAACTTTCCAAGTAGGGATAGAATATTTTGCTTGCTTAGTTCCTAAGTGTTCAGTTAAATAATGTCCAATAATAGACATAGTTACAATTGGACCTGAACAACTTACTGGACCTAATGGACAGTGGGGTTGCCTAGTTGTTTCAGTCTTATGTTCTCTTTATTACATATAGGTTTGGTTTCGGAATTACTAATATCAAATTTGTTCTCTCCTTGAATTGCAGTTGCATGCCACAGTGATGAACGCAAGGCACAGGAAAGGGTACAGATATCATTTATTTTTGCTCGTTTTGCATTTTCTTTTGGGTGAAATTATTGTTTACCAGTACCTGTGCTCTCTGTGCTCATTAGACTTGAGTTCCCAAGTGTTACAATCTTCAAAAAAAAAAATATTTGGTTACTGTTTTATGATGCAGTAGGACATCAGTCCCACCTCATTCTATTTTTGCTGATACTTCATACTTTTTAGGGATTGAAGAGTAGATTTTAAAAGGCTGGGAACTAAGTCTAAAACCTTACTAAAATCTCAGGGACCTATCAATGATTTACCCCTTTCTTTTTGCCTGCTTGCTTTCTATGCGTCATTTGGCTTTTGTTCTTCTGTTTCGTATGCCTGATTTCCTGAAAATTTCAGGAAGAGACGAAGAAAGAATGATTCCTTTGACGCAAGGGGCATTTTCAAGCAGTTTGGATCAGAGGATTGGGGGGAGTATCTTATCCGTGAAGCTCATCTTTCACAACGCTTTGTGTTTGATGAGAATGGATATTACCATTGCTGTGCTTCAATACCTTTTCCTGGAAAAGAAGAACGCCAGCAGACTGATTGATGTATATAGCCAATTTCTATCGGGGAGGAAATGGTTAAAGTGTTAATTGCTGAACATTTTAAAATTGTGGTTATTACATATGCATTCAAATCTAATCATCTAGTTGAACAACTTGTTTATGCCCTTGATTTGGCTTGGATGCATATTGATAATTCTTCTATATGTTATCATACACTATCTTCATTATCTGTGCTTTTCTACTTTCATTTGGACTAATCTTTTCATGAATAAATAAAAGAATAAAATCTAATGAAGTTAATAGGTTAAAGTAATAAACAATTTCAAATGGTAGAATGCACACTAATAAATGACAAAATCTTTTAAATTTTTAAGATTCTTTTAAATGATATAATGTAAAAGTATAGTTATAGTTCTATTTAGTATTTATGTTTGCTCATGTGTTTGTGGATGAGAAGCCGTTTGTGGATGAGAAATAGTTAGAAATAACAATTTAGTTATTAATTTTCTCCACAAAATCTTTTAAAAGTAGTAAACAAGCTTAACATCATGATTTGAAATTATGTTCTTAGAAAATCCATGAAGTTGTATTATCTCCCTAAAAAAGAAATATGATATGTTAGTTATATTATTAATTTTATAATATACTATGACATGTTTCATTTTAGAAAATCTATCAACAATCATAAAGATAAAGTCTTTATCTTTATTCAACCTAAGTAAACCTAAAACAAAGTTCATAGAAATATTCACCTAAGGTTTCTTGGTACAAGCAAAGAAGTATACAAGCAATGCAATAAAACCTTAGACTTAACTTTTCTACATATAATATATTTATCACATATTCTTTGTATATCCCTTTTCATTTTAGACCAATAAAAGTGTTTTGTAATGCATCCAAAGTCTTAGTGACATCAAAATTCCTCATTAAACCACCCCTATAAGCTTTACATACAAACACTCCACGCCTAGAATTGTTAGGCATGTAAAGTCTATTTTCTTTAAATAAGTATTCATCAAGTTTATAGAACTTTCCAAAAATGAATTTGTATATGCATGAAAAACATTAGCAAAATCGCTATTATTCACATACAATTCTTTCACATACTCAAATCCTAACAGTTTAGCATTCAAAGTAAATAGAAAAACATGTCTTCATGATAGCGCATCAACCACTATATTTTCCTTACCTTGCTTATATTTGATCATATATGAGAATGTTTCAATGAATTCTACCCATTTGGCATGTCATCAATTCAATTTACTTTGTCCTTTCAAATGCTTCAATGATTCATGATCTGATTGAATCATAAGTTCTTTTGGCCATAAGTAATGTTATCATGTCTCCAAAATTCTTATCAAAGGGTGAAGCTTCTTATCATAAGTAGGGTTGTCCAAGGCTGCATCATCGAGTTTTTCATTAAAATAGGCAATAGGTCATTTATCCTGTATTAAAACTACTTCAATATCTATTACTAAGACATCACATTCAATTTCAAAAGCTTTTATAAGTCAGGTAAAGCTAATAAAGGTATTGAACAAAGTTTTTCTTTCAACAAGTTAAATGCATTATCTTGTTCAATTCCCCATTTAAAACCAAATGACTTTTTAACAATCTTAGTTAAAGGTGTTGCTAGAGTATTAAAATCTTTGGCAAAACGCCTATAGAAACTAGTCAAACCATGAAAGCTTTTTACCTTGGTGACCGATTTAAGTGTAAGTCATTCTTAAATAGCTTTAACATTCTCCTCATTCATCTCAATACAATGTTCACTAACAATGTAACTAATAAACATAATTTTCTCTATGCAAAATGTACACTTCTTTAAATTAGCATACGATGATTCTTATGCAACACATCAAGTACATTGCGTAAATATTCAACATGCTCATTTAAACTCTTGCTATAGATCAGAATATCATTAAAATACACAACTATGAATTTAACACAATCAAGAAATATAATTTTCTCCATGCAAAAGGTACACTTTTTAAAATTAGCATACAATAATTCTTTACACAACACATCAAGTACATTACATAAATGTTCACCATGCTCATTTAAACTCTTGTTATAGATGTGAATATCATCAAAATATACAACTATGAATTTGCTTATGAATGCACGCAACATATGATTTATCAATCTCATAAAAGTACTATGTGCATTGATAAATCCAAAAATCATGATGACTAAACATTCATACAAACCATACTTAGTCTTAAACACATTTTCCATTCATCACCTTCTTTTATCTTAATATGATGATATCCATTTTTCAAATAAATTTTCAATAATACACAAAACACATACAATTCATCTAACATATTATCAAGCTTAGGGATATGATGTTTATATTTTATTATTATGTTATTGATAACACGATAATCAACTCAAGTCCTCCAAGTTCCATTCTTTTTAGGCACAAGTAATAATAGAATAACGTATGAACTCATGCTCTCTCGTATGTATCCCTTTGACATAAACTCTTCTACTTGCCTTTGAAGTTCTTTTGTTTTCTCGGGATTATTTTGGTAGGCTGGTTGGTTAGAAATCATAGCTCTAGGTATAAGATCAATTTGATATTCAATTCCCTTTATTGGTGACAAACCACTTTGAATCACAAAACCAATTGTATTCCCCTACCCAATTTTTTATCACAGCCCTGCACGCATGACCTTTTCTTATAACGAGCTAGGCACGCTGGGCCACCCAAGCCTAAACGCCTAGTTTCTTTTAGCTTTAATTTTTTTATTCAAGTATAAATTAACTAAAACATATTAATTAAATGAGTGGAATGCTTTATATAGCGATTATTAAATTATAATTAATTAATTAAAATAAATAATTTTTTAGACTTTATATATATATATATATATATATATATATATATATATATATATTTGATTTACATGTTTTCAAATACATTTATAACTAATCATTTTCATTCATAAATAAGTTATTTTCTAATTTATTTTAATATTTTTAAAAAATAGAGAAGGTTAATAAAGATATAGATAGGATAGAAAACATTTTTTAAAGTAAAAAATATGACAATATTGATGAGAAATAATACTTTTTAAAAATAAAATACTACTAAATTAAGCTTGATTAACACTAATCAAGGAAATTCCTAAAATTAAAAAACTGTTTAATTAACTTTTCAAAACTAAAATGACTGATTTATAATTTAATTCTATAATTTTTTGTGACATAAAGAAAGTAGAGAAAAGGTACAAAGAAGAAGTATAGCTGCATGTGATTAAGATAACGCAAAAAAAAGTATAGATGCATGTGGTTAACTAGCTTCTTGCCATAGATTTAACACATTGGTATATTTGGTATTGTGTTAACTTTTATAGTTGTGGTTTGAAAAAAATTATTTTTATAAAAAATGCTTTTTATTTGATGTTGGTTTGGTAAAATATATGTTTGGTTAAAACTGTGGTTGAAATTGAGGTTGAACAAAAAATAGTTTAATATATATGGTTAAGAATGCTTTTCAAATTGAGGTTACAAAATAACTAAAAAAGACATTAATTTGATGGTTTTTAATTGAAATATTATAGATTTAACTACTGCTATTACATCATGAATTAAACAATACTTTATATAAAGTATTTTTTATTGTTCCATTAAACTATTTGCGATTCCATCACGTACGAAATCCATCCGACAAGGACTACAATTTACATGGCTTCCTGAGCGTGCAACAACATTAGGTAAAATATCATCAAGACCAAAATTGGAATTGCGATCAAATTCTGCAAATGCCACGTCATCATGTGATCTCCTTCTAATGTAATTACGTAGTGCCATTGAATAATGTTAAACACTAATTTATCGAATAAAACACAATATCTGAGAAATATTTTTGGATTTTTATTTTATTTTACTGGGTCGGACCCGGTCCAATGTATTTAGGTTTAGGTCGGACCCGGTCCGGCCCATGAACAGTGGAGACGCTCTCTACTGTTAAATGCAGCAAAAGAAAAGAAGAAGGAGAAGGAGAAAGGGAAGAGCAGGCTACCCAGCGTCGCGGTGATGTCTGGCTGGCGGTCGAAACGACGAAGACCGGTGGTGAATTGAGGGAGCTGCTTGGCCGATGGACGACGGTCCTTCTATTTTTCCTCTGTTTTTGCTCTTCTTCCTTCTCTCTTTGCACTGTCAGTGAAGGAGAGAGGAGAACACGCCCTTAAAAAACAAATGAAAATTGCTTTTCAGAAACTGAGATCCAACCTCATTTTCGGGTGGAACCCACAACAATAAAAATATAATTAATGTCTAACCAAACACTTATAAACAGTGTTTTTCTATAACCGCAGCGGCAGCACCAAATACGCACATAGTATGCAGTAGCATATACAGGCAAGGATAGAGGTATATCTCTTTTGAATCATAGCCTGCTTAACACCAGCATCCTCTGCTTCAAAGTCCAATCCTGAAATGCTCATCCTGCACAATTTCGAACTTCAGCAAGTTGATTTACAAGGCTTTTCAAGCTCTAAACAGTTCAATGTTTAATATTTTGTTTGCCTTGGCCCCATATATCGATCTGTAGGATATGCATAAAGATAATGTTCCTAGTAGAAGGTGGATGGCATCATGCTTAACATTCTATGATGAGATCAGTACTGTGCAATTACCTGCCCCATGACAACCTATGAACTAGTCATTTTGAGGAGAGGTGTTCCTTGAGATTTTAGAATGAAAAGGGGGAGGTGAAAGTCTTAAATCATTCTCAATTTTCATGGGGCAATTGCCTGCTTTAATGATAATTTGAGACACAGCATGTGATGCTGCAATGCATTGCCTGTGATCAACGATGATTGATTTGGATCACCATCAATTGCGATGTGGTGCATGCATGGCCGATTTCAGCTATGAGAAATGTTGGGTTGGCACTGATCGATGGACAGTCCTCCGCCTGTTCACGGCCACAGGTCCCACCTCCACGGGACAAAAGAATCACCCGGAGGATATGATCAGAAACCACTTTTTTCCAAGAGGTGAAAAAAAGGCAGAAAGGGAAAAGGTACCCATTACATGTCAAAAATAAAAAGATAATAACGAGAAGACAAACAAGACACCGTTCTCTTTTTGGTGGGACAGTCTTAGAGATTCCTTCCCATGCACTTTGCCGGCAACCTCTCCTCTCACTCTAGTTAAAAGCTAAAAACAATTATGTTGCCCTACTAAGAAATTTAGCAAATATAAATGGAAGTATTGATGGAAATAATACCAATACCATCACTAAATTACACCAATATTTATTTACAGAATATTATTTTATAATTTTCTTCAGTATTCGCCGACAAAAAATTTATGTCAGCAACTACTAAGTAAATTAAAGTTTGAAATGAAGAAATAAAAAAAATTATCATTATTACAAACAAAATTATCGAGAAAATATATCCGTCACTAATACTTGTCGGTGAATCTGTAAGTAATTTTTAAGTTATAACTTGATAGACAACCCTTATCTCCCCCTCTTTAATTTTTTTCCTTTTCTTCTTTCTTTTTATTCTACAGAAAATAACACGCAACACCCTCTTATTTTTACATCATCACAAATGCAGCCACCCTCAACAATCAGTCTGTCAGTATCCTTATTCTGGTTTAATTTTTTTTTAAGATTCGTCATATCAAGTAAACAAAACTATCCATTTTTTGTTATAACCTGTTTTTAAAATATATATTTTTTTTTTTTTGCATTTTTATGTAGTATATGTAGTTTGTTTGTGTGTTTACTTGTTTTATAACTTTTTTCTATAGAGATATGTTGTATAAATGTATGATTTGTACATGTTAGGGTTTGTTTGAGATTTTGAAAAATTATATTTGTTTGTTATTTGATGAAATTGAGTTTGATTTTGTGACTTAAGAGTTTTATAATGAAATAAATAATGAGTTTTTTAATAGATATGTTTCATATTTTATCAATTTTTTGTTAAGTCGAAGATTTTGGTAAATTTGGAGGAATTTGAATTTTTTGATAAAATTGATAATGATTTGGGTGTATTATTAAAATAGATTAAATAAGTTTGAGTTAAACCAATGATAGCTAATTAGTTAGGTACTAATAATTTGTTTATTTCACGTTATTAATTAATACATGTTGTCTTTAATATTTTATATAGGTTTCATATAAGTAATAGATGATTGTTTTTAATGTTGAGATGGTCCAACTTAAATAATTATACGAGGAGCTGATGTCAAACCTCACAGGTATATGTTGTCTACTTTGTCGCCCATCTAGTCCCGATGAAGATTTGTTTCCTCCTTCTCCTTCTCCTCATCCGGTTTCTATCCACTAAATAAATTGTATTCATTGATATTTTTAAAAATTAATAATAAAAAAATATATTGAAATTCTATCTTTTTCATAGTATTGGAATATATCATGTAGTATTAATTCCATCGGTAATATTAATTCGATCACCGATGGAATTACCAACTGTTTATTCTGTTATTAATATCCCATACTCACTAATAGAATTACCGACAGAATGATGCCGGTAAAACTTTTTTGTTTAACGTATTTTTTTTATTTGTAAATCTATCAATAATAATATTACCGACGGAATAGAAATCACCTACAATATATTTTTGGACGACCTGTCATCATTCATGATTCTGTCCGTGAATTTTTTTCTAACAAAATCAGTGTTTAAACACTAGCAAAATAATCCGTCGGTATTATAGAATATCCTGGTTGGGTGATGCTAATCCCCGAACTTGTAGCCCATTTTGTATCAAATATATAGATGGTCGGTGCAGTGTGTGGCCATAAGCTAGTCAAGCCCTTATCACCTCCTTTTGTTTATCACTGTTCCTCTCACGCATGGACCCCATCACCCACTTCCCTCTCTCTCTCTCTCTCTCTCTCTCTCTCTCTATCATGAAGGTTGGTGACGTGGAAGAATCATTGATGTGCATCCAGACATTTCTATTTAGGAAATAAAGTGGGTTAAAGACGGCCAGGACAGCAAGAAAAAACGTCATTGGATATGGATGGATAATAATAATAATAATAATAATAATAATAATGGTGATGCAGCTTGCGACTTATTTATTTAACTTCAATAATTATATTATTATACTCATACTTTTAAGTGTATATAAATATGGTGTCCTGAAAAGGGCAATTGTGCAATCTGAAATATATTGAACTAACTGCATGCCCTATATATCCTTGTCTTCTTAATTGGTTCTTCTCCCATTTTCCAGAGCTCCCCTTTAGCTATTCTTTCAAAGATGGCTGGAATTGCCTTTGGTCGCTTTGATGATTCTTTCAGTTTAGGGTCTTTTAAGGCCTATCTTGCTGAATTCATCTCAACTTTGCTCTTTGTTTTTGCTGGTGTTGGTTCAGCCATGGCTTACAGTTAGTATTCTCTTTTCCACACCCTCGATCCTTACTCACAGCCATAGCTTTCCCTTTTGCTTCTCTTAGCATGGATATATATATTATCGAACCACAGCACAAAAACATATATCTTATGATCATAACTTGTAAAAGCTTGAGTTCTAGATTCAGTACCTTATGTTACTTGAGCTTGAAGAATATCCTCTTGACTAAATATATAGTGCTAGCTAGCATTAACAGGCATCATGATATATGTCAATATATAGCCACGCAAGGAATATTGATAACGCAGTGCTGCCTGTAAGTTATAACAGTAATCAAATACTAACTATAAGGATGTTAATTACTCTTGCAGATAAGCTGACAGGTGATGCAGCTCTTGATCCTGCTGGGCTAGTAGCCATTGCGGTTTGCCATGGATTTGCTCTCTTCGTTGCAGTTTCTGTAGGTGCCAACATCTCCGGTGGCCATGTTAACCCTGCTGTCACTTTTGGCTTGGCTCTTGGTGGCCAAATCACCATCCTCACTGGCATCTTCTACTGGATTGCCCAGCTCCTGGGCTCCATTGTCGCATGCTACCTTCTCAAAGTTGCCACTGGAGGCTTGGTAATTAAGATCGATATATATTTTGCATCTTATTATATATTGAATCACTCTACTGGGACGACCTCCTAATACATATATGAAAATCTCCATGCATTTTTTTTCTTCTAAACTCTTCTTCTTTTATGGTAAGAAGTATGTTTTCATGAGAAATGTGATTTATTTATTAATTTTCCCTTAAGCTTAATTGACTCTCTATATGATTACCTGGTTTCAACAGGCAGTCCCCATCCACAGTGTTGCAGCTGGAGTAGGAGCCATTGAAGGAGTCGTCATGGAGATCATCATCACATTTGCCTTGGTTTACACTGTCTATGCAACTGCTGCTGACCCCAAGAAGGGATCCCTCGGCACCATAGCTCCCATAGCAATCGGTTTCATTGTGGGTGCCAACATCTTGGCTGCAGGCCCATTCTCTGGTGGATCCATGAACCCAGCCCGATCCTTTGGCCCAGCTGTGGCTAGTGGTGATTTCCATGACAACTGGATCTACTGGGCTGGGCCTCTTGTTGGTGGTGGGATTGCTGGACTTATCTATGGAAACGTGTTCATCACTGATCATACTCCTTTGTCCGGAGACTTCTAATAACTTCACTTGGCCACATTTGTCTTTGTAATAAAGAAAGGGGTAGCAGATTATGCTCTTCTTTCTTTTCTTTGCTCTCTCTCTCTCTCTTTAAACAATTTCATCAAGTCTATCTTGTTGTAAAGCCTTGTTGTCAAAAACCATTTGCTTTTATGAAAATGAATGGAGTGTGCAGCCTCCATTCAGCCAAGTCTCTTTTGGAGGTAAATAGATTACGTACTAGTAATTATTTTTTAAAATATTTTTTATTTAAAAATATATTAAAAAAATATTAAAAAAAATTTATTTTTGACATCATCATATTTAAATAATTTTTTTAAAAAATATTTTTAAAACATAAAAATATACATCCTTGAATTATTTTATTATGACCAGTTATTTACCTTTTGTTTTGAATTCATCTTTGCAGCAACCTTGCAACTTTTAAGAATCTTCTTAGATACTTGTATAAGTTGGTTTGTGTTTAATTTTTTTAAAAAATTACTTTTAAAACACAAAAATATATATTCCCGAATTTTCTTATTATGACATGATGTTTGCCTTTTGTTTTGGATTCTTCTTCGCAACAACCTTGCAACTTTTAAGAATCTTCTTAAATACTTATATTTGTGTTTAAATTTTAAAAAATATATTTCTCAAATACAAAAACATACATCTCCTAATTATCTTAGTATGACCAGCTGTATGCCTTTTGTTTTGGATTCATCTTTGCAGCAACTTTGCAACTTTTAAGAGTCTTCTCATGTTCTTGTGCAAGCTGGCTTGTGCTTTTGCAGTTTTTATGGACTTGCATTCCTAATCTTACCCATCTCTGTGCATCCTATAAACCGATCAAGTTCTGGATGAGTAAGAATTGTTATGATTTTTGACAAGGGGACTGGATTGAGAGATTCTAATACACGAGGGACTCAATTGAGAGAGATATTTTGTTTGGGGACTATATTGAAGATAAATAGATAGTTAGAATACTAAATTGAGGTTTTCCTTTCCTTTAATCAGATTGAATTTCCGACAACATTTCAGAAAACAATAGTTTTTCATAATTCCATTCATGAGCTTTCCATTCTGGCAATTGTTGGATGACAACCTGCATAGATTGAGTAGGGAATAAAATAATCAGAAAAAAATGAAAAAAACTCGATTCAAAGTAAATATTTACTCATGAAGACTGCCAGGAAATTTCACAAACCAGTCCTCTAGAATCTGGATTACCAACTGTGGTTTGACAAGCAAGCCTCCAATTTTTCGGTTTCTACAAATAACACATAGGCATAGAAGTCAGGGATTTTTTAAGCATCATTCCAATTTCCAATCACAATCACAGCACGTAATCTCAAGACCCATTTGCATATATCTTAAGCATTCATGTGCAGCTATTTCATAAATATTCAAACAAAATGATAATTCAGTCCCTGAAAGCATTACTGCTATACAGAATTAGCATACCTTCTTGAGTTTCTCCTTCTCATTGTCCGTACGAGGACTCAGTAGCTCTTTCCCCTCTATAACCTAAGAACAGCCAAGGAGTTAAGAAAAGATTGTTAGCCAGGGGGGGTGGGGAGTTTCCTCTTAAGCCTAGTCTAGCAATAAGCTATTGCTTTTGTTCTTTGATCCTGACATTTGAATCAAGGATGCTCCATAGACCTCGTTGATTCACAAAAAATGCTTTAACTTGATGTGAAAGAAGGGGAAATTAGAAGAGAGAAAAAAGAGCTAAAAACATATAAAATTGAAGTCAATTTTGATTAACTAATCCCTCAAGAAAATGCTCTATCAGTGATATATACCTCCACCATGCATGTTGCGCAGGTACCTCCTCCCCCACAATTTAGCAAGGCTCGAGACTGGAAAATTGATATGGGAAAATCACATCAGGACATTGAAAAGCACCGCATCTGATATGGATCATGTATACCTAAGAGAGTGAAGAAGAATGTAATAGACTTACATATGGTCCATACAGCTCAATATTTGTGTCCATCATTATATCCCTAAGTTTCTGGCCCCCAGGAGCATTGCGAAAATGCACATCGGGGGTTCCATCTGGGAGCAACACAGACTGCAACGACGACAAAAGTATATGCCACATTGAAGTTAACAGTAAACACCATGAACAGTACACAAAGATTTGCATATTAAGTTGCGAAGATTAATATTAGTAAAGCATGCGTTCTTCTTACATGAACAAATGCAAGATGGACACAAGGTGGTTCTTCTGGCTCCTTGGCCTCGGATGAACTCTCTGGGACAGTGCTGACGGCGCGGATTTTAAGTCTAGAGGGGCTAAAACTAATTGTATGTCTTGAGGGTTTAAGGCTTTTGTTGGTGGGAACTTGGAAAGGGGCTAAACCATAGGAGTTAAGTTGGAGACTGCCCATGCTTCCTGTTGATGTTTCAGGATTGGAAGGGAAGGGGTTTTAGCAGATGTTGTGTGGTGGTTCTTATTTATCTTATCTTCCAATATGATTGGAGACAAAAGTTTGATCATAGGCCAATATCAAGCCCATCTTTGTTTGATGCTGGTTTTCGATTTCAAGTTCTATTACGGTTTAATTATGTTTTTTTAAAAAAATATTGATTTTTTTTAGTATTAAATTAATCTTTTTATTTTTTTAATTATTTTGATAAATTAACGTTAAAAATAAATTTTAAAAAATAAAAAAATATTTTAAAATAAAAAACAATTTTTATCAAATACCAATTTAGATAGGCTTCAGAAAAAAAAGAGAGGGGGGGCATGAAAGCGCTAGAGGAAGGGCTTGAACCTTCGACCTTGTGGTTAACAGCCACACGCTCTAACCAACTGAGCTACTCCAGCTAGTTGATCTCCGCCTTGAAGCATGTGTAATTTATAATTATATAATAAACCAAATTGCGGTTTTGGGTGATCGGGTTGGAAGTTGGACCGATTTGACAATAGTCGGTCACATGGAGCGGTTTTTTATATAGCAAGCAGATCGAACCATTTATTTATTTTTTTTATTTTACGAAAAAAATTTGTACCAGCTGAAAACTAAATCCACCTCTTTAATAGTTTAATGGGGTAAAACAAAAAACAAAAAACCATCTATGCACTAAAAGAATTCTAATATTACTAAAATCACGTACTTCTATTTTATACATTCCTTAAGCCTATTAGAAGGTGTGGTTTTTCTGCATCCTAGTGAGATTATCATCAATTTCTCCTGTTATTTTTTATCTTTACAAAAATTTTAATTTTATTATTTATTTTCTAATTGCCTTTTTTCTTCTTCTTCAATAATTTGAAAAATAAAATATATTTAACCATTATTGTAGTTGATAATATTTTACAAAGTATTAATAAGAAGTTTAAAATTGATAATTTCTTTATTTATTACTTTAATTGTGTTTTTCACTTCAGTTTTCCCTTTAATCTATTTAATATGAATAATATATAATTTACTACAACTATCGTCTTAGTTTAGGCACAAACTTTTTTTATATCTAAATTCTAAATTAATATTTGGTTAGTATCTTGAAACAAAAGAAATACATATAATAAGAACATAAAATATATTTAGTTAAAGGAACAAAAATAATTCAGAGCAGATTTAACCCAACTGATGTATGTTGTGTGTAATTCTTTTTTTTTTACTTTAAAAAGAAAAATAATAATGAAAATAAACATGAAATCACGCAGAAAAAAAAATAAATATGACTAAAACTGACCTTAGGATTTTGACCAAAACAAAGATGCAAGGACGATGACGAAATTGACACTAAGAAAAACACAGAAATGAAAACTCAAGAAATAAGGGATATAACCTGATTCCGGAGCCTAACTCTTATACCAACTGATACAGGCCTCTTGATCATGTGATCAAGCAACCCCCAACGAAGATGATACTTCCCTAAGAAAGCTGAAAATCAAGTTTGAGAACTTTGACCTAGAGTTAACCTACAACTAAAAACCAGAGGTATTAGAATTTGCAAATTGACACCACACGATCAGTATACCTTGATAAGTCAGTTTGTTTGTTTTTTCCACAGCAAAGAACATGTTTGCTTCAAGCAAAACAAAATAATATTATCAATTTGAAGGTTACCAAAATTTGCAGCAAGGAAAACAATATATAGTCTTAAGATAATTAACTCTAATGAACTTATATTGTGTTGCAAACTATTAGGCTTTCAGCTAACACAAGCCTAATGCCTAAAACAGAAGTAAAACAATTAATTTGGGCCAAAATAAACCTAACTGAACTTAAGAATCTAAACTGAAATATTATGGTTCAAATAATACTTAAAACAACATAAAACTAAGTAAAATATTTAGAATAATACAAGGAAACAATCAGCCCCAAAACCGTTCTTGGCTTGATTAATTTCCTTATGTATCTGACTTGTGTAGGAATAATATGTGTTTATTACCCCTTTTAGACCTCTTTCCATGCTTGAAATATGTTGCCTTAAATGCTTGATCTTTTTCCATTTGTTGGTCGAATTCATGCTCTAAAAAATATGGAAGAAAGTTGTCGAATTCTTCTCTTTTTAAAGCCTTCCACAATCTCCCTTTGAAGTAGGGAAATTCTACAAGAGAAAGGAAAGAAAACAACAAGGAAAGTTCTCAAAATACGGTCATCTTTTGTTCTCCTTGTAAGGAAAGGAATCCTTGCTTGTAATGGACAAATAAATGAGAAAATTTACTCCTACATGTTGTCGCCCCTTGGTTTCCATGTTGGTATGGAATCCTTATCCAGTATGGATATACAATAATCCCTCTCCAATTCAGCTTGTAACCACCCATCATGAACCAAAACTTAGCTAAGCTTTTTGACAAATCCTTGTAGAAAAAGGACTCCAACACCCTAATTAATCCTAGCCACTTTTGGAACCCATGTAGCTCAAGCTTATACACATCCACAAGATCCAAATCAGATCTAGCTGAAACCACTCCTTCATAATTGGGTTGAATCTATCAACACCAATTAACTCAATCTGGCCGAATGCATCCTAAGGTGAAAACCCAACATGGCTAAATGGAATACAAGCTAAAACCCAAGGAAAAACCCTTATTTGGTTGAATGGTCTTCCCCTTAAACCCAAACTCCCAATCGAATCCCCATCATGAGTAGCCCAAGGTTGAACTATAGGCTGAACCGTATCATCTTCTCCAAATACCTCAATGTCGAAGCATGATCATGTCAGTCCTTTTTTGTTATAGTTTATGGCTCATAGACAAACGTCGGAGTGGAATGTATCAAGTGAAGCGGAGCGATGATATATGTCTCTTTGAGATTTATTTTCTATTTTGTTTCTAAGAATGATAAGAGGTCTACCACATGTTATGTATTTACTCTTGTAAAAACACCTATTTGTTGGAAGTCTATGTTTCAGTCTTTAGTTGCACTATCTATTATCTAGTCAAAATATATGGCAGTGGTTGAGGCTGCTAAGGAAACCTTGTGGCTTACAGGCTTGGTCAAAAAGCTAGGTATTTAGCAAGATGGATTTCAGTTGCATTGTGATAGTCATAGTGTCATTTACTTGGCAAAGAACCAGGTGTTTCATGTAAGGACCAAGCACATAGATGTGAGATTTCACAAGATTAAGAATTGGTTTCTTCTAGTGAACCGTTGCTTGAGAAAGCTCACACCTTTGAGAATGCAACAGACATGTTGACAAAGCCTGTTACCACAATTAAGTTCAAGCATTGCTTGAACTTAATTAATGTCTTCAAATGCTAGATAAAAGATGTCCCAACCTATTATTCCAGGTGAAGTTTTCCTTACTTTTTCTCCTAAGAGGTGGATATTCTCCAAGATAGAGATTGTTATAGTTTATGGCTTATAGACAGATGTTGGAGTGGAGCGTACTAAGTGAAGCAGAGCATAACGACATCATCTACCTTTTTAGGATTTATTTTCTGTTTTGTTGCCAGGAATGGGTTGGGAGGTGCAGGGGAAATGCCCTCGTAATACGGTAAATGAGTATTATGGAAAAAAAATTGATACTCTTTGGACGATTAAGATTCTTTAGGCGACTAAAATTCCTTGAGTGGTTTAAGGTCTACTATAAATACATATCATGTAACCTTCTTTCAACATAATGAAAATAAAAGTGTCACAGTCTAGCACAACCTGCCAGATATTGTCCGCTTTGGGCCTTACCGCCCTCACGGATTTGTTCTTGGTGATCACGCATGGCCCCAAAACGCATCTGACAAGTTAGCAATCAATACTACTAATAAGGCCAGCTACCATATCCTCACCCGCCGATGTGGGATATTACAATCCACCCCTCTTAAGGAGCCTGACGACTCCGTCAGCTTAACCGGACAGCCAGTGAGGCTGGCTCCGATACCAAATGTCATAGCCCGGCATAACCTGCTAGATATTATCTGTTTTGGGCCTTACTGCCCTCACGGATTTATTCTTGGTGACCACGCATGGTCCCAAAACACGTCTGACAAGTTAGCAACCAGCACTACTAATAAGGCCCGCTACTATATTCTCACCCATCGATGTGAGATATTATAATCCACCCCCCTTAAGGAGCCCGACGACCTCGTCGCAACTGGACAGCCAGTGAGGCCGGCACTAATATCAAATGTCATAGTCCGACTCAACCTACCAGATATTGTCTGCTTTGGGTTTACCGCCCTCACAGATTTGTTCTAATGCTTATTTGATACTTCTGATAAATCTATTCTATAAGCACTTAGATTGCTTTTATGCCTAATTTTCAACCGGGGTTTACAAAAAGCTCATCGCTTCTATGGATATAGACACATTGCTGAGCCACGTTAAATCTTGTGTTCTTTCTAGTTTCTCTCATATTGCAATATTTATCACTAATTGTTGCAGTTTTTTTCACAACATTTTTCCACTTTATAACTCCACTAAAATCAATTCTTTGTTGTATCATTTGACCTTCTCCTCGTCCCCTGCAACAAACTCATCCCTATAGAAAAAAAAATAGAGAGAGTGAAATAACCAAGTTAATGAGTTGATACTCAGGCTAGTACAACACAAAAATTTTAATTTGTGAAAGGGTTCTAACATATAATGGTATCATAAAGAGAAGTTATATTAATAGTGAAAATCAATTGCCACCACTACACCATTAAACAGTTTTACCGACGGACTAATTACGTCGATAACAGGAATGAAATCCGTCGGTGAAATAATTCCCGACGGCCTCACCGACGGAACACGTTCGTCGATATACCAATCGTCGATAACTCCTATTTTCATCGCTAAGTCTGTCGCAAATAAAAAAAACACCCACCGACGGAATACCGACGGTCTTACAGACGGATACACGCGCGCCAAAAAAAAGTTTCCCGCGGGAACATTACCGACGGAATAAATCCGTCTGAAATTTCAACGGTGATTACCTACGGAATATCCGTCGGTAATTATGGCATGGCTGGTAATTAACCCTCTGTGAAATACCGACGGATATTATCCGTCGGTAAATCCGTCTGTATTTAATCACTGACAGATAGATTCCGTCGGTAATTATGGCATGGCTGGTAATTGTTTGGCAACTCTCTGTGAAATACCGACGGATATTATCTGTCGGTATATCCGTCGGTATGTATTTAAAATATATAAAAAA
>Ga0307515_10007306_pt1 | contig 21866 bp, 12 predicted proteins | sample 17_EM_MG_FD_194513 | JGI IMG/M metagenome (GOLD analysis project Ga0307515, IMG submission 194513) | Populus trichocarpa ectomycorrhiza microbial communities from riparian zone in the Pacific Northwest, United States - 17_EM | ecosystem: Host-associated > Plants > Roots > Unclassified | place...
AAAGCGTCACCACCAAAAAAGGTTAGAGAGAGTCGGCCACTGAAAAAGATGAAAGGGATTGTCATGCACCGAATTTGAATAGAGAGAGAGAGAGAGGAGAGACTAAGATAGAGTGTTAAAAATTAGGGAAATATGGGAGAAAAATAGGCATTGTCTTGATATTTCTGTTTTAAATTCACCAAAAAAAAATATACCGGTGTAACCATCGTATATATCCATGTCATCATGTTAACAAACAAGTTTACCGATGGAATGTTAAAAAAAAACTATTGATAAATCCTTGACGATCCATCTCTTATTTAGAATTATAAGAAACCTCAAGAAAAACCCACAAATTCACTAACAATTTTTCATTTGTCAGTCTCTCTGTCGGTGAATTACATCATCAAAATTTTCTCAAAACTCTCTGGAACTTTCCAATGAAATTAAGTATGTAGGTGAGTTCATCGATGTTATACAACACCATTAAAACTCTTTTCCCAAAACTCTTTGGTTCTCTTTGATGGAATTAAGTTTGTTAGTGAGTTCATTAGTGTTATACTACACCATCAAAATTTTCTCAAAACTCTTTGGAACTCTCTAGCAGAATTAAGTTTATCGGTGAGTGTTCATTGGTGTTATACAACACCATCAGAATTTTCCAAAACTCTTTAGAACTCTCCAATGAAATTAAGTCCTTTGATGAGTTCATCGATGTTATTACCCTTACCGATATAATCACCGACACACACACACACAAGTGTTCATTGGTGTTATACAACACCATCATAATTTTCCAAAACTCTTTAGAACTTTCCAATGAAAGTAAGTCCTTCGATAAGTTCATCGATGTTATTACCCTTACCGATATAATCACCGACACACACACACACACACACACACACACACATATATATATATATATAATAAATTATAATTTATTATTTCCATTGGTAATTTCATCTAAGAAGGTAAAAAAATCATTTAATTTGTTCCTTATCCAACCTAATTATATAGCAGAACCTACACTCATAACTTAAAAAAACAACAATAACTCATTCAACAAGACTTGATAAATATGCAAAACACAATGAATTATTGAATAACAATAACATCTAATATGAGTTCAAATCCAATGTTTAATCTGAATCATCATAATCTTTATTGTCATCATCTCCATGTTCATGTTCATCTTCATCTTCATCTTCTTTATTGAACTAAAATCGTTTGATCCTTTCATCTTCATCAACATCAGTATATCACCTGGTATTCAATATATCATTTAGCTCGTCAATATCAACATGAACATAAGTATTCTTAGTGACATGAAAATGAGAATTCTATTCTAACTTGGTAAATGGAGCAACTCGATATGCATAAACTAACTCATCTATTTGAAATACATCTTCTTCCCTACTTACTTTATCCTTACCATCGTTCATAACTTAGACACGACTTCTAGGTTTGGTTTTCACAATGGATAACTAATAAACTCTCATACGATCCTTTCTAAAGGAAGAAGTGTATGTGTAATACACTTGTTGGCATTATTTGGCAAATATAAAAACATCATTTATTTTGCAAATACAAAAACATCATTGATGTTTCTAAGTCTATCTCTTTTATTAACTTCAACCAAATCATGGTGAAGATCTATTCTAATTCCTCTATTGGTATCATATCAATAGCATTTAAATAAAAAGACTGTATTTTGCACCTTATGATATTGCAATTTAATCTTTGGTTCTAACTTGTCATAATAATCAACTTCAAATTCATTGGAAGTTGACCCCTTAACACAAACCTCACTATTATAAGTATCACTACCCTCACCATAATCTTTAGTGTGAAAAACATATCCTTTGATAAAATATCTATTATAACATTAGATCTTAATTTTTAGAACTAAAAAAGTAATTTAAAACTTTCAGCATTGCCTCTCATATTTTACACCTAGTTAAAGATAACAACTATTAATAGCCATAAAAATTAAATAAATGTATTTTTATTACAATTACAAATAATTATAAATTTACTTCTGTTTTAAACCACGTTGTGAATCGTTTATCATGGATTTAGGAATTTTGAATTTTAGTAAGATTTGGATTTTGGAATAATAAGAATTAACGATGTTACCTATTAGAAATTTTATGCAAATTTAGCATTAATGAGAATACAAGAGAAAATAATTAAAGACTGTAAAATTATAAAATTGACTTACTAAACAAAAGGTTTTAATTCATCGCAATTAAATAACATATAATTATGTGGTTTTTTAAATTCAATGTTTATCAAATATATTCTTGAAATTGCATTCTTCAACAATGGTCATCAAGGATGAGAAAATATTGATAAATTTCTACTAGAAAAGATTTCACCATTATCATCATGTCTTGAAACTCAGTTGATTTTTGTTTGTATATGAAACTCAAAATAATATGAGATAAATGTTGAGATCTTTTCATCAATATAAGTTTCGCATATAGACGCCTCATCATGCGTCTTGTTTTTAACTTTTGTTTAGGTTGAACAAGTTCATGAATGAAGGTAAACATAAATATATACTCATTGAATGAATACAAACGAGTTTCAAAAAATATATTACACATTATGGATGAATGTTATTCCTAACCTCTTGAAAAGATACATCCATTTGCATTGCACACACCCTCTAACTTTTGCTCTATATGCTAAGTGTATAGGCAGATGATCCATTGAATCAAAGAAAAATAGAGAGAACATCATCTCAAGTTTATAGATTGTCTCAACGATGTTCCTTTCAAGTTGTTCCATGTGTTATGAATGAAACTTGTTCGAGCATACATCTTTTAAAAAATAACTAATCTCTGTGAGTGAATCTCATATTCCTTTTGATAATAAATTTGTATATGTGATTTGAATGAGTGTTTACATAAACACATGACATTTATGACTTTTTATTCCATACAATTTATATTCCTCCAAATTCATCAGTCTAGCTATGTTCAAAGCATATCAATAAGAAAATCACAGGCTCTTATGTCATTTATAGAGAAGAAAGTGTGATTTTTTTAATCTAAGGCATAAGTGGCTTTAGGCTTTGTGATATACACCTCATCATTAAGCAACTTTATATGTTGACAATCACAAAACAAATCTATATCCATTCTAGATTTTATGTTATTCTTCGCTTTCCTTTTGATGTCCAAGACCATGTTAGAAATGTTTTCAAACTTAATTTTCTCAATATGCATGACATATATATTATGACGAAGGACATTGGTATTCCAATAAGACAGCTCCCAAAAAATACTTTGTTTTACCCAATTATAAGTCACACCAAAATCAGAAAAACTTCTATTTGCATGAATGAAAATCAAAAACAATATTCTCATACTATGATATTACATTATACAATTCTTCATCTAACAGCACTGGCGGTGCAACATCCTTTTTAGCTTTACCTTTCAAGAAGTCTTTTTTATTTTTTCTGTATCAATGATGATTTGGCAAGAACCTCTAGTGGCAATAAAAACAAAGTGTTACCACCATTCATTAAGGTGAAGGTCTTATTATTTTCCATATAATATGAACAGACTAATTTTTCAAGTATACTTCATCCCAAAACCATCCTATACATAAAAAAATTATTTATAGTCCACATCAAAGTTGTCTTCATCTGAAAATTATATTTCTTTAAGACATCATACATAAAGCCTTAGATGACCATAACTGTTTCGACTCATTAATCAACGATTGAAGACAAACATCTATATTCCTACTTGGAATATAAGGACTGAGTATTATTACAGATAAAAACATGAATTCTAGCTCATACATATTTCCGGAGACAAGTTATAAATTGTTAGTATGACCGACCAACAAGAATAGAGTGCAACAACGGACCCAAAAAGATTGAACCCATATATACACAAACCAAGAAGCATGTTGCATAGTCCCATTGAAAACTAGGGATGCATCCTATTAAACTTCTTCCAAGCTTCACCATCAAAAGGATGTAACATTACTTTATCCTCTACATGATGAGAATGATGTCATGTCATGTGCTCGACTGTCTTTGAAGACATAAATAACATTTACAGCCTAGGAGTTATTGAAAAGTATCTGAGTTTTTTATATGCCATAAATGTCCTTCCCTTGCTTATATTGGGTTTATACCGAGTATGTTTATAGGTTTTGCACTAATTTATATTTTTACCTTAGTACAACATGCAAAGTTTAGGCACATATCATTTTTTTAGTATCTTAGGCTAAGGGGTTTCATCATGAATTTTGCAGTATAGAAGTTCTCTTTCAAGTAAAATATTTTTTACATATTTGATTATGATATCATAATCAACTTCACTCATACCATAAATAATAATTTCCGACCAAAATATTTCTTCACTATAATCATTGGAAATTATTGATAGAAAACTTTTCAACGGTAATTTTGTTGGTATTAAAAAATTTTCTGATAATAAATTATATTATGAGACTTTATCTAAGGTTTTAGTTTTTATGGTTATTTAAAAAAACAATTGATCAAGAACCCAAATTTTGTGAGAGAAGTAGTCAACAATTTGAGAAGACATATCTAGTTCTTGATGATTTAACCAATTTCTACCGTAATGGTTAATTAATATGTCTATATTTTATGTTTTATAATTGAATACCAAAGCAGGTACATCAAATGCCAATTACAGTGGTGCAAATAATTTCAAATGAATTGGACCCCAGGAGAGGGATGTGTGCATGTCAGTTTCTTGATTTTAAATTATGTCAAGCTTGGGACGCAGTCTATCATGGTTGGATCTTCAAAAGTATGATAAGTACATCGTAAAGAGTCAATAATTTATGTCAACTTATGTGGAATACATCCATTATTGATCCGGTGAGATTATTTTTAAAAATAACAGTTGCCTGATTCACTAATATTTGTATTATTCAAGATTCTAGTTTTGCTACACAAATCATATTCAAATATAGATGAAAAATACTTGGTGTAATTATTTCTTTCAATAATTAGAAATTAATACCCATGTGTTGATCATCAAATGCAAAATTAATCAACAATAACACCCTTTTACAATTCACATTGCTATTCCAAATAATGTTGTAATATATAGAATTCTTGGATCTGATTCTGAATTCAATCCCCAAAGTAACCAATTGAAAGCCTGACACAAAGGGGAGAGAACTTCAAAGTGTAACAAAAGAGAGAAAGGAAAAGTTGAGGGGCAAAAAAAAGTCGACATAATGCTAATAAGGTTACTTTAACTTAGTGGAATCAAAAGAGAGAAAGGAAAAGAAATTCCGATTATTTCTTCCTAATTAAATATTATCCATAAAGGCAAGACTTGCTGTTGAAGTAAGCTATGAAAATTGTGATTCATGAAAAAACACTTCCTTCTTTTTTAAGCTCTTTTCGTATCAAAATTAGGTTTATTTTTAAGCCAAGATTCATTAATAAATGATAAAAGACTCTAAAGAGAGGAAGATACTAACTAGGAAGCATTTAATTCCCTGAAATATACACCTCGATCGCTCTTATTCCGTATACAAACCTTTTTCATCAACAACATTAACAAGAAACAAAACAACCTTAAATGGACATTTATGAGGCAAACATTTATTGTTCTATCATCAACTATATATCAACAACAACGATAATAATTAACAAGACTAGCTCCTGTATCTTAATTAGCCACTCGTTCTCTTTTGCTGCCTCAATTCCTTGTAGAACTTCTCAATAAACTCTTCAGCTTTTTTATCCATAAAACCATTACATCATCAAGATCTCTCAATGGAAATGGTGAGTCCGTTATCCTCAACTGTCTCACCATTGGACTCCTTCCAAACCCTAGCAACAATGGGGACGCCTCCACAGGCAGTACCACTTCATTGTTGTTCAGCATCTCCAAAACCAGTTTCACAGCCATAGTTTTGAAACCCGACCCGGTCATCGACTCGGTCTAGTGACCGGGTCACGGGTCAAATGGGTTGACCCGGGTTAACCCGGGTCAACAAAAAAAAATACGTATCATTTGAAGAATGAAAACATTCTCGATCAACAAATACCAGCAAAACCCAATTCAAAATCAAATATTTTCTTCCCATTTAAACTAACAATCTAAGTCTGAAAACTAACAATCTAACAAATACCAGCAAAACATTCTCGATCATTCAGATTTATTTATTAAATAAAGCTCAAAATAATATAAAAAAGGGTAGCAAATTAAGTACCTTGAAACTGAATCAGGAGAAGGTAAATCAATAGCAGCACCGCCGCCACTACCTGACCTCTGTTGATTCTGGGGAGTCAAAGTCTGCATCTGCGTCTGAGGCTATAGCTGCGGTGGCTTTCTATAACAAACAGGAACCCCGTGGTCGGATCTTTCATCATAAAAGAAAACCTGATTCTGATACTCACAAATAACCATTTGACCGCCAACAGGCACACTCGACACCGCAATTCAAACAGGCATTGACGGCGGCGATGACAGAGCCGCAAATCCCTTATCCTGCCTCTGCCCGACACGGCCACCACCAACAGTCATTTGAGCAAGTTGATCCTCGATCCCCACCACTTTCTGATCTCTAACCCACCACCATCCTCCATGTGAACCCTTATCGGAGGCAAATTCGCAAGCGAAGGCGAAGAAGAAGTCGAACCAAACGACGATGTAGTCTCCAATATAGGAGAATCCGGAACTGAATGAACATCTTGCTTTAAAAATAAGTGAATTAGCTAAATTATGATACCTAACTGATTTAGTGCATCGTTCATTTCGTTGTTTTGGCCTTTTAGCCAAAACGACATCATGTGACCTTTATACATATTAAAAAAAAGGAGGTCGGGTCTCAGCCGGGTCCCGGGTTGACCCGCCGGGTCAACCGGGTTTCACCGGGCCAATTCCCAGGCGAGTTTTTGCTCAGACCCGGACCGGTCCCATGCCCGGGTCGGCCGGGTCCCGGGTTGACCCGCCGGGCCGGTCCAGGTTTCAAAACTATGTTCATAACACTTATGGTCACTATGTCATGATCATCGTGAGTTAGTGGTGCGTTGAATGCACATGGAAAGAAGTTATTGTAGTGATGGTGATGGTGACGACGTTTGCTGATATGGAAGGGGAGCGAGTATGTAGGAGTGTTGCTACAGCTGAACTCATATTCGCATGGTGCGGATGTGAATGAGACCTTGCGATGGTCATTGTGGTGGTGATGGTGGAACATGAGATTGCCTATGGCTTTGCTTGCAATCTTGTTACCACGTTTAAGCATCATGTTGAGATCAACCAAGAGTTTTCTATTTGATAAACCCTTTCTTAGCATGAAGAAGATAACACGTAATATGCCTCATGCTCTTTTGGCTATCACTGGTAGATGCTGATCCATTATAGTTTATAATTTTTGTTCTTTTTTGAGAGAGTTTCCCTTTTTTTTTCTGAGGAGTTTTGAGAGAGAGTAGGAGAAAGGAAGAGAGAGAAAAGTGAGGATATTTGTTTTGGGATGAGAGGGAGAGAGGCGAGGTGAGGGGCTATATAAAGGGAGGCGTGGAAATGCAGACAAGCAAAAGGTTGTCCTTTTGATGTGCACTAGAACAACCAATGGGTGCGCGGACACTTAGAATTATCTAGGGTTTACAGAATCATTGATTTAATCATTCTGGGCTGACCAAATCTAGTGTGAAAAAGCATGTGAGCCCCAAAAATAGGACCCATTCTTCTTGAACATTTAAAAGATTTGGTTTAGCGCTTCACCTCGAGCCAAGTTCTTTTTTGTAATATAAAAAAAAAATTTGATACCATTATATTTCAAAGAAAGAAAAAAAGCAAAGACCGGAAAGTTGTCAATTATTGGATCCAATAAAATAGTTGTATTCAATTATATAATAATAATAATAATAATAATAATAATAATAATAATAATAATAATAAAGCAACATCAATAAACAAACTCAATTTTAAAAAGAAAATATAATAATGATAACTAGAAGAGAAAGAGCACTTGTTAAAAAGGAGGAAATCACCGAGTTGAATTCCAAGAAAATCCAATAAAAATAAATGAAATTGAAAAAAATACTTAGATTACCTTGTCAAACCTGTTGCCCAGGTCATAAGATTTGCGATAACTAGATTAAAATGAAACTGAAGAAAACCACGAAGTCTATTTTTTAAAATGAACAATGTTGAAGGATGAATAACGAAAAAAAACTACAAAAAAAAAAATAATATCAACCCATGTTAACTTTTCAAGCTCGTGACCCAAGCACGAAACAGGAAAAGTCTCGTCTAGAAAAACTATGAATCTCGACCCCTGACAAATCAAATATTGAAGGATGGAATTGAAAAAACAATCAATTATATTGTTGCTACCCAATTGTTTACCCTATTTTTGAAGAATTTTCGAAAAAAACCAAAAATAACACAAAATAACAAAAACCCAAAAAATATATTCTTGATGTATTTGCGTTGTTTCGGCATCTTTTCCAAAAAAAAGAGAGAAAAATAAGAAAAAGAAAAAAACAAATTTAATTTTTAGTGACCTAATTGTGGAAGGGAGATGACCAATTTAAAAAGTGAAAACCCTCTCACCAAGCAACCCATTATTTTAATCAAGTGGTTCATTTTTCTTTGTTTTGTCTCCAAGTTATCAAATGAATGGTTGAGATTCATTCTTGAAATCCAATGGTTGATCTTGGTTTGCTTTGCCTTCAAGCCAAAGAATTTTATTTACCTCTAAATTTGTGGTTATAACACACACAAAAAGAGGGGAGAAATCTTAGGAGAAAAAAATAAAAAAAAAAATGAACCATTGGATTAAAAAAAATGAACCATTGGATTAAAAAAAAATATATGGTTACTCTCTCCACACCCATACAATACAAAAACTGTAAACTCAATAAACCTAAGTAGAGCCGCTGCCCAACAAAATCCAAAACCACCTGACCTACCTTTTTCCCCACACAGACCAGCACACACAAAAAGACCATTTACTTCAACCAAAGCAAAGTCCTCCTCTCCTTCTCTAAGTCATCATTTATCCTCATTATCACCATCCACAACGGTCATTGCCAAAACAAACAACCCATACTTTTAGCCAACCCCCATCACTAGACGACCAACAACTCTCTTGATTGAACCTTCACACCAGAAGTCACCTCTCACCTTAAATACCAGCAAGGAGACCCACACCCACACCGATCTTCAATCTTCCTCATCTCCAAACTAGCAGTTGTTGGCTTGCCAAACCCCAGCCTTTCCACCGAACTTTCCCCCACAGACTTCGTCTCCACCAACCTCTTGGCCGAACCATTACCCACAGCGAACCTGTCATTCCCAAACCCATAAAAAATCCAAGTTGTGCTCCTTCTTCTCCGTAAAAGCCTCTTTTCTCTCTTTCTCTCTACCTCTAGACACAACCAGATTTTCCTCCTTCATGACCATCCATCGGTTCATCCTCTCCAGCTGCAATCAGCACTGCCTGCGGTCAGCTCGACTTCCCTCACTAGCTCTCACCGTCGAGCACCAGCAACAACCACAACTACTTGAAGAAAAAATAAATAAATATAAAAACCAAGAGGGAGAAAGGATATTATCTAAAAAAAAAGTAAAAGCTATTGTTTGTGCTTTTTTTTTCTGTCTTGTAGGTCGGGTGAGAGCCACCGTTGGCACAAGAGGGGAGAGAAGAAGAAGACATTCCTGATGCACTAGGTTTCATATCTTTACTGGCTACGACGCATGGGCTCACACGCCTCTAGTGGCAGTGGTGCGTGAAACCCATACGTCATCACTGTTCATGCAACTTAAAAGCTTCCCAGCACTGTTCCTGAATTTCAAGCAATTTCTCCAATTTGATTTGTGAAAATTATAAATGATTAATGTGTGTGTTTGAATTATTCTAATTTTTTGCAATTTGTAAAAATGTTATTGTGTGGTGTATGAGTAAAATATAGTAAAAAAGAGAATTGTGTGTGTGTTTATTTTGTTTTTATTGCCTTTTACTTTATGTTAAATAAATGACAAAAAAGGAAAGATAAAAGGATAAATCTTTTAATTAATCCAAAATTTTTAATTGCATACAGCCAAGTCTCTCAAAAATATAAAAAAAAATCATATCTTTTAGTATTTACATACAAAAATTCAAAAATACATATTTGCATGCATTTTGACACGAATAAATTCCAATCCTAAGTCATAGATAGACTGCTGGTTAGGAACTCATCAAAACCTTTAAGCCACATTCAAAACCACACAAAACAGTTTACCTCAGGTAGTGTGCAATAAGGGTGTTAATACCTTTCCTAGCCACAACTAGTGTCTTACCCTTGAATCTATGATAAAACCAATACACTCAGGTTTCCTAGCGACCCTAAACCAAACAACTTGGTGGTGACTCCAACGACCCCATGACGTCGTGCATCCACATGCGACATATACAAAAGGATCAAAAACAAAAAAAAATCCAATTATGAGAATGAGGACCAAATTTGAAAAAAAAACAAAATGAGAGGACTACCTAGAATTTTGAATTGAATTGGGAAATTGAAAGGAGAAATTAAATTCATAAATGAAAAAACTAATAATAAAAAATTTGTGGACCAAATTTGAAAAAAATAACAAATTATAATAATGGATCCAAGGATGAAATTGAAATTTGACAAAAGGACCAATAACAAAAATTAAAAATAAGAAAAATTAGGATCAAAGTTGAAATATCAAGAAATAAAAGGACAATTATACAAAAAGTCAATTGCACAAAAGGATCAAAAACTAAAAATAGCAAGAGAATAAGGACCTAATTTGAAATAAAAAAAAGAAATGAGAGGACCTAATTTGAAATAAAACATCGCTGGTGCATTTGTTAATCCAAGTGGCATCACCAAGAACTCGTAGTGCCAATAACGAGTTTTGAATGTCGTCTTGGGTACATCCAGGTCCTTGATTCTCAATTGGTAATACCCCGATCTCAGGTTTATTTTTTAGAACACTCTAGCCCCCTTTAGTTGATCGAACAAATCATCTATCCGCGGAAGTGGATGTTTGTTCTTTATTGTCACCCTGTTCAACTATCTATAATCTATGCAGAGTCTAAGGGTCCCATCTTTTTTCTTTACAAATAACACAGGAGCTCCCCAAGGTGAATTACTCGGACGTATGAATTCTTTATCCAGTAATTCTTGTAATTGAATTTTTAACTCTGCCAATTCTGCTGGTGCCATTCGGTATGGTGATTGAGCTATTGGAGATGTACCGGGTAATATGTCAATAGTGACTTCAACTTCCCTTTCTGGAGGTACCCCCGGCAACTCATCTGGAAACACATCAGGGAATTCTCTAACTACCGAAATGTCTGATAATTGAATGCCCTCCTTTTTTGTCTCCATGACCAATGCAAGGTAAGCTTCACACCCTTTCTTTATCATCTTTCTCGCAGTCATAGCCGAGACAATACAATTTGGAATGACATTTCTCTCTCCTCTAAATACAATTTTCCTACCATCAGTTCCATGAAAAGTTACTGTTTTTGCAAAACAGTCCATTTGAGCTTTATTCATACTCAACCAGTCCATCCCTAAAATGACATCAAAGTCATGTAACTCTAAGGGTAATAAATCTACTTTCATTTCACACCCATTTATAACAAGTTGAACCCCTTTATACATATGGTCAATATTTACGGTCTCACATAAAGGACTACTTATAACAAACTCGTTATCTATTTTACAAAAAATTTCCCCTAATTTCCCGACAAGATTAATAGAAAGAAATGAGTGTGTGGCCCTAGAGTCAAACAATACATGAACAGGCAGAAAATTTAACTATAATGTACCTGCCACTACATCAGGAGCAACTCTGGTCTCCTCTTGTGTCATGTAATATACTCTTTCTTGAGTCCGGGCCCCCTGCGTCTTATCATTCTGAACATGAGTTCTGACTCTACTGCCGCTAGCCCCAGATAATGTATGTCAAGCTGGTCTGTCTACAGTGGTAGATTGTTGCTGACTCTGAGCCTGCTGTTGCTGATTCAGATTGATCTCAGCCCTACGAGGGCAATTCCTCCGAAAATGTCCTTGACCCCCACAATAATAACATCCTCGACCTAAATGTGGACAATCCTGCCATCTATGTTCCCCCCTGCAGATATAACATCATCCAGGCGTTGCAGAACAATCTCCTTGGTGTCTTTGTCCACACAGGTACACAAAGGATAAGTAATCGTTTTCTGCTCCGATGTTCCTGTGAAAAAACCACCCCTGTGGTTTGGTTGCCTCGCAGTTGACCCTACCCCTGAAGTCTGAGCAGATACAGCTAAGGTACTCCCTCTCTTTTTGAACTGACTGAACTGTCCCTTACCTCTTATAGGCAGAGGGGGTCTGCCAGAGGTATACTCTGCTTCCTTCCGCTTACCCAAACCATATTGTCCTTGTTGGCCTTCCCTCAAACATGCCTCAAGGGCCTCTGCTGCCTCAATAAGCTCTCTGGTAGTCCCAAAGTTAAAGGCAACCAATCCTTGCCTTAACTCTTGTCGCAGTCCATCCCGTAGTCTTTCAACCCTATGTTGTTCACTAGGAGTATAATGTGAAGCAAACATGGAAAGGTCATGAAACCTCCTTTCACAGTCAAGCACTGACATGTCCCCTTGTTTCAAGGCTAGAAACTCTTGTTCTTTAATTTTTCAATGATAGGAGGAGTAGAACTGATGCTCAAACTGTTCTCTAAACTCTGCCCAAGACCAGGACCCTGCAGGTCTCCTTGACCTTACCGTATCCCACCAAAACCGTGCCCTGTCTGAAAGCAAATGGGCAGCACAATTCACTCGTAAGCCCTCTGTTACTTGCATATGATCCAAAGTATCCTCAATTGTGCGTAGCCATCTACCGGCTATTTCAGCATCTGGTTCACCCAAGAAAGGTTCACACCCTAATTCTCTCATACTCTTTACAGTCCACACTAATGTAACCACACTATCAACAGGGGCGGTAGCTACAGGTATCGCCTGTACTGCCGGTGCTACTGGAGCTGTCGGGGCCGAGGCACCAGGCATCGCCTCGATTACTGCCCTCACTATCTGAGTTATGAGTGCTGGGTCAGCATGTAACGTAGGCATCGCTGTAGGTACTAGTGTCGTAGTTGGGGGTACGACTCCCTGTCTCTGCTGATTCAAACCCTCAGGCTATGATCCCTCAGTCTGTCTCAATTCAGTATCATCATGGAGTCTCGCTGACTCCTCTAATCTCGACTGGTGAGTTATTGGAAGCACATGAGAGGCAGTATCCTCTAACGGGTCCTCTGTCTGTCTCTCTTCAAAGTCGTCACTGTCGTTGCACCTTTTCTTGTGCGTACCATCCTGGTTCAAATTAACAATTTATTAAACTTTCATTCAGTTTCCTGAACCCAAAACCGGGCTCTGATACCAACTGTCAAGGCCTAAAAAAAAGGTTATTTAAAAGAGTTAATTGGTCTCTCTTCAAGTAAATATTTTCTAAAAATTTCGGTAGAGTCTCCTTTGTATTTTCAATACCAAGTTATCGACTCAAAATCAAAACCTGTAAATAATAACCACAAACTCATCCCAGTATAAATAAACATCGCAACTCCACTAAACACAGCAATTTCCATATCCCCTGTAGTTATATATATATATATATATAGTTAACATTCTATGATTTCATATACAACATTTAAAACTAATTTACTTACAATAACATTAATTTCTTGGGACACATACACATTCAAATATAAATACAACAAAACTATATTACTAGTTAAAGTAAGGGCATTGTTCTTAATTACATACCCGGCAAAAGAATAATTTAAACATTTTAAAATTTCTTAACATACAGGCAATATAAAACATAATATCAATACTTCCAATACAAAAATTAACTTAAACAAGGATTTTCATCTATGCTTCTACTTTCCAACTCGAGGGTGCGATGTACCTAACAATATATTTATATAACATGTGAACATTTGGTAAAGACTAGAAAATTTACACTTATTAATAATACACAATTTAAATAAGGGTTATTTGAAGCATACACAATAATATACACACTAGCTCATTAAATGAAGTACTTATCGTCAATATAATAATTTAATCTAAATTTCATTTTTTTGCCAATCCTTTACTAGATATCTTCTTCATTAACCAGGATACGACTTTCTCAAGTTGTCCATTAATTAGTACATTATATCTGAAGTTCAGGTAAGAAGAAAAGGAAAATAGTTCAACCAATGTGCCCATTTCAACAAGGCATTATTTCCATTAACCAGGAAATAATCTTTCAACACGCCCATTTAACAGGACATTATTTCCATTAACTAGGAAATAATCTTTCGGCACGCCCATTTATTTAACATGGTATTATTTCCATTAACTAGGAAATAATCTTTCGACACGCCTATTTAACAGGGCATTATTTTCATTAACCAATAAATAATCTTTCAACGCGCCCATTTATTTAACAGGGCATTATTTCCATTCTTTTTATTTCACAATTTCTACATTAAAATTACAATCAAAGGAAATTTCTTCTAAAATACTAAATTAAACAATTAATTTATTATAGGGTATTTAACACCTACTTGGTGTTTGTGGGCGTGAAATAGTCCCCTGTTGCTGATTAGGTCCTGCGACCTCTTCTGCACCAGCACAAAAATTAACATGTCAATTATTATTCATAACCAAATAATAAAAATCTCATTTCATTTTAAGTTAAGAAGAGTAAAATTCTCCTTTTTAACCCTTCATCAAAATTAACTTTCTAATTCTCCAAAAATCCATTCAATACATCTAAAATCACTCTTTTACATTAACAAAATCCAAGTCAAAATTCTTTTTCTCCTTTTTATATGTCATGGCCGAAATTTCTTCAAGGAAAAAGGGTGAATATTTTATTTTTATAACATCCTTCACCATTCCATTTATTAACATTAATAAGCCCATAAATTCTCACAATCCCTAAACAATTGTATTAAATTCACTCTTTTACATTAACAAAATCCAATTCAAAATTCTTTTTCTCCTTTTTATATGTCATGGCCGAAATTTTTTCAAGGAAAAAGGGTGAATATTTTATTTTTGTAACATCCTTCACTATTCCATTTATTAACATTTATAAGCTCATAAATTCTCACAATTCCTAAACAATTACATTAAATTCTTCAATCTCCCAAAACTTCTCCTTTTGCAGAGAGCAATAACAAAAAGGGAGGGGTTTGTTTCTTCCATTTCTAAATTAAACACTTGCCCATTAATAATTTATGCTTCCTAATATTGGTTCAATCATAAATTGCATCATTTTAATAGTTAACACCATAAATCTCCAAATTCACATAATCATAGCAATTTAATTTCTTCATCAAAACACAAAATTATAACAATTAATCATTCTAAACATGTTCTTCAACTTACTTGGATAAAGATTCAAGGAATGGATGCAAGAAAAATTCAAGTTTCCTTCTTCTCCCTTTTTAAACCCTAGCTTTAGATTTCTTTCTTCAAAATAAGTTCCAAGCATTAAATCACCCCTCTTAATTCCTTTTTTCTAAGTGCTAATCACTCTAATTATACTTCTCTTCTTTTTTATATATATAATTTGCAAGGAAACAACTAAAAATCACACAAATCTTCTCCCTCTCTTATGGCTTCTAGCCATCGGCCAAGCAAAGAAAAAAATGGGCATTTATATAGTCCCATCTTTTAAATTTGCACATTGACCCCTTGTGTTTAGCATTTTTCCAAATTTATCCCAATCCTTTCTTTCTCAATAAATTAATGCCTTATAACTTTCTTTTGTTTAATTTTTGCCCCTCCAAATGCTTGCTTACTATTTATTTATTTATCTATCTATTATTATTATTATTATTATTATTGGTCAGGTTAGAATATAATCGGCTTTTACAGTAGCAATCCATAGTATAATGAGTCTTGGTCCACAATAAAACACTAATACCTTTTAGTTTTTTTTATAATGAGTGAGAGAAGAGAGAGATATGTATGTTTCAAATAATTGACAATGCATAACTTCTTATTGAAAATTTTAGCTATTATCACTAGCATGCTCTTTGTATGGGCATTTTAATTTTTGGTAGAAGAGGTCAGAGTCTAAAAATAAATAAGTGAGCCTCATATTAATATCATGATTGATTTTTATTAATCGCTCAAATAAGTTTCTCATCAATATATTACTAGTTACTTATTTATAACTTTCAATGAGGAGAAACTACACAATAAAAACTTAATCCTGAGAGGAAGTAGGTAAAAAATTTGCAAAATCACGTGAAGTATGGAGATCTAAGATATCAATCCTTAAGAAAAATTTATCTACTCTATAGCAATACCACATAAGGCTAAGAACAAGTTTATGAGAAAGAAGAGAGAGATAATATAGGAATTAAAGTGCAGGAAAAACAAAAGGCAATGAAAAAAGTTGTAAAGAAAGCAATAAAAACTAGAAGAACGACAAATTTATATTGAAATTATATATATGAAGTTCACCATCTTTTCCAATAGTTGGTATGGCTTATTGATATTGCTATAATGTAAGAGTCAAGTATACTTAAATCTAATCATAAAAGACTTATTTATATCAAATAAAGAAATTACATGATAAATCTTTACTCTATCTTATCTCTTTGTTGATAACCACATGAATCCTAACTAATCTACAGTATTGATCAGTTTAATTTGTTGAGAACTCTTATTCTAAATAGGAATAAACATATTGGTTGGTTACGTTTTTGCTACTATGGTTAATCAATTCCCCTTAATTGATTGTGACTCTTAATTGATCAATTTTACTTTTCACAAACGATTTTAGTTATTCTTTCCCTATTTGGCTATAAACAAAATACTACTCTTATTTGGAAAATACATGGATGTTTATTTTTATGTAAAAAATACCCTTCATATTCTTTAATCAACCGTAATTTAATATAGAGGCATTGTTCACACCATAAATAAACATCCATATGTCATCTAAATAAGGATGGTGTTTTGTTCATAACCAAAAAGGGAAAGAAACGTTGAGTTTGATTGTGAAGAGTGAATCCAGTTAGAGGTCATTATTGAACATAAGCCGCAATCAACTAAGAGAAAGTGATAAAACACAACATCAAAAGTTTACATAATTGATTAGTAAGTTTATTCCTATTCGGAGTAGGATTTCTCAATAAATTAAATTGATAATAAAATGTATTTCATACATATCCTTATTGTGTTAGGTCTTGTTAGTGTTACATATAAAATTAACTAATAAGAGATGAAGTTTGAGACAAAAAAAAAGTCAAACTTAATTGCGAATCAGACTAGGTAGAAGTCCAGACTTATATAAAAATAAGTTTATATGCTGCAAGATCTTTAAAATAAGAAATGGATCAATATGAAGGTAAAAAAAAGTCTATGAGATACAAGATTCTTAAAAAAAGGAATGACATGGATTGAAATAGTAGTTGCCAACAGTTACCTTCAAATTCCTTATTCAAATAAGGATATTAACAAGGAACAAGTCATTCAAAGAATCAACAACAATAATTAATCTACAATTCAAACAAGTTCACAAGGTCTTTAAAACTTATTTATCTTATAGGATGATAGATTGAATAGGCTTTAATAATAGCTTATAATTATAGGCTTTCAATAATAGGCTTATAACCAGTAGGAAGTAGTTTTTATAACCACCAAAAACATGTTCTCCTATAAAGAATCTCACTTAGATCAAAAACAACTTCATGATTAATTTAAAACCCTCTTAGTTAAGGTAAACACAAATAACCTAAAATAATTAGTGAGCATAGTAGGAGTGCCAAATATATTAATCTGAAACTATGGCACCAAAAAGATCAAAATTACTAGGAACATTAAAAGAAAATAAAGAATTGGTAGAGGTCTATGTTGAAGAAGGAAATATAGAACCAATTATTTAAGGAATAAAGCCTCTAACGAAAGGGACCAATGAATAGGCAAACAAAAGAAAAAATTTAAAGAGGTAGCAGTACATATTATTATTCAAAGGTTACTAACTTATTGGATAGAAGAACAGGTATCAAAAAATTAAAAAGAAAAAAAAGAGAGACAATCAGAAGCAAGTTATGTTGGTTCTAGAAAATAAAGATCCAGAGTTCAAAAAAGAAATATTGGATTTAAGTCAAGGATCAGAGATAAAAGAAATTGAGTGTGATCCAAGACTAGAATCATCTCAAGATGTAAGAGAATAAAAATTAAAGGAGATTTAAATGAAGAGAAAATTTTAAATTAGTAGATTCAAATCGTATTGGGAAAAACTAATCGATATAAATGTAGGTGAACGCATTAAAATCTCTTCAGTTACCCATTAACTCTTAATTTGAGAAACAAATCAATTATCAAGGGGCTGTTTGAGGGAGGGAATAAGTGTTATAAACAAAATTAACCAAGAAGAGATTAAGTTTGGGACAAGAAGAACAAGCCAGATTTGATTGCAAATTAGATTTGGTAAAAGTCTAAACTTATGTAAAAAAAAGTCCATATGTTGCAAGATCCTTAAAACAAGAAATGGTATAGATTGAAATAGAAGTTACCTTCAAATTCATTATTTAAATGAGGATATTATGGAGGAACAGATCATTCAACATAATCAATAACAAAAACTGCTCTGCAATTCAACCAAGTTCATAAGGTCTTCAAAACCTATTTATCTTACAGGCTAATAGATTCAGTAGGCTTGTAATAGTAAGCTTTATAATAGTAGACTTGTACTTGTAGGCTTGTAACTAGCAGACAGTCATTTCCATAGCCACAAAAAAAAAATCCAAAAACATGTTCTTCGATGAAGAATCTCACTTAGATCATGAACAACTCCATGATTAATTCAAAGTTTTTTCAGTTGAGACAGACACAAAAGTACCTGAAAAAGTTAGGTACCATTAAGACAGGTAACTTTTCCATCCATGTGAATATATGTATTATCATATTAAATTTATTATAATTAATATGTCACACTTTATTACCATTCTCTATTTAACATGTATGAATATAAAATATTTTCTTCTTATCCAGACCTTTTAGATAATTCTTTTAATTGAGATCTAGGCTATCGATTTTAAAAATAAATAAGTTAAATATGCATGCTTTAAATAATTGATCATATGTATCCTTTTATTGTGAATTTTAAGTATTATCACTGGGATGACCTTTGTATGAGCATTCTAATATATGGTAGGAGAATTCAGAATCCAAAAATAAATAAGGTTATAAAAAGCATTAATATCATAATTAACTTTTGTTGATCTCTTAATTGTTTGATTAATATATTACAAGTTAATCATTTTTATCTTTTAAGAAAAATAAATTACACAATAAGTACTTAATTCTGAGAGGGAAAAGGTAACAATGTCGTAAAATCAAACAGAGTGTACGTGTGGAGATCGAAGATCTCAAACCTTAAAAAATATTATCTATTTTATAGCAACACCACACATGACTAAAACAAAATTACAAATAACAAGAAAAAGAGATATTACATAAATTAAAGTGCAAGAAAATAAAGAAAGCGATAAAACCTGAAAAAAGATAAATTTATATTGAAATTAAATATATGGGGTTAACCACCTATTCTAGTAGATGGTATGACCTAAGATCAATTAAATATATTGAGAACTCATATTCTGAATAAAAATAAACATATTAGTCTAATACGTGAACTCTTTATGTTGCGGTTTATCACTTTTTCTTAGTCAATAGTGACTCTTAGTCTATCATGACCTTTGATTGATTTACTTTTCATAATCAATCTCAGTTATCCTTTTAATAGTTAGTTGTGAAAAAACATTTTTTTTATTTGGACAATATATGGATTTTTTTTTTGTAAACAAAAACCTTTATATTTCTTTATCGACCACAATTTAATATACAGGCATTGTCTACCCAAAAAATAACCATCCATGTGTCTTCCAAATAAGGATAGTGTTTGTTCACAACTAAATAAGAAAAAAAAAAGCTAACATCGATCATGAAAAGTGAAATCGACTAGAAATCATGATTAACTAAGAGAAAATGATCAAACGCAACAGTAAGAGTTTGAATAAGACTAGTAGGTTTAGTCATATTCAAAGTAGGAGTTCTCACCATAGTAAATTGGTTAGTGTTGTAAATTAGGTAGGATTCATGTGGTTATACCAATAAGGACATAAGATAAATTTCAATTGTATTATGATTTATTATGCAATCTCAATATTTGATATGAATAAGTTTGTATAGGATTAGATTTAACTATTTACGTGAAACTCTAACACTATAACAATATAAATAGGTCATATCATCTACCGGAAAAGATGACCAGCTCAATATATGCAATTTCAATACAAATTCATCTTTTTTCTTTTTTTTATTGCTTTATTTACAGTCTTATTTATTGTTTTCTTTAATTTCTTACATTTTAATCATATAATATCTCCTCCTCTCCTCCTGTATAAAGATATTATTTTCACTATATGGTGTTGTTGTATAGCAAATAACCTTTTTTCAGAGTTCGAGATCTTTTAAACCCCTCTCCACCCACTCCATTTAATTTTGCGAGATTGCTACTTGTCTTCTATTGAAATTAAGCTCTTATTGTGTAGTATTTCTTCCTTAAAAGTTAGACAAGATTAATTGGTAGCATATTAAATAGTAGATTACTTGAGTGATCACCATATTATGCTAATCACTTTCCTTTAGTCAACCATGACCCTTGATCAACCATTAAAGAATGCAAAAGTCCACATATTATGACTTGGCAGCTCTTTTGATATTAAAATTTTTGGAGAAACCCATTATTTGTGTTTTGTGTTTTCACCGATTTATTAAAAAAATAAATCATTTTATTATTAATTTAATAAAAACATTATTTAAATCAATCAAGTGTAATTTATCTAAATTGATAAAGGAAATGCTCAATAGAAAAAATAGTGAGTGATGATATCAATAGAGATGAAAGTAAAGTTGATGATATCAATTAAGGGTAATCAATTAGTCATTGTAAATTCTTGATTTTTAAAAATTGTACTTAATTGATTTATTTAATTGATTGAATTAATAATATCGGGATACTTTCAAAAAATCTTCTTCTATTTAAATTTTTAATTAACAGTATTTCCCACGATCAAAAAATTTAAACAATAATTTCCCTACTCAAAAACAATAATAATTTCATTATTATTAATCAATTTCCAACCCCAGTTTTTGAACCCATTAATTAGTGGGCTAAAACAAGAAGAGAGGTATGCACCACTGTAGGCCCATTAGAATTTTACATTTTGGAAGTTTTAACAATGTATTCTATTTATAAATAAAGAAAAAAACAATTGTTTAAAATACCGTTATCACTTCACTAGTGTGCAATATGTGTTCATATACTCATCGGTCATGATTTTCAATTTCTTAAAATAAAAATATAGATTAAAAAAATGGAATTCTATTTCAAAAATTCCAAAAAATAAAAAAAAAATAGAATATTAAAAAAAAATGGTACAACAAAAATTGAAATGTTAAATTTTTTTTTTTACTTTCTAAAATTTTTTCAAATTTTAATTTTATTTTTCAAGCATTTTTAATTTTAGAAATTGAAAATCAAATTGAATTGAATCAATATAAATTTTAATAATTAATATTAATAGCAAAGAGAACTGTTATAAAAGAACGTGGTATGTAAAGTAATCAGCACTTTACTAGTGATCTACACTTCATTAACTGTTATATAAAATAAAATTTTAATGTAAAAAAAATATGCATATGTTGTTGTTCAAGTATTTTTGTCAATTACAAAAAAATTTAATTGTAAGCTAAAAATAAGTGTATTTTTTATAAATCTAAGATGTTAATAAATATTAAAAGAACTTATTAATAATAATAATAAAAAATTTAAATATATAAATTAAAAT
>Ga0307515_10007307_pt1 | contig 21864 bp, 18 predicted proteins | sample 17_EM_MG_FD_194513 | JGI IMG/M metagenome (GOLD analysis project Ga0307515, IMG submission 194513) | Populus trichocarpa ectomycorrhiza microbial communities from riparian zone in the Pacific Northwest, United States - 17_EM | ecosystem: Host-associated > Plants > Roots > Unclassified | place...
TCTTTATCGTAAATTGGGTAGTTTAGCTTAGCATCTACTATAGTTTTTAAATAGTAAGTAATAGGGTGCCATTCTCCGTTTATCTACTTTTAGGAGTAAATGCTAGCTATAACACTATCTAAGGCATCGGTTTCTAGTATTAAGGGCCGTTTTAGGTTAAAGTAGGCGAGTAAGGGAGTAGAGACCAGTCGTTTCTTAAGCTCATTAAAGGCCTACCTATATACGGTATTAAAGTAAAAGGGCCAGTCCTTATGGGTAAGTAGGCTTAGTAGCTGGGTAATCCTACTATAGTTTTTAATAAAGCGTTAGTAGAAGTTATAGAACCCTAAGAATAACTATACCCCCTTTACGGTCCTTAGGGGTACCTATTAGTTAATTACGGCTGTCTTTTCTAGGTCTGCCTTAATCCCGTTTATACTAATAATAAACCTTAAATACTTTATACGCTTAACACTAAATTCTAACTTCTTAATATTAGCTTAGAGGCTAGCTTCCTAAAGCCGTTATAAAACTTTATAAATATACTCTTTATATTCTAGTTCGTTTTTAGAGTAGATTATAATATTATCTAAGTATACTATACAGAAGTTATTAAGGTAGTTAAATAGTACGTTATTTATATATTGTTGGTATATAGCCAGTCCGTTAGTTAGTCCAAAAGGCAGTACTTTATATTTATACGTTCCGTAATAGGTCTAAAATATAGTAAGGTCTTCTAATTTAGGGTCCATCCTAATTTGGTAAAAAGCCTAGCGGATATTAAGCTTTATAAAGATCTTAGCTCTACTTATTTAGGCCAAAGTCTTATTAAGTAAAGGCAGTAGGTAGCGGTCTTTAAGGGTTAAATTATTAAGCTTATGGTAGTCGATATAGAAGCGAAGTCCTCTATTTAGCTTTTTGGTAAAGAGAATAGGTAAGTTAAAAGGGGCTTAACTAGGCTTAATAAAGCCCTTATCTAGGTTATTAATAAGATACTACTTTATGGCCTATAATTCGGCAGTAGATTGCTGTCGGAGGGGGCTATAGCTAAGGGTAACCACCTTATCTGGCTTAATTTTAATCTTATAGTTATACGGTCGGTAAGGCGGAAGTATATTAAATACTGCTTTAGAGAAGGTGTCTTTAAATTTCTAGTATTAATAAGGCAGTTTCTGTTCTACTAGCTCCTTATCTATAAGCTCGCCTTTCTCTTAAGCTAGGGCTTCTTTCTCTTTAATTATTTAATTAATTTTGTATAAGCTAGTTATAAAGGTAACAGTATTAGGCTAAACTAGGTTTTAATAGAATCCTATAGCGCTAATATAACAGATATTAACTAGCGGGAGGTCTATAGGTTTCTTTACGGATATTTATCGGGCCGTATTTTGTAATATAGGGTTTATAGTCTTTCTTAGCTTACGTTCTATTTTCTATAAGTTATCCTTCTAGTTTATTAGTTTAGTATATTATCTAATATCCCTAGTCTTTTTTTATAGCTATGTAGGGCCTAAGTTCTCTATTAGGGACTTAGCTAGGCTACTACTAACTTCTTAAGTCTCTAGTGCGGGTAGTGTAATATAGGCAGTCTAGGGGCGGCGTAGTATACAAATCCGTTGCGGATTAAGCTATATATCCTTCTTAAAAGCCTAGTCCCTACGCGTCGCATTAGCCTAGTAAACAGTGTTTATCTATAGCCGTATAAGGGTTTCTATTATAATACTAATCTCTTTTATAAAGGAAGGCGTTAGGGGTATAGTTTTGGGCTAAATAAGCTACCTATTCTATACGTTAAGCTATAAGCCTAAATAGGCTAGCTATTTTCTCCCTAAGATTATATTATAGCTTCTAAGGTCTATAATAAGGAAGGGGATATTATACTACCTTTATCTATTAACGCGGAGGTAGATCTATAAGATAGTTATAATAGGTAGTCTTATCTATCCGTTATAACTATAAATAGGGACTAGTTTAGGTAGTTCTTTAAGGGGTATATTTAAAAAGTTAGCCAGTTTTACAGCGTACTTTATATTAATTAAGGTAAAGGTATTTACTTCTAAGTTAGCTAAAGTAGAGGTTAAAACTTAATATCTATTACAAAATAAAGTATAAGGGATAGTGCAGCTTCTTTTACTAATTAGCCGATCTAGATTAATATGTAATATATTAATCCCTTTTAACCCTAAAGAGGAGTCTTTCTCTAGGGTTTCTCTTTTTCTGGCTCTATACTATCCTCCTAAATTAATAGGACCTTATTTATCTTTACCTTTGTTAGGTAGTTCCTTATAGGGTAGCCTATTTAACCGTATAAGAAATAAGCTCCTTAATCGCTAAGGGCCTATATATAGGGGTCGCTATATATAGGCCAGGTGTATACTACGCCCGTAGTAGGGGTAGCTACGCGGCTAGCTGCTAGGTTAACTATAGGAGTTACTAATTATGCTAGGGCACTACGGGCCGTACTCGCAGTACTTGCGGCTTAGCTTATAAGGTTTCTAGTTTTTAGCTAATTAGTACGTGCCTTAATTTAACAGAGGCCTTAGTTAATAGCTAGGTAATAGTCCGTAAGTTCTTTTAACGTCTATACCGTAGTATAAGCTAGTAATACGGCCCGCTATAGGTTTAGGGTAAGCTTATTAAAGAGGTCTAGTAGTAGGTCTTCCTAGGGGATCTAGGCCTATCTTACTAAATATAGAAAGCGGGTTTAAAAGGCCAAAAAGGTCTCTATTATTTTTATATTTAGGCTTTTATAGTTAAGGTAGGCGTTTTATACTTTAAAAGGGTCTTTATAAATAGAAGATAAGTATTTAATTATTTCTTCTTTGGAGATAAAGGGGTCTGTTAAGTCTTTAGTATATTATGGGCGTAAATACGTCTAGGTGTCTTTGCCAGTACGGCCAAAAATATAAGCTATTTTGGCTTAGGCGTTAGGGAAGTAGTCTACATTAACTTTAAGCTTATCCTATAATTAAAGCTTCCAATTATTAAATATAGGGTTAGTTCCGTTTATAAGTAGTAGGGGATCCGCAACCTTTACTAACCGCTTTAGTGCTATATAGGCCTTAGTAGGTTTATTAAGGCGCTAGGATAGGGCCTAAAGGACTATAGTAAGTCTTTAGTTGTCTAATAATAACTTATTATTAGATATAGGGGTATCTTTAGCTTCAAGTAGCTCTCGCAGTTATTTAATTTTGGTATTAGCAGCCGCAAGCTCCGCCTAGGGGGTTAAAACGTTAATTATTTCTTCGTCTAAAGTATTTAAGGGTCCTATAGCTGCTTTACCTGCTGCTATAGTTCGTGGCATAGTAGTAGGGGTATTAGGTAATTTTAGGTAATTTCTTTAGGGGTTCTAGTCTGTGCGTGTCTTATAGGTCCTTTCCTTAGGGTTTTGTTCTTTTCCTTTAGGTTCTGTCCTTGTGGTCCTAGTAATATCCTTAAGGTCCTATTCGTGGTCCTATAGATATATTTAAGTTCCTTCTTAGAAAGAAAGGGTGGTTTAAGCTTTAGATAATGTTAGCAACTTAGTTAATTAAGATATAAGCACGGCAAAAGGGTCGCGCAAGCCTATATGATTGGATTGTCTATAAACGAGAATCTAAAGCTAGGGAAAGGAAAGGAGAAGAAGAGTAGCGCCGTTTAGTGTTTTATAAGATCTTCGCGTCACGTGATCGCAATATACGGCAATCTGTGGCAATCTGTGGCAACTTGCCGGTGCGAAGTTCTACTAAGTTCTACTAGTTCTGCCAGTGCCGTAATAAAGGGCGTCCGTATAGTTTATAGCGCCTAGCCTTTATATAATTAGAAAGTTAAGCTAAGATAAAATATCTGCCTAGTACGCCAATTAGGCTATAAGAGCCTTTATTATTATAAAAGATTTTAAGACCTTATAATTAGAAACTACCTAAATAGGCTTAGGGGTCCCTTTTAGCTATACTAGCTAGTACTAAAAGTATTAGCGACTTAGTTAATTAAGGTATAAGCATAGTAAGAAGGACGCATGTAAGCCTATATAATTAGATTGTCTATAAACAAGGATCTAAAGCTAGAGAAAGGAAAGGAGAAAAAGAGTAGCGCTGCTCAATGTTTTATACAATCTTCGCGTTATATAGCCGCAATCTGCGGCGATCTATGGCAATTTGCCAGTACCGTAATATTACTCCCCCCCCTCTATAAAAGCCTGCCCTTAGTCTTTATAGTCTATATTATACCTATAGGGCGTTTTTATCTTTATACTCTTCCGGTAGCTTATTATCTTTATTATACTAGCATTCTATTTATTCGTTTAAGTATTTTAGCAATTTAGGCTTATTAGGGTAATAGTTGTAAAACTCTTAAAGCTTATAGGAACTACCTATAAAGTTCTATATAGGGTACTAAGTTAGGTCTAAGTTATATCCTTTCTAACTAATATAATACTTTAGCGTTCCCCTTGCAAGTTTATAGGCTAGTATTTCTTTAATTTCTTATTTATTATTACTATTAACTTAAATTAGTAGGGGCGGTTTATTCTTTTATCTAGGTAATAGGTTGTTTATAGTTTTCTATAGCTTATCTAATAAGAAAATAAGGTAGACCTTAATTAAATCTAGGAGCTTTACTCCATATAAGTTGCCTATCTTTTTAAAAACCTTATACGGTCCTACTATCTAATAGTTTAGCTTACGGCTAGGCCGTTCCGTCTTTTAGTTCTTTATTATAACCTAGACTATATTACCTACAGTAAAGTTAAGCTCGCGCCTATACTTATTCGCCTACTATTTTATTAATTTCTAGGCTTTTCCTAGGTTTATATAGGCTGCTATTTAGTCTTCTTTTAAGCTCTTAGCGTACTACTAGGCTTCCTTATAAAATAGTTTCTCGCGTATATTCTAGGATCCTTTTAGTTTTTTCCAGTTAAAGCTTATATTGGGTAAGTAGTCTATTTTTAGTTAAATAGGGGTAAATCTAGTAGAGTTATAGGGTAGGGTCGCTTAGGCGTAGTTTATTAGGGGTAGTAGTTTAGCCTAGTTACCCTAAAAGTAGTTAATAAAAGGCCAGAGTCTCTGGTCTAAATATTAATTTATAATCTCTATCTGGCCGTTTATCTAGGGGTAGTATACTATAAAGAGCTTTAGCCTAATACCTAGGATCCAGGTAAACTTATTCCAGAAGGCTAATATAAACTGCGGCTATAATTGGATATAATAGTATCTAGCAATCTATAAATTTGGTAGACGTAATAGATATATAGTTAGGCTGCCTCTTTAGCATTAATATTTTTATAATAGGGGATTAAGAATAGGCGCTTACTAAAGCAGTTAACTAGAATTATAACTCTATTATATCTGTTACGGTCTAGAGGTAGTTTATAAAAATCTATAGAGATATACTGTTAGGGGTAATTAGGTATTAGAAGGGGTTTTAATAGTTTTAGGGTCTTCTTTTATAAAATTATAGACCTATTACAGTTCCGTATATAACTGTTGGTATTTATTACTATTCCGGGCTAATAGTATTAATCACTAATAATTTTACGGGTTTTATTCTTTTTAGGGTAGGCCGTAGAGACCTGGGTATATACTTTAGCAATAAGCTAAGTCTATAAGTTCTGTTCCTCTATTACTCTTATATAAAGTCTATATATAAAATACAATTTAAAAACACTCTAAAATCAAGTTGCTTTAGGAGTTTAATTTATATTTTACTTTATATTTTAAGTAGTATTCTATTAAATGTCTAAGCATGGCTTTCTTATGATGTGAGAGTTGATATTGCCAAGACCTCTTTACGCGACTCCGCGGTCAACGCGTCTTCCAGCTCCTGCAGCACTACCACCGAATTTCTATACGACAAGCCATAAACTTTTGCACAATGGCATTGCTCGTTGATAAGCACCGCCCACGCAGTCTAGAAGCTCTGAGCTATCATCATGATCTTTCTGCTCGTCTAAAAGCCCTCGTAAGCTCACTCCATTTCACCCCCGTAGTCTATGAGCAACATCTGACTAATTTATCTAGGCACAAAGCGGCGATTTCCCTCACCTCCTCGTCTACGGCCCTTCTGGTGCAGGCAAGAAGACCCGCATTATCGCTACGCTGAAAGAGTTGTACGGCCCTGGTGTCGAAAAGATCAAAATCGACGCGCGAGTCTTCCAAACAACATCGAACCGCAAGCTCGAATTCAACATCGTAGCCTCAGTATACCATCTTGAAATCACGCCATCAGACGTCGGCAACTATGATCGCGTGGTAATTCAGGACCTGCTGAAGGAAGTCGCACAGACGCAGCAAGTGGACTTGTCGGCGAAGCAGCGGTTCAAAGTCGTCGTGATCAACGAGGCGGATCACTTGACGCGGGATGCGCAGGCGGCGCTAAGGAGGACTATGGAGAAATACTCGCCGAATCTACGGTTGATCTTGCTAGCAAATTCGACGAGCAATATCATTGCACCCATTAGGAGTCGCACGCTGCTGGTGCGGGTTGCTGCGCCTACGGAAGTAGAGATCTGCCAGGTGTTGAAGAAGGTTGGGGGCAAGGAAGGGTGGAAGGAAGTTGAGGGCCTGAATAAGAGGATCGCGAGGGACAGTGGCAGGAATTTGAGGCGGGCGCTGTTGATGTTTGAGGCGGTGCATGCTCAGAAGTGAGGATTTCTTCCCTTTTCGGGTGCTTGTTGGCTGACGCTGGATCTAGTGAGAACATTACCGAGAAGACACCTATTCCACCGCCGGATTGGGAGGCATTGATCGCGCAAATCGCGGATGAGATCGTGGCAGAAAGGAGTCCGGCGCGGTTGTCGCAAGTGCGGGCGAAGCTGTATGATCTTTTGACACATTGCATACCGCCAACAACTATCCTCAAGGTGAGTCATGATTTAAATCCTTTATGCACACATAATCCTTATTCCTGCTGCTAATCCTTTCACAAGACTCTAGCGTTCAAGTTAATACCGAAGGCCGACGAAGCGTTGAAACCTGAGATAGTTAAATGGGCCGCATTCTACGAGCACAGAATTCGCATGGGCAGTGTATGAATCTCCTTTTAAGCCTCCAAACTCCACTAACCCATGCTCCCAAACACAGAAAGTAATATTCCACCTCGAAGCCTTCGTGGCCAAATTCATGCGGATATATGAAAGGTACTCCATTCCTCCAATTCCCATTTCACGCCGCACATACCTGCCACGTTTGCTAACTCCCCGCACAGCTTTCTCATGGGGATGGATTTCTAGGCTCATGCGGCGTTTTGGGAAAGGCACATGTATTTCATTTTGTTTTGCCCAGCGTTTGGCGTTCGTTTTATTTGTTGGGCGACCGATGCCATCGCGAATCATCACTCGCGCAAGCAGGAGCTCCAGAGCTCCCCAAGCGCTTTCATGCGCGCTGCTGTAAACAAGGTCAACCAAAGACTACACATGAATTCTGTGCTTCAATTGCTCTTCACTATACTCAACCCCCGTGATCTAATTGAAATACCCTAACTTCGACACAAAATGTCTTCAAACCTCATGGAAATCTCTCCGGGCGGTAGTCGACGCGGTATGCGCTCCTCAGCTCTCTTCATTACTACCTGAAACCGCAACTAACCCCCAACCCGCTAGGTACGCAACCATTAAAACAGTTACAGAGCCGTGCTCCAAATCCGGCGGCCAACTAAGTGGTTCATTCCCCTCGCCCCATCCCTATTCTCTTACTAACACTCTCCACAGATCCTTTCACCAACCTAGCGGATACCACTGCCTCCGGCTCTAACGCCGAAAGCAGCCAGGGCGTCTCTCCCGCTGCGAAAATCCGCCACGGCCAAACACTTTCCGAGGGTGGGATGGGCGGTCGGACCGACGCGCGCGTGAACCAAGGCGAAGCGCGGACGGAAGGCGGGTTTTGGGGGAACGGAGGCGCTGGAGGGCGATGCGGATGCCGCGCGCATGCGGCGCGAGCAAGGTTACGGAGGGGAGCAGGATATGCGGCGAGATGTGGGTGCGTGATGGATTCCACCTATGCTCGGGGATTACGATAGATGGCGGGACGGGAGGCCAGCGAGCACGACATGACACAATTCTTGTAGAGTTATGAGGGGTGCAAAAAAAGTGATGTAATACAATGACACTGCTAGGCTTTATCCAATCCAACCTACTTTGAGCCTTCTATTAAGAGGGAAGGACAGTGTTTGAATGCAAATCCGTGTAAAACCAAGCGCATAGCCACGCTACGCGATGAGTGAAAGTGTGTTGTACAGCGCCCCAAAGCGTCCAAAAGTAAGAATTTGCGACTGAGGACATATAAGAGACCTCTCCCGACCAGTTTCCGGTCTCCGTGTATACAGAATGTGACAAGGGGTATGGTGGTCAACGCATAACTTGGAGGAACACAAAGGGAAATGATAACCTGAGAAACCAAAGTAGTCCGAAATAAGTCTTACCCAATCCAGTCCCAACATGCGCCAGGCCGTCTTCATCGTCATCGTTAAAATGCTTTATGCTCTCCAAAAATTTCTGATTAGTACCTTGGTGGAAGATACTGCCCACCGTAGCTCTTATTGTCATAACCATTACTTCCACTCCTTCCTGGGTAATATTCATCATCATATACTGGTCGGGGTTGAGATGTGTACGCTCCACCTCCACCACTAGATCCACCATCGTTTCGCCTATGAGCCGGTGCATCGTCCTCTGCCTGCCGTCTTGCCCAATCGCTTCGCTTGGAATCACCGTCTACGGAGAACTTGCGGTTATCATCCTCCGAATCATAGATGTTTGATGTAGAGTAATAGGGTGGGACGTCTACGATATTCGTATCAGACCTAGTGCCATAGTTCGAGAAGCTTGGGCTACGGGCCCGTCGGCCGTTCATATGAGACCCTGTGTGGTAGTGTCGGGAGGAGTTTGAGGGAATGTAGTCGGACGTTTTACTATTGGAAGGTGGCCAGTTGCTCTGGCTGGCTGAGGATTGCGAGCGGTGGTGCCGTGGGTGTGATTCTGTATCCAATTTCAAGCTATTATTTGAATTCATACCACTATCATCGTACAGTTTGCCACCTCCCGGTGCCGATACGTACGGTTTGCGCTCGCGCTCGATAGGCACCGTGAGTGGGACGTCATCCTCATCCTCATCGATAGCCGCGGATTCCGTTTGGCCGCCATAAGGATTGCGTTCACGTTCTAGACTTCCTGTTGGAGCACCCATTGGGGGTGGTGGTGGGAAGGTGGGTGCTTTTCGGAGTGGAATGGCACCATCAGCTGACAGAGCTGCGGCGCATCTTTGTTGAGCCTGCAGATTGTCTTCCCTGGGGAAGAGCCGACGAGGAAGTTCTTTAGGGAATCGTTCTCTGCAGTCGTCTGCATTGTTGATGGGCATGTCCAGAACAGCCTTTGAGAGGCGCTTATATTCCGGGTCGGGATACGCCTGAATCATCACCGACATCCAGGTCTTAAAGCCATTGGGTGTGAGAGCTGGAATGTGGGGAGCGTCGGCATGATGATTTTGTATCAAGTGATGCTCGCATCTGAGGTCTCGATATATCTTGGAGAGTGCTGAACTGGATAATTTTCCGAAGATTGCTAAAAATGGAAGGTTAGACGTAGGCTAAATAACATTGACTATGGTTTGCTTACTGTTCCAAGGATAAATTTCATCTGGGAGTCTGACATCATCGTAGAACCTCTCCATCTTCTCTGGGGAGATGACAAGGCTTTTCTCTGGTTCATAATCATCAATCTAGGAATTATGGGTCAGCCTTTGAATCCGAGCGGAACTACCGATAGTGTTTTGCTTACAATGTGTATTGCTAGCCCACGCAAGAATTGTCCCAGCCTTGCAGTTGGTTGTCCAGTCGGGTCAAATAAGGGTTGCCAAATCTTCTCAACAGTTGTGGCTTCTCCATCTGTTGGTTGCCTCGATAGGTTTGTAGGCCTTTGTCGAGATGCTTTCTCATAGGATGTTTGTGTTGGTTGGTTCTTTTCGTATCTTGGGGTAGGAGCATCGTCGTTACCGTTAAGGATTGAATCATGATGTAGCGAGTCTGGGGAATTGGAGCCATGGCTAGAGAATTCGTGTCGTGTAGGAGATGGAGGAGTGTACACGTTGCGAGTAGGAAAAGATGCTGTCGTGGAAGCTGTAGGCGACCGTGGTATGTATTGTTGCGGCGGTGGACGGGGAGAAGGCTGAGTTGCAGGAGTCGCTCCAACACCAGTTGATTTCAAGCTGTCCAGAACTTGTCTTCTCACCTGCTCTGTGATCTGAGCAATGAGAGCTGGGTCAACTCGACTGGCAGCGTCGGAATTGTTAAAGGCATAGTTTACTGCATCATAGAGAGGCTGTTGTGAGCCATCGGATTGAGTGTTGGAGGATGCGCGCGACCGTGGGCTCTGGGGTTCCGGAGGAAATTGTGCGTAAGGTTGGCCATATGACGGGCTTTGGTAGGATCTATGGTCGTGATTGATATCGTACGAGCCCGGATAGGGGGGCTGGTGTTGATCCGACGGGTTTGCAGGCCCGCGATAGCCTTCGTAGGCCATGACGAAAGGCTATCGCATATATTTTGGTGGTTTTCAGCGACGATGGACGGATGGTTGGTTGATTTTCGGCTGACGGATGCCGTTGGTTAGAATAGTCTGTGGGTTTGGGTCTGTAGCGCTATCACGGCTGCAGCTACGATTGCAGCATCATTATGCAGATAAGGCTGGGCGGGAGTGAGGACGAAAGGGAAGTAGAGGATTGTCGACGAGCGGGGGGATATATGATTGAAGAGAGGGGTTGGAGAAAATTGTAGGTTAAGCTCAGCCTTGTGCAGCGAACAGCTTGCTTCTAGCACAACAGGGCGATAGAAGTGGCTCTTTTAGGATTCACCGGTGAAGGCTTTTCGAAGCAGAGAGCGACGGGATGCAGCAGAACCTAGCGAATTCGAGCGCCACATGTGCGGCATGGATGATGGATGGGAAGAATGGGAGCCAGGGAATTGGCGTCATCATAGAATCGCCAAGACCTTCGACATGCCTGGGGAAAGGGTACCAGGGGGGAGGGGAATTGCTAGTAACGGTAGCTATTAACAGCTCTTACAATTCCTACCAGCCCGTAATCTTGCCCAGCCCACTTTCTGGGCATCTAGCCCGCCAGGTCCGCGACAAATTGCGCGTGCTCTCCAGCACGGAACGGGGGGGAGTACAGTCTCCAGATAGCCTGGTCTACAGCATGTGTTGGCCGTCGTGTGAACTTGTTACGCTTCGGAAATTTCCTCCACGTTTCCCTTCCTTTGTTTCAAACAGGTGACATGGTGGCTTCAAGACCCATCTCTGGCATTTGTGCTCAGGCAGCGCACGGCCAGTTGCCATGACGTGAAATTCTCGAAGCCGTCCTCGCCATGGCCTTTAAGTTATGATGCTTCCCAGGGTAGTGCCCCCCAGGGATTCCACGCGGCCTGGCAGGCTCGAAACTTCGACCCAACAGGAACAGGAACAGGAACAGGAACAGGCACAGACACAAGCCAGACTGATTGTGGGCCTATATGACACTTGGATTTGCTGACTCCAGCTTCCTTTAGCGGCTATGGGCAGGAGTCAACCCCTCCGTCCACTCAGCGGCTGCTGGCCTTGCGACCCACCCACCCAGCTGCCTTCTGGCCTGCTCAGTGAGACAGAAGCTGTGAGAGCTGCCGCACAGAAATCTGCCGGGCTGCTGTCCTAATGCTAATCGCCCTCAAAGTGCCTCGCATGACCGGAATATGCACTGCTTGGACACCAAGGTGGTGAAGTACAGCAGCAGGGCTATTTTGAGCTAGAAAATGGCCGTTCTAGGCAGAGGGGTAGCGGTCTGTGTCGCAAGGACGCTGGCTGACGCTTTTTTTAAGATATACACGAGCAGATATATATTGCACGGAGGCTGCAGCAATGCAAAACAATGGCCAGGGCTCCATCATCATCATCTGGCCGGCCGTGCCCGCCGACCAGTGGTGTTTATCATCAGGAGTTGCGAGGCAAAATACGCGTCTTGATCTGAAACTGCCCAGCGTCGCAGAAGGTGGGCGGTGACGAGCGATTGGCCGATGCTCCCGGCATCGCCTCAGCTTGCTGCTTGTCAAATCTGAGTGAGCGTCTGGTCGCCGGTCTCTCTCGCTCACCAAAGAGCCTCGCTCTCTCTAATCCACCATTTTCTCTCCTTTACTGTCCTCGTGACGCTGTTTCGCGTTGAGACGGCTTACTTGTTTCTTCATACTTTTGCCGCCGACGACGGTTACCTTCTCTTGATAAAGAAACCCTCAGCCACAATCGTGAAAGACAAGCTTGGCTGCTGGCACAGACGCCCTTGTAAAACCACCTGCCATCCCCGTTTCAACTGCCCGAATCTACGAAACTTCCTCTGCCCATCATCTCAGTCGACTGGAACGCGATTCGACATTGTTCCAGTCCTCACTCCTCACGCCGGTAGCCGTCGAAGCACTCTTGATCCCGCCGGATAGCTGCAACCCTATCTTCGGGTTCGTGTCACCTCGCACTCTGCCATCCTCCGCATTTCGAGGCCTCCTCATACTCCTGTCCACCAGCCGCTTCGATTCGTACCAGCTCCGTCTATAATTGGGGCTGTCATCATCTATTTGCCCTGGAATTCTTTCTTGCTTCGCTGCTTAATAGCCACGCCGCCTCGCAACATGTGCCTTTGAACGCCGATCATCGGACTCGAGTAATACTCACGGAGGAGGAACGCAGGTCTTATAACCGGATAGGCATATTTGTTCACATACATATCTTAGGATATTGCGGAATTCCTGCGAGTTGGACATGGCCATGCTAGCATCAAAGTCGCCCTACCCGGCACCCACGCTCGGAGGATCTGGACAGTCCTCTCAATATGCCTCAAACCTGTCGAATTATCGAGTCCACGCAACAGCTGCAAGATCGGATCATGCGTTCTTTGCGTCTCCGACCGAGTCGGAGTTCTCAGAAAGCTATGATACTCCTGATTCTGTGAGGTACGATATAGCTCAACTCGGGATAGTTCCCAGACCTTAGTATTGACTATTTCTGTAGACATTGGGACGAGGACAAGGTTGGAGACTGGTTGCGACGTATTAATTGCCCGCAATATATTGAGCTCTTCAAAAGTTCGTGAAACATTCTCGACTAATTGTCTGGATACTGACCGTAATGTAGAGAACCATATCAATGGCGAGAATCTAATGGAGATGGACCAAACTCACCTCAAGGATATGGGCATTAAGAAGATTGGCGATAGAGTTCGCATTGGCACCCAGGCAAAGCTCTTCAGAAATAGGGAATACAAAAGAGCGTCAAAACGCAGCTCCAATAGGGTGAGGCAGCAGTCATAGTATACCTCATTACGAGTAAGCTAACTTGAATAACAGCAGTCTCTAGCGATGCTCGACAACCCAGCCTACACACCGCCTTCGTCTGGTTCACCTAGGCCGCTTCATTCGGCTCGTTCGATACCCAGTTCACGTTCAGACAAGCGCATGTCACGTCAAATCACTGGTGCAGAACTCAATTATGCTTCTGCACTTCAGTTCGGTTCAAAGTCTCCCTCGCGGCCGGGATCACCTCTTGTGGATCAAGAAAATCGTGGTCTTCGTTCCCAACGCTATGGTGGCGCGAATAGTCCAAAGGATGGCGCCAAGAAGGATTTTGGTTCATATTTCGGTCATCCCCTCAGTGCAGGTTCCACTACAGGACGAGCTCAAGATGGCCCCCAAACAGCCCGCTATGTGACCCAAACGAGAATGACACCGACATCGACAGAAACTCCGCAAACTGCTAGATTCGCTCACCATGTGAGGGCTAGTCCAAGCCTGGACAGTGCAACCAACAGCAGTATTCTCCCACCAGATAAAGCTTTGATTAGAGTTATCTTTGATAATGGTCGCTCGTCAGTAGTAAGCATCGAAGGATGCAAAACTGCTGAAGATATCATTTTGAGGACTTTGAGAAAAGGCCAATTGAACGAAGCACATGTGAAAAACTACTGTTTCTATATTCTTGACGGATCCGAACCGAACCCTGCATTGTGTCGCCGACTTATCGATATTGAACTAATTCGCATTTGTACCGACCGAAACCGGATGGAGAAAGGCAGACTCATTCTCCGCAAGATTCACACTGGTGAACCTGAAGATGACCAATTGAAGACTGCTGCCAATATTTATCAGCAACAACAGCTGCAACAGAGTCAAAATATTATCCTCCCGGCGAGCAACCGAAGTCAATTGAAGATTGAAAAGATCACAGGGGAGTCCCTGGCTGCAGTCAGCTACCCGTTGTCTCCAGCATCGGCTCGAGAGCGTGAACGTCATATTAATTCAACTGTTCAGGACCTTGAGCGTGCTGATAGTGTTCAGTCAACTAGCAGCGCTCGTGCACGGAAGCTGAAGCAATTCTACGGTGCCAGACCTCCGAGCGAATTGATCACCTCGGACCTCACATCATACTTCCCAGACGTTGAGAAGGAAGAAATCGACAAAACTATCCGAATGTCAGTTCGCCGATCACGCAGAATCAGTCGAGCAACTAGTCGCCTTAGTATGGCGTCCAACTTTAGTGTCGCTTCAAGCCTTCGAGACGCTCCACCTCTTCCATCCATCGCTGATTCCTGGCTTCAAGGCGCAAACGCAGCTCGGCCTCTTCGGCCACTTTCTGTCATGAGACTCGGCTTGCCATCACAAGGAGGATATCGTGATTCTGTTGCTTCATCGGTACTTGAGCCGCTGGAAGAGGAGTCACCTCTTGAGCCAAATCGCAAGTCTTACGTCTCTTTTGGCGGAGATAGCGGCTCCGACACCCTTGCTGTCACTGATCCTGATGGCCATACAACACTACAATCCTATTTCGACGACGGTGGTAGCAGCCTTGCTGGCAGCAGTAGCGTTGGAACTGAAAATGGTGATTCACTCAACAAACGTCTTTCTCAGGCCATCGCTGAGGACGGCGAAGAGTTTGATGAGGAGCTCACTGAGTACCTCCAGCAAGACAGTTGGGAGAACGTCAAATACATGAAGGGTGCACTCATCGGACAAGGCTCCTTTGGCAGTGTCTATCTCGCTCTGCACGCTGTTACTGGTGAGCTCATGGCCGTCAAGCAAGTTGAGATGCCGTCCACTTCTGGTGCTTCTCAGATTGATCAAAGGAAGACGAATATGGTTGAAGCGCTCAAGCATGAGATTGGTCTTCTCCGCGATCTTAAACACAAGAATATCGTCCAATATCTCGGCTCCAACTCCGATGAATCTCATCTCAACATTTTCCTCGAATACGTCCCTGGTGGCTCGGTTGCGACTATGCTAGTCAACTACGGCCCGCTTGGTGAATCGCTCATCCAAAACTTCGTCCGCCAGATCTTGACAGGTCTCGCATATTTGCACTCCAGAGATATTATTCACCGCGACATTAAAGGCGCTAATATTCTTGTCGATAACAAAGGTTCAGTCAAAATCTCAGATTTTGGTATCTCTAAGCGTGTCGAAGCTTCTAGCCTTCTCAGCACCCCAGGCAATGGAAAGAAGGGCAACCCTCGCGTCTCACTGCAAGGTTCCGTCTTCTGGATGGCACCGGAAGTAGTCCGCCAAACCGCGTACACTCGTAAAGCAGACATCTGGTCGCTCGGCTGTCTCATTGTCGAGATGTTCACAGGCAGCCATCCTCACCCGAACTGCACGCAACTGCAAGCGATCTTCAAGATCGGTGGCTCTGGCGACGCATCCCCAACCGTACCCGAAAACGCCGGCGAAGATGCGCGCGCATTCCTCAAGCAGACCTTCATGATCGACCACGAGATGCGCCCAACAGCTGAAGAGCTCCTCGGTAGCCCCTTCTGCAACCCTCGAGCTTAAGACGATCAGGCTTGATTTCACACAACTTCACTTCGCAGGACGATTTAAGACAGTTTCAGAGCGGAAATTCGCGAGCATCAGCAGGGATTGCATTGGCAGGGCATAGGGAATCTTAACGGCGTTTTTTCTTTTCCGTTTCTCTCGCTTTTCTAATGAATAGGGTGGTAGATATGATAAGGGGAGGGCATTAACGAAAATGAAATCATGCAAAAAGAGCGGCGAAAAATTTCAACGCTTTGGGAAAGGAAACTCCGGGCGTTTTTTCTCTGGAGGAATGGTTCTTCGCCTCTTCAACCTTCTTATTATCCCTTCTATTAGGAAAACTAGCTTTCTATCTCATGGAACTTCTTCAGTGTGTAGTTATAGTCGCCTACCTTTTTTCTTATCTAGGGGAGAAGATGCCCGGGCTTCTGCATCCTGCCCGTCCAGCGCAAGCTCGAAGCAGGCAGTGAGAGTAGTGGAGGGGAGGTGGGGATTCCGATCTCGGGGTTGAAATTTTTAGAGGCAGTTGGAGACCTCTTATCTATTGTATTACTAGGAACGACGGCAGGTGTGGGGTTGATCCATTAACATTGCAAGTTTGTGTGAGTTTGTGATGACATGCGTTGTGTTTTATTGTGTTGCTTTCGCTTTCCTGCTTTATCCTGCGGCACTGTTGTGAAACGGGGCGCCGCGGCTGGGCCCGTCTTGTGGCGGCGCCAAGAGGGTGGAAAGGTGTAGCGCTGATAAGGGTCTTTGGGGGCTTGCGATACTGGGGAGGCAGGATGGTGGTAGGTTCAAGATGTGTGGTTGTGTGTTTGATGATAAGCCTCGGACATAGGTCTGGAGGTGAAGGAGCATTAGTATAATTGCTCGTTGGTGGTGTAGTGCATTTGCATTATCTACGCCGCTGAGAGCGCGTGATTGAGCGGTTGCAAGTGGGTGTTTGCACTGATTGGATGGGTCGAACGAGAGCAATTGACCAATCCAGAAACCTAGAGCTGGGTTTTGACTGGCTGGTTTATCGTTTATTTTCGTGAGGCAAGATTTAGGACGCTGAGAGACTCTATTCGATGATACGATTTTGAGGACGTCAAGGACACGTTTTTATTTACAGAAAAATACGAAGCTAATTCTGGGCAAGAGCCGTCTTTTGTGAGATGAGCCCGAGGCTTAGAAGCCTAGAGAGATTAAACTAGAGCTTCATATAAAATGCAAGTTTATGGCCGCCGGAGTGTCGTTAAATGCTGTGGCTCAGAAGATCTCCAACCATTTCTAAAGGCATACAGTGAATGCCGAAGCTGAAAAATATAAGGTTACTTGAGCCTAGGTGTTCTACCATCGAAAATTTCTCAAAACGCCATCATGCACCCGCTAAGTGCAGCAGCCCTGGAATCCTTAAGAATAATACAGCCCTATAACTCTATCATGCCTTCGCTTTCCCTTTGCCCTTGACATCTGTATCCACTGCCATCGATTCCGGCCCCGGCTCTTCCTCTTCCTCGCTATCACTCATAAACTCCTCGTCCTCGTCCCAGCCAAAGAATGTTCTCGTCTTAGGCTTGTCCGCTTCCTTTGAACTAGATGCCTTTGCCTCCCCATCCCCCTCACTCTCACTCCCTTCGCTGCCCTCTGACCCAGCCCCGGAGCTATCACTCTCTTTCTCAGCCAACGTATTCTTGATCTCCCCAGCCTTATATGCCGCAATAACAGCATCCCTGGTCTTCTGCTCCGCCTCCTCCTTATCCTCGACCCACTTCCCATCCAGCCTCGCATTCTTGCCACTGCGCACCTCGTCTTCCTTGCGGTCCGCCATCTCGACCACGGCCTCCCACCGCTTGCGCCGCTCCTCCTTCTCCTTCTTGTCCATCTCCGGCTTGATGGCCAGGTACTCGGCCAGCGCCTTCGCTTCGGTCACCGTCCGCAGCCGCCGCCCGTCCAGGTTCCGCGACGACCCGTTGTTCTCGCCCGCGTTCCGCTTCTTGCGCGACGACATCCGCCCGCCGGCGGCGCGCAGCTGCGAGCCGAAGCCGCCTTTGCCGCCGCAGAGCGGGGCGGACAGGCGCAGCGGGAGGAAGGCATCGCTGGGTGAGGAGAGGAGCGAGGTCAGCGGGGCGGAGGAGTGCGGGAGGAGTTGCTTGTTGGAGGTTGTGGTGAGGATGAGGCGGTTAGCGGAGGCTTGTGGGATGCGGGAGTAGAGCACGGCAGTGAGATCGCTGATGCGGCTTGAGGAGGGCATCGGGAGAGAGAGGGTTGGGGGGAGCCCCAGGCCGGAGAAGGACGTGAGGAGGACGTTGAGGGTTTGCGACGCCATCTTGATAAGTGGCAAGGTGTGGAAAATAGAATGTGAAATGAGAATGGATTCTACGAAGAACTTATAACGGTATTATTTTATAGGGTTCTAAGGAAATGACCTCGACGGGAGCGGTCGGTGCGAAATCGCCGAGGCCCGCTGAGTCGCTGAGCAGCACGTGACCGTGCAACCCCAAATATTCGCGAATATCCACGGCGCCACCTGCAGCCAAGCTGTATTCGAATATCTTACCCCTCCCCGGTAATTGAGCCGCTGATGCGCGCGTACCATTGGCCCATTAGGCCAGCCGTGCGCCTATGTATCTACCCTATACCCCCCCCCCCCACTTCTATATTGGCGATAATCGCGGCTTAGTATTCTTTAGTCCTTTTATTAAGGCCTTATAGTGTTAGATAGTTCATATAGAGCTATTCATTGATGAAAATGGGTTGATTGATTGATGATCTTGGTCGTATCTTGATCTAGGGCCCCTAGGCTTAGACGAAGATATTTACAATGCACGTCCTACGCCTCTAAGAATATAGATTATCTGACATATAGCGAATATACTACTTACTCTATAGCTTAAACTTTCTAAACTCCGCTTAGCTTTTAGTCTACTTATTTAAGCTACTCTAGTATAAGGGCAACGTCATTAGATATAATAGAGGTATAGGGTTAAGGGTAAAATCGCTCTATAGCGGCGGCATGTAGGAAAATACTAAAACGGTAAGGGTAGGGAGGACGGTAGAAGTAGTAGTAGCGACGCGAAAACAACAAGCTATCCTTAATTTTAGGTCAACAATAATCATACACCCCCTAAATGATACGCGTACACCCCCCAATTGATATACATACACCCCCTACCCAAACAGCTTAGATCCTTCCACTTCAAGTTAGAATATCACGTGTGTTTGACTTGTTTACACCCAAATCACAAAAATTAAAGCGTTAAATACAACACCTATAATACATTTAAGATCTAAGTTGACTGGTGGGGGTAGACTACGGAGCACCCCGCGAGGCGCTATAAAAACCAGATGGGTGCTGCTGCTTCTACCTGACGTCTGTAGATTGCCCCTACGGCACGCCCGCGACTGCGTCCGGCCCGCGCCCGGGTAGTGCAGCCAGTGTTTCGCCCGAATGCCGAGAGCTCCCGCTGAGTAGGGTTATTAATGCGATTTGTAGAGCCACTTGGGCGACCGCGACGACGCTTTATAATTGCAGGCTCTTGGAGGGCAAATGCGAAGTATTGATTTAAGTGTGGGTGTGTGGTGTTGTTTTCGCGATTTAAGTGTAAATAAGTCAAACACACGTGATATTCTAACTTGAAGTGGAAGGATTTAAACTTGTTTGGGTAGGGGGTGTATGCATATCAATTGGGGGGTGTATGCGTATCATTTAGGGGGTGTATGATTATTGTTGACCTAATTTTATACTAATATTCGCTTTTTTAGGATAGACGCTTACTGCTAGAGCTAATTAGCTCTACTAGTCCTTAGCACCCGCATTAATGTATGTTAGTCCTTCCTCCTTTAACCTCCTTCCGATTCGGGTATAGAACTGGAGCTCCAGGAGCCAGTTCGACCAGATCCACTCCACTCCGGATCTAAAATCACCAGATCCAGCTCCGATGCAACCCCTCCAACGTTACTCCAGTCCAATACAATCACCACTGAAGAGCCACTAGCTGTTCACAGATTGACCTACAACGTGTAGACGAACTCTGTATTCTCCTTGTCGGTAAGATCAAGCCACCTGTCAGGCCGTCAGCTGGCTCACATGAAATTCAAAGTAGTGGATCATTTACTCTTGGTTATGCATTTTTTCGTAGTCAGGACTGGCTTTGAGCTGGGCCTTCCGGTTGTTTTGATTTTTGCAGTACCACCAGATTATGATTAAGTCGACCAGACACGCACTCCAACACACTAGCATGATAATTTCGCCATGGAGAAAGCTGTTGCCGCGTATGGTTTGAGGCCCTACATACAAGTTAGCCGGTGAAGAAGCGCGCTCCGAGAGACGCGTATGATGAAGTCGATAGCTAGTCTTCAGTCGGTTGAACCTAATCGGTTGCTTCGCACATACCAATGATGTTTCCGATGCAATAGGCAATTAGGAAAAGAGCAGCGACCGTTGTTTTCTTTGTATAACCCGCAACATTCGACGCGATTAGTGATAATATCGCAACAAATCCTGTACTGGCCGATCCCGTAAAGTAGGCACCCGCCAATCGGCCCCTTTGGTGGCTGTCAGGTACCGCAATCATAATGATCACGCCGATCATTGAAAGCACCACGCCGTAGGAGCTTATAAGGATGCGTTGGCCGTATCGATCACCGAGATAGCTACTGGAAACCAAAGTCAAAATCTGGATAGCTCCATTAGGAGTACCGTAGAGAAGACTCTCGGTAGGGGTATATCCGAAGGACCTATTAATGTTCAGCGGCCGGGGATTGGAGGAGTAACCCTTTCAAGCTTACTTTATCAACAGCGAGAAGAAGTTCGTTGTAATGCCTTGTTTTTTTTAGCATCTGTTTGACCACTTTCTAAGAATGTCTTGTTAATAGACTCACCATTAGGTATTGTCGCCATCAGGGCATAAAAGACGAATGCCCACGTCAGGGGATCCAGGAGCGCTTCCTTTAGCTGATATATCTTGAAAGTCTTGTTGCCAATTCCCTGCTGATTGATCCGGATCCGCTCTATTGCAAGGAGCCTATCCTTTCCGCTAAGCCACCGTGCGTTAAGCTGATTATCAGGAATAATCCAAAGAAAAATCATCCCAATAACTATTGTGACGAGTCCGGTCACAAGAAATAGGACCTTCCAGGCCACAATTCCTTCCTTCTTGTTCTCAAAGCCACGAGCAATACCATAAGCCAAGAACCCACCACATATACCAGCAACCCCATTGAAACTGGACCATATACCAATGCGTGTTCCTTGCTCTTTTTTGGTATACCACTGAGAGGTAAAGAGGGCGAACCCAGGGGTGACGGCTGCTTCAAAAAGTCCTAGAAAGAACCTCACAGCCATGGCCTGGCTGAAATTCTGAACAACAGCAAAGCAAGAGAGCGTGATACCCCACAAAATAATGTTAAATGCCGAGTATTTACCAAGAGGTAGATACTGAAGTAGCCTATTCGTAGGATATTCCCAAGAAAGCTAACGAACATTAATACTGGAAACACTTGCGGGACAGTGCTAGCATACGTAGCCGAAATAAAAGATGCTGGATTAAGAATTAGCCAATTTTCGATTCCAGGAAGTATCAGTTGATCTTACCTTCCAAGCCAGCTGTATTCGCTCCCAGAAAGTTCAATGCCGCCTTTACTAGCTGGTTTAGTGATCCCCATTACAGCGGCATAGCCTAACGTTGTTTTGTCTAAGAAGTTGAGCGCATAGACGAGACAGAGAAGCTGAACTAGGATCAGAATTCTCGTATATACTTTCAATGAGTCAAGGGAGCTGATACGAAAGGTTTTCTAACTGGCATCAAGTGAGTATCGATTTTTTTCAGTAGTCTTCTATTAGTAGCCTCATCAATCTCGAGATGGCCTTGATCGTGATTCTCAAGGGCGTTAAAGGCCTCATCCACATCTTTCGAAAGTGTGATGGCCCTGTTCTCGTTTGACGCCGCCATTTCACTCGCTCAACTCGAGTTCGGCTTCGGTTGTATGCGCTGATATGAGACAAGAGGAAATTTCTGTACGCGGGGCTCCCAGTGATATCTCTTTGTTGACCGCTAATGGACTGGTTTTTTTTGAGGAACATGAGGATTGTCGAACCACCTACCGCACGCAGCTGGC
>Ga0307515_10007308_pt1 | contig 21863 bp, 17 predicted proteins | sample 17_EM_MG_FD_194513 | JGI IMG/M metagenome (GOLD analysis project Ga0307515, IMG submission 194513) | Populus trichocarpa ectomycorrhiza microbial communities from riparian zone in the Pacific Northwest, United States - 17_EM | ecosystem: Host-associated > Plants > Roots > Unclassified | place...
CAGACAAAACGACCGGAAGGGGCACGCTTGGTGGAATCAGTGACCAATCGAAAACCTTCCCGCTCCCGCCGTAGGCCTCGACGTGGGTGTCGAGCAGCAGGGCCTGCGCGCTGGAAAACGCTTGGGCGAAGTCTAACAAATCGAAGCCTGGCGCCATGCGCGCGGCGCGCAGGTACAGGTGTCCAGCCGCCTGGCACTGCGCCGGCGTCTCGTCGCCGTGGAACTGCAGCAGCGCCTGCGGCAGCGCGTCGGTGGCGTGGCGCAGCACGGCCGGCGACGCGTTGACGAACAGCAGCACCGGCGTCACGAAAGGCGGCAACCGGGCGATCAGCTCGGCGGCGCGTGCCAGCGGCACGTAACGCGGGCTCTTCTCGTAGAGCACGAAACCCAGCGCGTCGGCGCCGGCGTCGATGGCGTCGTCGACATCGGCCTCGCGCGTCAGGCCGCAGATCTTGATGCGGGTGCGGCTCACCACGCTGCCTCAAGGCAGCCAGTCGAAGGCCGCAGTACGTTCGGGAATGCCATGGACCGCATCGTAGTACGGCCCCAGGAAGTACAGCCCGTCGGCCGGGAAGGTCGGCGCGGCGGCGTCGCGGCTCTTCGCGGCCAGCACCTCGGCCAGCCAGCCCGGCGCCTCACGCCCGCTGCCCACCGCCACCAGGCAGCCCAGGATGTTGCGCACCATGTGGTGCAGGAAGGCGCTGGCCTCGAAGTCGAAGCGCCAGTAGGCGCCGCGGCGGCTGATGGCTATCGAGCGCAGCGTCTTCACCGGCGTGGCCGCCTGGCAGCCGGCGGCGCGGAAGGACGTGAAGTCATGCTCGCCGATCAGCTGCGCCGCAGCAGCACGCATCGCGTCGCCGTCGAGCGCGCGGAAGACCCAGCCGCAGACGCCGCTTTCCAGCGCCGGCCGCACCGGCGATTCGAGCACCAGGAAGCGGTAGCGCCGTCCGCGCGCGCTGTTGCGCGCATGGAAGCGGGCGTCGACCGGCTGGCACCACTGCACGGCGATGTCGTCGGGCAGGAAACGGTTGCTGCCGCGCACCCAGGAGAAGGACTCGCGCTGGACCGGTGCATCGACATGCACGACCTGGTTCAGCGCATGTACGCCGGAATCGGTGCGGCCGGCGCAGACCGTCGTCACCGGTGTAGCGGCGAACTCGGACAAGGCCTTTTCGACCACGTCCTGCACCGTCTGCCCGTCCGGCTGCGACTGCCAGCCGTGGTAGGCGCCGCCGCGGTAGGCGACGCCCAGCGCTAGACGATCACCCAAGACCCTGCAGCATGCCCTGCGCCTTGCTCTTCAGCGCGCCGTCGGCCTTCGCGATGACCTCTTCGAGCAGGTCGCGCGCACCTTCCAGGTCGCCGATCTGGCGGAACTCTTCGGCCAGCTCGAGCTTGCGCGCCAGCGGGTCGCCATCGGCCGGCGGCGGCGCGGCCGGGCCGGCGTCGCTGCTGCCGATACCGAAGTCGCCGAAGTCCAGCGTCGGATCGCTGGCCGCGGCCGGCGCCGGGGTCGGCGCATGCTTGGTGTCGAAGGCCAGATCGCCGAGGTCGAAGTCCAGCGAATGGTCGACCGGCGGTGCCGGTGCCGGCGGCGGCGGTGCCGGCATGCGCACGGTCCTGACTTCGTCCAGCATGCCCGGCTGCGTGATCACGGCGGGCTCGCCCGGCATGTCGAAGTCGAGCGTGTCGTGAGCCGGCGCGACGGCGGCGGTGCCCAGGGCCTGCGTCGTTTCGGCGGCCGACGGGGCGCTCGGCGCGGTGTGGTGGCCGATGTCCAGGTCGAGGTCGACATCGAGCCCGCCCGACAGCGTGGCGTCGGCGGCGGGCTGGAAGGCCGGCGCCGACGGCTTGGCGGTGTGCGGCAGCGTCGTCGCGTCGAGCGGCTCGATGACCTTGCCGCCGGGGCCGATCTCGAACTCGGGTGCGCCACCGGGCTGGTACAGCGCGTTGTCGGGGTCGATCTGGCGGCCGAGTTCCTGCGCCTTGGCCCAGTCTTCGCCGCTGCCGCGCGTCAGCGAATACACCTGCGTGGCGAGCAGCTCGAAGCCCTTGGTGTCGCGCCGCTTCAGGTAGACCTCGAGCAACTTGATGCGGATCGCCATGCGCTCGGGCGTGGCGCGCATCGCTTCCTTCAGGATCTCCTCGGCTTGCAGGTCGCGGCCGTAGGCCAGGTAGACATCGGCCTCGGCGACGGGGTCGACATCGCCGATGGCGTCGAGCTGGCTCAGCGAGTAGCTCATCGACGACATCGAGCTCGATGTCGAACTGGTCGGCTCGCGGGTGTCGATGCGCTGGCCGCCGCTGGCGCCGAAGAACGAATCGGGCTGCAGACGGCTTTCCAGGAACGAGGTCTCGCCGCCGGGCTTGCGCATGCGGCCGCGCAGGCGGTAGATGCCCAGGCCGGCGATCAACGCGATCAGCACGCCGGCGCCGGGCAGCACGAGCGGGTTCTCGAGCAGCGAAGCCAGGAAGCCCGGCTCTTCGGGCACCGGCGGCGCGGCCGGCTTGGGTACGGGCGCCGGGGCGGTGGCTGCCGGCGGCGGGGCGGGCGGCGGCGGTGCGACCGGCGGCGCCACCGGTGCCGGCGCCGGCACCGGAACAACTGCCGGCGCTGCGGCAGGTGCCGGTTTCGGCGCGGGGGCCGGCGGCGGCGCGACCACCGGTGCCGGTGCCGGCGCCGGCGCCGCGGCAACCTTCGGCGCGGTGGGCGCCGTCGAGCCCTGCAGCTTCTTCAACTCGTCGACGTTGCGCGACAGCTCGGCCAGCCGTGCGGCGGCATCCTTGCGCTCGCTTTCCTTCGATGCCTTGGCCTCGGGGGCCGAGCTCTTCACGCCGCCTTGCGACAAGGTCAGCTTGTCGGGCGTCGGGCTCGCGGCCTGCTTGCGGTCTTCGACGTTGGCCTGCACCTTGCCCTGGGCCTGGCGCGCCGGGGCTTCGTCGGCCGCGGTCGTGGTGCCGGATGCCAGGCGCTGGCGGTAGGCGGCGAAGTCGGCGCTTTGCGCCTGGATCATCTCGCGGGCTTCGTTGCCGCCGACCTTGCCGGCGGCTTCAGCCGACGGCACCGTCAGCACCACGCCGGACTTCAGCCGGTTCATGTTGTCGCCGACGAAAGCCTGCGGGTTGCCGCGGTACAGCGAGACCAGCATCTGGTCCAGCGACACGCCCGGGCGCTGCGTGCGCGACGCGATCTTGCTCAGCGAATCGCCGCTGCGCACCCGGTATTCATCGCCGCCGGCCATGGTGGCCGCTTCGGCCGGAGCCGGCCGGGCAACCGGCGCAGGGGCCGGGCGCGGCGCCGGTGTCGGCGGCGGAGTCACGGCCGCAGGCGCAGGCGCCGGGGCGGGCGCTTGCGCGACAGGGGCGGGCGCCGGTGTCGGCGCGAGCACGGGTGCCGGCACCGCGGGAGCCGGCGACACCGAAGGCGCCGTCACCGGAGCCGGCGGCGCCTGCGCGACGCGCGCACCCGGCGGGTCGAACAGCATCGTGTATTCGCGCACCAGCCGGCCGGTGGCCCAGTTGGCTTCGAGAATCACGTCGACGAAGGGTTCGAGCACCGCGCGGTCGCTGGTGACGCGCAGCACCTGGCGGCCGTCGGCGCGCTTTTGCAGCACGACCTGGGCATTCGGCAGCACGGCGTTGTATTCGACGCCGGCGGCGCGATAAGCCTCGGGCGGCGCGACGCGCAGCCGCAAGGTCGAGATCTCTTCCGGCGTGATGCTGGTGACGTCGATCTCGGCCTTGAGCGTTTCGCCCAGGGACGATTGCACGTTCAGCCGCCCCAGGCCGAGCGCCCAGCCCTGCGCGCTCCACAAGCAGCCGGTGGCCAGCGCCACCCCAGTCAGCGCAAAGCGCGCAGCGTTCGTCGAGCGGTGTTTCAAGGCGTCTCCCAAAACGTTCGGCGGGGTCTCATGCAGCGCACCCGCCGTCCCATCCGTTCGGTATGCCCACCGAGTCACTTCGTGTCACGCGGTAACGGTGGAAATCGCAATGGTATCAAGCATATAGGCTTACAAGCTCATCTAAAGACTGACGATCCCCGCGGAAATGCTTTGTTTCTGAGCGGCAGCCCGGCTGTTGCCCTTGGGCAACGCCGTGCTGTCGTTCAATACGCCGTTACTGCGCCAGCAGGATGCGGAGCATACGCCGCAGCGGTTCGGCCGCACCCCACAGCAGCTGGTCGCCGATGGTGAAGGCGCCCAGGTACGTAGGCCCGAGCGCCAGCTTGCGCAGACGGCCGACCGGGATGTCCATGGTGCCCGTCACCGCCACCGGCGTGAGCTGCCTGACCGTCGCTTCGCGCGTGTTCGGCACCAGCTTGGCCCAGGCGTTGTCGTTGGCGATCATCTGTTCGATGTCGGCCAGCGGCACGTCGGACTTCAGCTTGATCGTCAGCGCCTGGCTGTGGCAGCGCATCGCGCCGACGCGCACGCAGATCGAATCGATCGGCGTGGCTTCGCTGCCGAAACCCGGGCCGCGGCCAAGGATCTTGTTCGTCTCGGCGCCGCCCTTCCATTCTTCGAGGCTGGTGCCGTCGCCGCGATCGCTGTCGATCCACGGGATCAGGCTGCCGCCCAGCGGCACGCCGAAGTTCGCGGTTTCTTCGGCCGACAGGCCGCGCTGCGTGGCCGCCACCTGGCGGTCGATCTCGAGGATCGCGCTCTTCGGGTCGTCGAGCAGCGCCTTGACCGACGCGTTCAGCGTGCCGTACTGCGTCAGCAGTTCGCGCATGTGCTGCGCGCCGCCACCGCTGGCCGCCTGGTAGGTGGTGCAGGTCATCCACTCGACGAGGTCGGCCTTGAACAGCGCGCCCACGCCCATCAGCATGCAGCTGACGGTGCAGTTGCCGCCGATGAAGTCTTTCACGCCCTTGGCCAGCGCGTTCTGGATCACCGGCAGGTTCACCGGGTCGAGCACGATGACGGCGTCGTCGTTCATGCGCAGCGTCTTCGCGGCGTCGATCCAGTAGCCCTTCCAGCCGGCATCGCGCAGCTTCGGATAAAGGACTTTGGTGTATTCGCCGCCCTGCGCAGTGATGACGATGTCGCAGCGCTTCAGCGCGGCGATGTCGTGCGCGTCGTAGAGCCTGGTTTCGTTCTTCGCAAACGCGGGGGCCGCGCCGCCTGCGTTCGAGGTCGAGAAGAAAACCGGTTCGATGAGCGCGAAGTCGCCTTCGGCCTGCATGCGGTCCATCAGCACGGAGCCGACCATGCCGCGCCAGCCGACCAATCCTACGAGAGCCATTTCAGTTTCGCCTTTGCCGTTGTTCCGGACCCCTGGTGCCCCCGGCTCGTTCGCCGGGGTCCAGAGATGGGGCGAGACGATCCGAGACGCTAGGTCTTGGTGGTAATGGTTTTGCCAGTGATCGCTGCAACAACAGCATCACCCATCTCGCGCGTGCCAACCTTCTTCGTGCCTTCGCTCCAGATGTCGCCGGTACGCAGCCCGGCGGACAGCACCGCGCGCACGCCCGCTTCGATGCGGTCGGCGGCTTGCGGTTGCTGGAGGGTGAATCGAAGCATCATGGCGGCAGACAGGATTGTAGCCAAAGGGTTGGCCACGCCCTTGCCGGCGATGTCGGGCGCGCTGCCGTGGCTGGGTTCGTACAGCCCCTTGTTGTTCTTGTCCAACGACGCCGACGGCAGCATGCCGATCGAGCCGGTCAGCATCGCCGCTTCGTCGGACAGGATGTCGCCGAACATGTTGCCGGTGACGACCACGTCGAAGGCCTTCGGCGCCTTCACCAGCTGCATCGCGGCGTTGTCGACGTACATGTGCTGCAGCTCGACATCCGGGTACTGCGCGTGCACCTCCGTGACCACGTCCTTCCAGAACTGGAAGGTTTCGAGCACGTTGGCCTTGTCGACGCTGGTTACGCGCTTGCTGCGCTTGCGCGCGGCCTGGAACGCGACGTGGGCGATGCGCTCGATCTCGGGCTTGCTGTAGCGCATCGTGTCGAAGGCTTCTTCGGCGCCGGGAAAGTGGCCGTCGACCGCCGTGCGGCGGCCGCGCGGCTGGCCGAAGTAGATGTCGCCGGTGAGCTCGCGGATGATCAGGATGTCCAGCCCCGCCACCAACTCGGGCTTCAGCGACGACGCGTGCGTCAGCTGCTCGTAGCACAGCGCCGGGCGGAAGTTGGCGAACAGCCCGAGGTGCTTGCGCAGGCCCAGGATCGCCTGCTCGGGGCGCAGCGGGCGGTCCAGCTTGTCGTACTTCCAGTCGCCGACCGCGCCGAAGAGGATGGCGTCGGCAGCCTTGGCCAGGTTCAGCGTGCTGTCCGGCAGCGGGTGGCCATGGGCTTCGTAGGCGGCACCGCCGACGAGGGCGGTTTCGGTCTCGAAGGACAGGTCGAGAACGTTCAGCACCTTCACGGCCTCGGCCATGATTTCAGTGCCGATGCCGTCGCCGGGGAGGATTGCGATCTTCATGATGTTTTCTTCTTCAGCCAACCAGTCGTTGTGCGAGCCAGGGCATTTTTGCCAGGCGTTCGGCCTCGAAGGCCTTGATCTTGTCGGCATGGCGCAAGGTCAGGCCGATGTCGTCGAAGCCGTTCACCAGGCAGTATTTCCGGAAAGGCTGCACGTCGAACGCCAGCTCGCTGCCGTCGGGCTTGATGACCACCTGGCGCGGCAGGTCGACGGTCAGGCCGTAGCCCGGGAACGCAAACACCTCGTCGAACAGCTTCGCCACCTGCGACTCGGGTAGCTGGATCGGCAGGATGCCGTTCTTGAAGCAGTTGTTGAAGAAGATGTCGGCATAGCTCGGCGCGATCAGCGCACGAAAGCCGTATTGCTCCAGCGCCCACGGCGCGTGTTCGCGGCTGGAACCGCAGCCGAAGTTGCTGCGCGCCAGCAGCACCGACGCGCCTTTGTAGCGCGGCTGGTTCAGCACGAAGTCGGGGTTCGGCCGGCGCGACGCCGGGTCCTGGCCGGGCTCGCCCGGGTCGAGGTAGCGCCACGCGTCGAACAGGTTCGGGCCGAAGCCCGAACGCTGGATCGACTTCAGGAACTGCTTCGGGATGATCGCGTCGGTGTCGACGTTGTCGCGATCCATCGGGGCCACCAGGCCCTTGTGCACGGTGAATGCTTGCATGGTGTGGTTCTCCGTTCAGCCGAGGCGGCGCACGTCGACGAAATGGCCGTTCAGCGCTGCCGCGGCGGCCATCGCCGGGCTGACCAGGTGGGTGCGGCCGCCGGCGCCTTGCCGGCCTTCGAAGTTGCGGTTGCTCGTCGACGCGCAGCGCTCGCCGGGTTCCAGCCGGTCGGCGTTCATCGCCAGGCACATGCTGCAGCCGGGCTCGCGCCATTCGAAGCCGGCCGCCTTGAAGACCTCGTGCAGGCCTTCGGCCTCGGCCTGCGCCTTCACCTGGCCCGAACCGGGCACGACCATCGCCAGCCGCACGTTGGCCGCCACCTTGCCACCAACGCGCCGCACCACGGCCGCGGCTTCGCGCAGGTCTTCGATGCGGCTGTTGGTGCACGAGCCGATGAAGACCTTGTCGATGAAGATGTCCGCCATCGCCTTGTTCGGCTCCAGGCCCATGTAGGCCAGCGCGCGCTCGATGGCGCCGCGTTTGACGGCGTCCCTTTCCTTGTCGGGATCGGGCACGCGGCCATCGATCGGCAGCACCATCTCCGGGCTCGTGCCCCAGGTCACCTGCGGCTGGATCTGCGCGGCGTCGAGTTCGACCACCGTGTCCCAGGTTGCACCGGCATCGCTCTGCAGCGTGCGCCAGTAGGCGACGGCCTGGTCCCAGGCCACGCCGGTCGGCGCCAGGCTGCGGCCCTTGACGTAGGCGATGGTGGTCTCGTCCACCGCCACCAGGCCGGCGCGGGCGCCGGCTTCGATGGCCATGTTGCACACCGTCATGCGGCCTTCCATGCTCAGCGCGCGGATCGCCGAGCCGCCGAACTCGATCGTGTAGCCGGTGCCGCCCGCCGTGCCGATGCGGCCGATGATGGCCAGCACGATGTCCTTGCCCGTCACGCCGCGCGGCAGCACGCCGTCGACCTTCACGAGCATGTTCTTCGCCTTCTTGGCCAGCAGCGTCTGCGTGGCCATCACATGCTCGACCTCGCTGGTGCCGATGCCGTGCGCCAGCGCCCCGAACGCGCCGTGCGTGCTGGTGTGCGAATCACCGCAGACAACCGTCATGCCGGGCAAGGTGGCGCCGCTTTCCGGCCCGATGACGTGCACGATGCCCTGGCGCTTGTCGAGGAAGGGAAAGTAGGCCGCGGCGCCGAAGGCCGCGATGTTCGCGTCCAGCGTCGTCACCTGCAGCTTGCTGATGGGGTCGCGGATGCCGTCGTAGCCGTCGGCCCAGCCGGTGGTCGGCGTGTTGTGATCGGCCGTGGCGACGATGGAGCTGACGCGCCAGACCTTGCGCCCGGCCAGGCGCAGGCCTTCGAAGGCCTGCGGGCTGGTGACTTCGTGCACCAGGTGGCGGTCGATGTAGATCGCGGCGGTGCCGTCTTCTTCGGTGTGCACGACGTGCTCGTCCCAGAGCTTGTCGTAAAGCGTGCGTGCGGTCATGGTGTTTGACTCTCCGGTGTTCTCGATTGTCCACAAAGGGCTTGCGCGAAACGCTGCACCACCGTCGGCAGCACGTCCTGCGTGCGCACGCCGAGCAGATAGTCGCGCTCGGCCCAGGCTTCGTCCAGCGCCAGCACCTTGACGCGGAACAGTTGCGCGAAACGCTGCGCCACCGCGGCCGGCATCACCGCAACGCCGAGGCCGGCCTCGACGAGCTGGGCGATGGCGTCGAAGCCGCGCACCTGCAGCCGCGCCTTCAGCGGCCGGCCCCGGCCTTCGGCTTCGGCGCGCATCAGCTCGTGCACGGCGGCGCCGGCGTGCAGACCGACGATGTCGTCGTCGAGCAAGGTCTCGAAGCGCACGCTGGCTTGCGCCGCCAGCACGTGGCCGGCCGGCACCATCACCGCGAGCGAACCGTGGCGGTAGCGCCAGGTCGTCAGCCGGCTGTCCAGCAGCGGCGGCACGAAGATGCCGACATCGGCGCGGCCTTCGGCCACCGCTGCCTGCACTTCGGCGCTGGTCTGGTCTTCGAGGCTGATGCGGATCTGCGGGTGCGCCTGCGAAAACGCCGCCAGGTCCGGCGGCAGGCATTCGTTGATCGCACCGGCATTCGCCGCGATGCGCAGGTGGCCCTTGATGCCGCGCGAGAACTCGACGACCTCGCTCTCCAGCGCGTGCAGCGACGCGTGCAGGCTGCGGATGTGCCGGACCAGCGCGCGCCCGGCCTCGGTGGGCTCGACGCCGCGCGCGTGGCGTTCGAACAGCGGCACGCCGAAGCGCGCCTCCAGGTCCTTCAGCCGCTTGCTCGCCGCTGCCAAGGCCAGGTGTTCACGCTCGGCACCGGCCGTGATGCTGCGCGTGTCGGCAATGGCCAGCACGAGGTTGAGGGTGACGAGGTCGAAGCGCATGGTGGGCAGGTGCACAGCTTACCCTTCGCGAGAGTCACCTTGTTTGCCAGATTCTTAACATCGCCTTCGTCATTCAAGAAGGCTCTCGGGGATGATCGAATCGCGCGGCAACCTGCTTTGGGGCGGCTATGAACTGAGCTGGGGCGGCGAGTTGCTGTCGAAGACTCTTACAGTTTCGTCGACCCAAAAATCGCCGGGGCGGCCGAAGTGCCCACCACATGGGGCTTTTTCGCGTCAGGCATCAAAAATGCAGGCAACTCGGTCCGAGCGCATGCCGCGCCGGAGGTCGATGTCATGACACGTATTCGTTCCCATTTCGGTGCACTCGCCGCCGCGCTGGCACTGACGATGGCGGGCGCGGCCAAAGCCGATCCCGTGCCCTTCCTGATGACGCCGGTCGCGTTCACGCCGGGCTCCGGCTACGGCGTGGACGCCAACGAACTGGTCGGCACCTTGCTCAATGTCGACTTCGCCGCTGCGATCGGCGCCACCAGCTTCTCGCTGAGCAGCGTCGGCGACAGCTTCGACCTCGTCTTCGGCACCGTCACCATGCTGGAAAGCGGCAACATCAATGCCGACGAGACCGATGGCCTGGGTGTCGTCGCGACCTTCGGGTTTGCCGATCCCTTCACCGGCCTGCGCAACGTGTTCGCCTCGGGCACGGCCACCACCGGACCGGTGGGCGACCCGCTGGCCATCGATCTGACCATCGACTGGAACCCGGTGCTCGTCGCCTTCGGCAACGGCGGCGTGTTCCGCATCCAGATGAGCACGCTGAATTTCCGCGATACCGACCAGGCGCTGACGCAGAACGCGCGCGTCACGCTGCTGGCGCTGTCAGTGCCCGAACCGGCGACGCTGGCCTTGGCAGGTGTCGCGCTCGGCGGCCTGGCACTCAGCAGCCGGCGTCGCCGCGCCGCGGCCTGACCGCGGGTTGTTTCAGGCCAGCGCCGCCACGACCTCCGGCGGCGCCTGCACCAGCTCGATCAACACGCCTTCGCCGCCCACGGGGAACTGCTCGTTGCCCTTCGGGTGGATGAAGCAGATGTCGTGACCGGCCGCGCCGGGGCGGATGCCGCCGGGCGCGAAGCGCACGCCGTTCGCCGTCATCCACTCGACGGCCTTCGGCAGATCGTCGACCCACAGCCCGACGTGGTTCAGCGGTGTCGTGTGCACGGCCGGCTTCTTGTCCGGGTCCAGCGGCTGCATCAGGTCGACCTCGACCGCGTGCACGCCGCTGCCGAGCGCGCAGATGTCTTCGTCGACGTTCTCGCGTTCGCTGACGAAGGTGCTCTTCACCGTCAGGCCGAGCATGTCGACCCACAGCGACTTCAGCCGCTGCTTGTCGGCGCCGCCGATGGCGATCTGCTGGATGCCGAGAATCTTGAACGGTTTCATCGTCATGCGAAGCTCAGGATGGGTTGATCGACCGCCAGGCTCTCGCCCTTGGCGGCCAGCAGTTCGGCCACCGTGCCGTCCTGCGCCGCGATGAGGATGTTCTCCATCTTCATCGCCTCGATCACGGCCAGCCGCTCACCGGCCTGCACGGCCTGGCCCGGCTTGACGGCGATGTCGACCAGCAGCCCCGGCATCGGCGACAGCAAGAAGCGGCTCATATCGGCCGGCGCCTTGAACGGCATCAGGCGCAAGAGCTCGGCGGCGCGCGGGTTCAGCACCATAGCCTCGATGCGCAGGCCGTTGTGTTCGACGCGAAGCCACAGGCCCTGGCGTTCGATCTGCGCCGTGAACGGCTGGCCATTGCACTGGCCGCTGGCGCGGATGGCGCCGAAGTGCCAGTCGCTGGCGATGTCGTAGCGCTTCGCGCCGATGCGGATGGGCGAACCGGCGCCGGCCTGCGCCGGCACATGGCGGTGCTGCCCGCCGGCGCCTTTGACGACGACGACGAATTCGTCGCCGATGACGACACCGTGGCCGGCCAGCTGGCCGCCGATGCCGGCAGCACGCTCGCGGTAGCTGCGGTGCGCGGCAGCGGCCAGCGCCAGCAGGAAATCGGGGTCGTCGTGCGGCACGTCTTCGGCGCGAAAGCCGCTGGCGTAGTGCTGCGCGATGAAGCCGGTGTTGAAATCCCCGGCGACGAACTTCGGGTGCGCCAGCAAGGCCGCCTGGAACGGGATGTTGCTGGAAACACCGCGGATGACGAAGCCGTTCAGCGCCTCGCGCATCTTCGCGATGGCGTCGAGCCGGTCCTGCCCGTGCACGATGAGCTTGGCGATCATCGAGTCGTAGAACATCGGGATCTCGCCGCCTTCTTCGACGCCGGTGTCGACGCGCACGCCGCCTTCTTCGGCCGGCGGCAGGTAGCGCACCAGGCGGCCGGTGGACGGCAGGAAGCCGCGGAACGGATCCTCGGCGTTGATGCGGCACTCCATGGCCCAGCCGCGGCGCGGGATCTGCGCCTGCGTGAACGGCAGCGGCTCGCCGGCGGCAATGCGGATCATCAGCTCCACCAGGTCGAGCCCGGTGATGCCTTCCGTCACCGGATGCTCCACCTGCAGCCGCGTGTTCATCTCCAGAAAGTAGAAGCTCTGGTCCTTGCCGACGACGAACTCCACCGTCCCCGCGCTCTGGTACTTCACGGCCTGCGCCAGCGCCACGGCCTGCGCACCCATGGCCTGGCGCGTCGCGTCGCTGATGAAGGGCGACGGCGCTTCCTCGATCACCTTCTGGTGCCGGCGCTGGATCGAACACTCGCGCTCGTGCAGGTAGACGACGTGGCCATGCGCATCGCCCAGCACCTGGATCTCGATGTGGCGCGGCTCCTCGACGAACTTCTCGATGAAGACGCGGTCGTCGCCGAAGCTGTTGCGGGCTTCGTTGCGACAGGAGCTGAAGCCTTCGAACGCCTCCTTGTCGTTGAAAGCCACGCGCAAGCCCTTGCCGCCGCCGCCGGCGCTGGCCTTGATCATCACCGGGTAGCCGATGCCCTGGGCGATCTTGACCGCGGCTTCGGGCGATTCGATGGCTTCGTTCCAGCCCGGAATGGTGTTGACCTTGGCGTCGTTGGCCAGCTTCTTCGACGCGATCTTGTCGCCCATCGCCGCGATGCTGTGGTGCTTGGGCCCGATGAAGACAATGCCTTCTTCCTCGACGCGGCGAGCGAAGTCTTCGTTCTCGGACAGGAAGCCGTAGCCCGGGTGCACGGCTTCGGCGCCGGTGGCCTTGCAGGCGTCGATGATCTTCTGCGCGACCAGGTAGCTCTCGCGACTGGGCGCCGGGCCGATGAAGACGGCTTCGTCGGCGAGTTCGACATGGCGCGCATCGCGGTCGGCATCCGAGTAGACGGCGACCGTCTTGATGCCCATCTTCTTCGCCGTTTTCATGACGCGGCAGGCGATCTCACCGCGATTGGCGATCAGGATTTTCTTGAACATCGCGTGGCCTTAGAGAGGAATGTTGCCGTGCTTGCGCCACGGGTTTTCGAGCTTCTTGTCGCGCAGCATGGCCAGCGAGCGGCACAGGCGCTTGCGCGTCTCGTGCGGCTGGATCACGTCGTCGATGAAGCCACGCGCGCCGGCCACGAACGGGTTCGCGAAGCGCGCCTTGTATTCGGCCTCGCGCGCCGCCAGCTTGGCCGGGTCGCCCTTGTCTTCGCGGAAGATGATCTCGACCGCGCCCTTGGCGCCCATCACCGCGATCTCGGCGTTCGGCCACGCGAAGTTGACGTCGCCGCGCAGGTGCTTGGAACTCATCACGTCGTAGGCGCCGCCATAGGCCTTGCGCGTGATCACCGTCACCTTCGGCACCGTGCATTCGGCATAGGCGTACAGCAGCTTGGCGCCGTGCTTGATGATGCCGCCGTACTCCTGAGAAGTGCCCGGCATGAAGCCCGGCACGTCGACGAAGGTCACCACCGGGATGTTGAAGGCGTCGCAGAAGCGCACGAAGCGCGCCGCCTTGATGCTGCTCTTGATGTCCAGGCAGCCGGCCAGCACCATCGGGTTGTTTGCGACGATGCCCACGCTCTGGCCGTCCAGCCGCGCAAAGCCGACGACGATGTTCTTCGCGTAGTCGGGCTGCAGCTCGAAGAAGTCGCCGCCATCGACGACCTTGGCGATCAGCTCCTTCATCTCGTACGGCTTGTTCGGGTTGTCCGGCACCAGCGTGTCCAGCGACAGGTCCAGCCGTTCGGCCGGGTCGCCGCTGGCCCGCACCGGCGCCTTCTCGCGGTTGTTCAGCGGCAGGTAGTTGAAGAAGCGCCGCAGCATCAGGATCGCTTCGACATCGTTCTCGAACGCCAGGTCGGCGACGCCGCTCTTCGCGGTGTGCGTGCCGGCACCGCCCAACTCTTCGGCCGTGACTTCTTCGTGCGTCACGGTCTTCACCACCTCGGGGCCGGTGACGAACATGTACGAGCTGTCCTTCACCATGAAGATGAAGTCGGTCATGGCCGGCGAATAAACCGCGCCGCCGGCGCACGGGCCCATGATCAGACTGATCTGCGGGATCACGCCGCTGGCCATGACGTTGCGCTGGAAGACGTCGGCATATCCGCCGAGCGAAGCCACGCCTTCCTGGATGCGCGCGCCGCCGGAGTCGTTCAGCCCGATCACCGGCGCGCCGACCTTCATCGCCTGGTCCATGACCTTGCAGATCTTTTCGGCATGCGCTTCCGACAGCGCGCCGCCGAAGACCGTGAAGTCCTGGCTGAAGACGAACACGAGGCGGCCGTTGATGGTGCCGTAGCCGATGACGACACCATCGCCCGGCACCTTGTTGTCGGCCATGCCGAAGTCGGTGCAGCGGTGCTCGACGAACATGTCCCACTCTTCGAAGCTGCCTTCGTCCAGCAGCAGGTCGAGCCGCTCGCGCGCCGTCAGCTTGCCCTTCGCGTGCTGCGCGGCGATGCGCTTTTCGCCGCCGCCCAGCCGGGCCGCGGCGCGCTTCTTCTCCAGCTGTTCAATGATGTCGTGCATCGCGGGTTGTCCTTCTTTTCAATCCATCAAGTCGAGCAGGCGGCGCGCCGCCACGGAAGCGGCAAGCCGCCCGGCGCGCACGTCATCGGCGGTTGTGGGCAGTGCTTCGTGCACCGCCGGGTGGTTCTTGAAGCGCTGGCGCAGGCCGGCTTCGATGCGCTCCCACATCCAGGCCTGGTCTTGCGTGTGACGGCGTGCCGCCAGCTGCCCGCTGGCCTGCCGGCGTTCGCGGAAGCTCGTCACGGCCTGCCAGAAGTCCGGCAGCCCGGTACCCTTCAGCGCGCTGAGTTGCAGCACCTGCGTGCCAGCGTGCGCATGCGGGCCCAGGAAACGCATCGCGCTGGTGATCTGCGCACGCGCCCGCGTGGCGGCGGCTTCGTCGAGGTCGGCCTTGTTGATGACCACCAGATCGGCGAGCTCCATCACGCCCTTCTTGATGGCCTGCAGGTCGTCGCCGGCGTTCGGCAGCTGCAGCAGCACGAACATGTCGGTCATGCCGGCTACGGCGGTCTCGCTCTGGCCGACGCCGACGGTCTCGACGATGACGACGTCGTAGCCGGCCGCTTCGCAGACCAGCAGCGACTCGCGCGTCTTCTCGGCCACGCCGCCGAGCGTGCCGCTGGCCGGGCTGGGTCGGATGTAGGCGCGCTCGTGCATCGACAACCGGTCCATGCGCGTCTTGTCGCCGAGGATCGAGCCACCCGACAGGCTGGACGACGGGTCGACGGCAAGCACCGCGACGCGATGGCCACGCTCGATCAGGAACAGGCCCAGCGCTTCGATGAAGGTGCTCTTGCCGACGCCCGGCACGCCGCTGATGCCGAGCCGGAAGGCGCCGCCGGCCTGGGCCAGCAAGGCGTTCAGCACGTCGTCGGCACGTGCGCGGTGGTCGGCGCGCGTCGATTCGAGCAAGGTGATGATCTTGGCCAAGGCGCGGCGCTGCGCCGGGCCCGGCGGCCCGGACAACGCCGCCAGCAGCTTGGCGTCGGGCGCGGGCAGCGTCGTCACAGGATCTCGAACGCCTGGCCATCGGGCAGGCGGTAGCGTGAGAAATCTCGAACGTCCATGGTCATCACGCGCGTGACGCCAGTGTCGGCTGCGAGCCAGACGAGCGAAGCGTCGGCGAGGTCCATCTCGGTTCGCGGCAGCGCCGTGTAGCGGGTCATCAGGCCGACCATCTCGTCCAGCGCTTCCTGCCGGAACGGAAAGACGACAACGCCGCCGCCGGCCACCCAGCGCAGCATCGTGTAGCGCTGCGGCACATCGAGCAGGTGACCGGCCTCGACCACGCAGGGCCAGGTGGTGGCCAGCGACCACAGTTCTTCCGCGGCCTGCTTGAACAGCGCGCGGTAGTGCGCCGACTGCCGCTGGTGGGCGCCGAAGGCGGCCACCAGCGGCCCGGTATCAACCAGCGCCGCCGACACCGTGCTTGGCTTTCAGCTTGCGTTGGATGGCGGCCCTGGACGCGTCGGTCTCATAGGAAATCTCGCGCGATTCGGCGGGCGCGGCGCCGGTGTCGTAGATGCCGCTGGCTTCTTCGGCCTGCAGCTTCAGCATCAGCTCGTACGGGTTCTTGCGTCCCAAGGCGCGCTCGACCGCGTCGATGATGAATTGCGACTTCGTCACCCCCAGCCGTTTGGCGGCCAACTCGAGTTCACGCTCGAGCAAGGGATCCATGCGGACGGATACAGCCATGGTCAGCTCCGGTCGTGTATTCTTGTATTACTGTATCACTCAGCCGTCTGAGCCGCGCGGATCTGCTCCAGCACGTCCTTCGCGCTGACCGGAATCGGCGTGCCCGGGCCGTAGATGCCTTTCACGCCGGCGTCATAGAGGAAACCGTAGTCCTGCGCCGGGATCACGCCGCCGACGAAAACGATGATGTCGTCGGCGCCCTGCGTCTTCAGCGCTTCGATGATCGCCGGCACCAGCGTCTTGTGGCCGGCCGCGAGCGTGGACACGCCGACCGCATGCACGTCGTTCTCGATCGCCTGGCGCGCGCATTCCTCGGGCGTCTGGAACAGCGGGCCCATGTCGACGTCGTAACCCAGGTCGGCGAAGGCCGTGGCCACCACCTTGGCGCCGCGGTCGTGCCCGTCCTGGCCCAGCTTGGCGATCATCACGCGCGGGCGGCGGCCCTGCTCTTCACCGAAGGCCGCGATCTCGCTCTTCAGCTTGTCCCAGCCCTCGGCGCTGTCGTAGGCGGCTGCATACACGCCGGTCACCTTCTGGATGTCGGCGCGGTGGCGCCCGTAGACCTGTTCCAGCGCATCGCTGATCTCGCCGACGGTGGCGCGCAGGCGGCTGGCCTCGATGCTCAGGGCCAGCAGGTTGCCGTGCTTGCCTTGCGCCGCGTCGGTCAGCGCGGCCAGCGCCGCCTGCACCTTGGGCTCGTCGCGCGTGGCCTTGATCTGCTTCAGCCGCGCGATCTGCCCTTCGCGCACCTTGACGTTGTCGACCTCGCGGATGTCGACGACATCGTGCGATTCGAGCTTGTACTTGTTGACGCCGACGATGACGTCGCGCCCGGCGTCGATGCGCGCCTGCTTCTCGGCCGCGCTGGCCTCGATCTTGAGCTTGGCCCAGCCCGAGTCGACGGCCTTCGTCATGCCGCCCATCGCCTCGACCTCTTCGATGATGGCCCAGGCCTGGTCGGCCATGTCCTGGGTCAGCTTCTCCATCATGTAGCTGCCGGCCCAGGGGTCGACGACGCTGGTGATGTGCGTCTCTTCCTGCACGATGAGCTGCGTGTTGCGCGCGATGCGGGCGCTGAACTCGGTGGGCAGCGCGATCGCTTCGTCGAAGCTGTTCGTGTGCAGGCTCTGCGTGCCGCCGAACACCGCGGCCATGGCCTCGATCGTCGTGCGCACGATGTTGTTGTACGGATCCTGCTCGGTCAGGCTCCAGCCCGAGGTCTGGCAGTGCGTGCGCAGCATCAGGCTCTTCGGGTTCTTCGCGTGGAAGCCTTTCATGATCCGCGTCCACAGCAGCCGCGCCGCGCGCATCTTCGCGATCTCGAGATAGAAGTTCATCCCGATCGCCCAGAAGAAGCTCAGGCGGCCGGCGAATTCGTCGACGTCCAGGCCCTTGGCCAGCGCCGTCTTCACGTATTCCTTGCCGTCGGCCAAGGTGAAGGCCAGTTCCAGCGCCTGGTTCGCGCCGGCTTCCTGCATGTGGTAGCCGCTGATGCTGATCGAGTTGAACTTCGGCATCTTCTGCGCCGTGTACTCGATGATGTCCGCGATGATCCGCATCGAAGGCTCGGGCGGGTAGATGTAGGTGTTGCGGACCATGAACTCCTTGAGGATGTCGTTCTGGATCGTCCCCGAGAGCTTGTCCTGCGCCACGCCCTGCTCTTCGGCCGCCACCACGTAGCCGGCCAGCACCGGCAGCACGGCGCCGTTCATCGTCATGCTGACACTGACCTGGTCGAGCGGGATGCCGTCGAACAGGATCTTCATGTCCTCGACCGAGTCGATCGCGACGCCGGCCTTGCCGACGTCACCCGTCACACGCGGGTGGTCGCTGTCGTAGCCGCGGTGCGTGGCCAGGTCGAAGGCGACGCTGACGCCCTGGCCGCCGGCCGCCAGCGCCTTGCGGTAGAACGCGTTGCTGTCTTCGGCGGTGGAGAAGCCGGCGTACTGGCGGATCGTCCACGGCCGCACCGCGTACATCGTCGCCTGCGGGCCGCGCACGAAGGGCTCGAAGCCCGGCAGCGTATCGGCGTGCGGCAGCGCCGCGGTGTCGGCGGCCGTGTACAGCGGCTTGACGCGGATGCCCTCGGGCGTCACCCAGTCCAGTGCACCCAGGTCGCCGCCCGGCGCCGATCTGGCGGCGGCCTTGCGCCATTGTTCCAGGGTGGCGGGGGCAAACTCGCCGGCGCCCTGCGGCTGCGGGCTGTCGCTCATGGTCGAACTCCTTCACGCAAGCCGTCCGGCCCGCTGTCATGAATAATTATAAATTCAAAGACAGACGTGAAGCTGACGGCCGCTCCGGGCGGCCCCCTTCCGCGGGGCGGCTCGTACCGCTCGTCGTCGCTCAGGCCGCGGCGGCGGCTTCGGCCCGTGCGCGGGCGGACGTTCCGGCCAGGGCCGCGATGGCGTCGGCGTCGAGCAGCTGGATCAGCGCCTCGCCGCCATCCGCGCCGGCAAAGCCCATGCGCAACAGCCCGACCAGCAGCGGTGCGTGGCTGCGCAGACCGGCCGGCGCATCCTGCAGGTGCTCGGGGCCGACGTCGGCGACGCAGAGCACGTCATCGACGCGCAAGCCCAGCAGCGGCCGGCGCGGGTCCCACGGCGCGGCGAGCACGAGCACGACGCCGTCGCCCGGCCGCGCCGGTTCGGTGACGCCGAACAAGCTGCGGCTGCAGAACACCGGGATCACGCTCGACGAGCGCGGGCCGGGCACTTCGAGCAGGCCCGCCGCATGCGGCAGGCCGCCCGGCGTGCGCACCAGGCCGTCGACCGGGCGCGCTTCGAGCAGGGCCGCCGACGGCAGCGCGAAGCGGCCCGGGCCGGTCTGGAACAGCGCGAAGCCTCGCGTGGCGCTGCGCGTGGCTGACGGCAGCGTCTTCAGCGGCTGGTCGTACAGCGCCACGCGCTGCCGCTCCACCGGGCCCAGCCGCAGCGCCACCACGGCGCGCACGCCGTTCTTGTAGCCGTCGTCGCGCTTGAACTCGCGGTAGCCTTCGGCCACGACGTGGGCCACCGCATGGTGGGCGCCGCCGCGGTCGGCGATGGCGCTGCCGGCGTCGAAGTCGAGTGGCGCGCCGATGGCTTGCGCCGGGTCGGTGCTGGCAACGACGCGGCCGTCGCCGTCGACGAACGCGGCAACGCCGGCCCGGTCGCCGAGCACGTCGTCCAGAATGGCGCGGAACTCGCGTTCGGCATTGAAGACGATGGCGATGCCGCCGACGGCGCGCCCGCCTTGGTGCACCGCCGCGAGGTAGATGTAGGTCGGCACGCCGCCGCTCAGCGCCGACGGCGCGAAGCGGCTGACCGCGTAGCGCTGCGAGTCGGTCAACGCGGTGGCGGCCGACACCAGTTCGGGCTCGACCGTGCTGCCGAGCAGCGGCTGGGCCTGGTCTTCGTTCGACAGCCCGCGCACGACGCCATCCAGGTCGAACGCGACCAGCCGCGTGTACACCGTGTAGAGGCTGTTCACGTACGACAGCACGGTGCTCAACTCGTGCGTACCGGCGGCATCGGCCGGCGCAGCCAGCACGCGCTGCAGCACCGGCGACAGCGCCCACCAGCGGCAGTCGTTGGCGCGCTCGTACAGGTTGCGGTCCATGATGTCGGCGGCCAGGCGCGCCAGTTCCCGGGCCTGGTGCCGGGCACGGCCGAGCGAGGTGCGATAGAGGTCGCGGATGGCGACCGCAACCCGGTCGCGCGTGCGCGTGCCGGCGGCGTTGACCTGCTCGAGCACGGCCTTCAGGCGCGCCTGGTCGCCCTGGCGCACGCCGGCCACGACATGGCCGTTCCAGACGACGCGGCGCAGGTTGCGGTTGATGGCGTCGACCTCGGCCTGGATGCGGTGCAGCTCTTCGTTGTCCAGCGACACCTGGGACTGGTCGTCGCCGCCGTCGTGCCGGGTGCGGAAGGCGGTCAGCAGCGAGACCATCGCCTGCGCGCGCCAGCCCGGGCCGCGGTAGCCCTGGTAGCCGCGCGTCGAGCAGGTCACACTGAGGTATTCGCGGCCGCCGAACATGGCGACCGCCACTTCGCCGTCGGCGGCGGTCTGCATCGCGGCGCCGAGCGGGATGTGCGCTTCGTCATTGCTGACGATGACGCGCTCGTGGTCGTCGACCAGCAGCAGCGCCACCTGGCGCTGACCGTCGCCAACGCTGGCGAAGATGCGCTGCAACTCGTCGGCGCTGCGAAAGCGCAGCACCAGCACACCGATGCAGCGACCGGCCGCGTCTTCGACGCGGTGGCCGTAGAGCAGCGCCGGCAGGTCGCCGCGGGCCAGGTCGGTGCGCGCGAAACGTTCAACGTAGCCGCTGCGGCTGGCCGCCTGCGCGACGATGGCATCGGTGCTGGTCAGCAGGCCGGCCGCGCCGTCGTCCAGGCGCGCCAGCACGAGGCCGTCGGTGCCGAGCAGGATGATGTCGTCGTAGACCGTGTATTTGGCGCGGTACTCGGCCAGGCGCTGCACGAAGGCACTGCGCTCGGCGTCGCGCTTGGCCGGCGGTGCTGCGCAGAAAGCGCGCAGCACGTCGTCGGTGGCGAGGAAGCCGACATCCGCGGTGCGCTCGTAGAGGTTGCGCACCAGGATGTCGATCGTGCATTGCGCCGTCGACGCCAGCTCGTCGCCCAGTTCGGCCAGCGTTTCGGCACCCAGCTGGCGCACCAGCCGGGCCTGCAGATCGGAAAAGCGCGAGCGCGTCTGCGTCAGCGTCGGCAGGATGGACTCGGTCTCCTCCGGGCAGCTGATCGCCGATGCGGCTTCGATCATCTGCCACAAGAGGCTCAGATCGTGCAGGTCGCGTTCGGCGGCCAGGACACGGCGCATATGGGGAACGAGATCGTCGACGAGGCTCATGGCGGTACCGAATTTTTTCGCACGCGCACAGCGTAGAAGCTGCCGCGCCGGCCGTTCGTCCGATCAGCGGCGGGGTTAGCCCCCATCTCCGCCCCGACCATGCCGCATAATTATGAATTCAGATCCTGAGCACTGCCCACAACCTTCCCCGTGGCCGAAGCCGAGACCCCCACCGCGACGCGCCCGCTGTCGCCGCGCGCGCTGTACCAGGACGTGGCCGAGCGGCTGCGCCAGCAGATCTTCGACCGCCAGCTCGAGCCCGGCAGCTGGATCGACGAACTCAAGCTCTGCGCCGACTACGGCATCAGCCGCACGCCGCTGCGCGAAGCGCTGAAGGTGCTGGCCGTCGAAGGCCTGGTGACGATGAAAGTACGGCGCGGCGCCTACGTCACCGAGATGTCGCGCGACGACGTGGCCCAGGTCTACCACCTGCTGGCGCTGCTGGAGAGCGACGCGGCCGGCATCGTCGCCGAACGCGCCGGCGACGCCGAGCGCGCCGAGCTGGCCGCGCTACACGAGCGGCTGGAAAGGCAGGTGCGCCAGCGCGACGCCTTCTTCGCTGCCAACGAGCAGTTCCACATGGCGCTGCTGCGCATCGCCGGCAACCGCTGGACCTTGCAGACCGTGACCGACCTGCGCAAGGTCATGAAGCTGAACCGGCATCACTCGCTGTTCAAGCAGGGCCGGCTGACCGATTCTCTGGCCGAACACCGGGCCATCATGGCCGCGATCGAGGCCCGCGACGCGTCGGCCGCCACCCGGCTGATGAAGGCCCATTTCGAAAGCGGGCTCGAAGCCGCCTCCTGAAAGGAACCCCCCATGAAGATCCACGAATACCAGGCCAAGGAGCTGCTGCGAGCAGCGGGCGTACCGGTGCCGCGAGGCTACGCGGCGTTCACGGTGCTGGAAGCGCAGGAAGCGGCGCAGAAGCTCGGCGGCGCCGTCT
>Ga0307515_10007309_pt1 | contig 21862 bp, 3 predicted proteins | sample 17_EM_MG_FD_194513 | JGI IMG/M metagenome (GOLD analysis project Ga0307515, IMG submission 194513) | Populus trichocarpa ectomycorrhiza microbial communities from riparian zone in the Pacific Northwest, United States - 17_EM | ecosystem: Host-associated > Plants > Roots > Unclassified | place...
TCTTAATTTATCTCCCTTTAATAGTTAGCTAAATAGGTCCTATTTTAAGATTAATAATACCTCCTCTATAGGCTATCAGATCTCCTAAAATCGTCACTAATAGGTAAAAGTGCTCCTTTTTCCTGTGTAGTAACCCTATTCTTTTAACTGCTACTAGCAAGATATGGTTCCTTATTGCTCTACTATCTATTAATGCCTTAAACTATTAATCTTACCATTTTACTTATAAATTTAGGTGTTGTCCTTAAATTCCTTTAAGGGTCTAAGGCTCTACTACTAGTTCCCTTTGGTCCCGTAGGCCTCTACTTTCCCTAACTATTAGCTACTTAATCCTATTTATACTTAGTCTAACTTAGGCCAATACTTAATTTACTTTTTGTCTTTAATATGCTATAGATAGGTGTTCTCTAGACATTCCTACTATTATCGTTTATCTAGGCATTCTTCCGTAAGGAATCTTCCTAGTTAAAGTATTAAGTCCCCTTATTCTTAAACTTCTATAAAGTACTAACTATATATATACTTAGCGTTTCGATATTTCGCCTTATCTATTATCCAATACATTCTTATTAGATACTTCCGATTTCTATCCTTAGGTGTTCTATGCATATTATACGCATTATCTATATATACTATCCACGATAGTATATAATATGCTTAGTATCTTAGGTTAACTCTTAGCTTATCTTTATCCTTAAGTTTAAACCTTTTATATATTAATCTGAGCGTTATGACTTTATTTATAGGTACTAAGATTCGTTTTTCGCTTCTCTAGTCCTCTAATTGCTCCTTTAGATCTTTTAACGTTATAATTAAGGCTCCTTTAATATGAGTTATAGCCTTCTTTGTAATTGGGTAGTTTTAGATAACCTTTTTATCTAACTATATATAGAAATCTTCCCACTCATTATTATGTTATTATCTATACCACTTTTAGTATAATTTTTTAAGTATATACGGCTTGTCCATAAGAAAGTATCTTCTTATTACTGCGTTGTGACAACCCTTTATATATCATTCCTCGAACCTAGTTAGAATCCCTAAATCCTCTTCTTATTCTAGTTTAGTAAGCCACTTAGCCCTTAGTATGCCTACTTTTGGCCTATTAGTAATTCTTTATATAGGTGCTCTATCCCTTATACGACCTAATATACTAGATCTTTTATCTAGTTTCTGCTCTTGCCATAAGGTAATTCTTACTCTGAATTCCTCTATAGTTTCTTTTCTTTTACGTTTTATAAGTGGATCCTTAAAGTCTTCGTACTTCTTAATCTTGCTATTAACTTTTTAATCTTTAGGTTAAACACTATATTTTCCTAGTAAGTCTTCTAGGTCTATATGTCTGTCTCCTAGTTTAACTGCTATTTATATTACGGATTCTCTAATCTTATCGGTAGCCCTTATTCGTGCTTTAAAATCTTAGTTTTCTAAGATTTTTAATCCTAAGCTTGCTTCTAACTTAAGTTTAGCTCCCGCCTTAGTCTAACTAGGTGTCTATAGTGTTCTCATCTTATCTTAAGAGTCTTAAATCTTATCTATCTCGTCTTAAGAATTTAATACTGTTAGGAATTCTTATCCCGAGCTTATTTGTATATCTTTAAACTAAGCTACTGCCCTGCTCTATCGGTTTCGTCTATTATAGGTCCTTAAACTGTCTTTATCCTATCCTTAGAATCTTAGATCTCTCTTATCTCTTCTTAAGAATCTTAAGCCTTTGGCCTTTTACCTTTATTAAGTGGTAAGCTAGCACTAGCAGTCGTCTACTTACTTAATCGTCTTTAGATATTGCTCCTTCCGTCTTATAAAGCGATGGATACCGTATTTAATGGTGTTATAATACCCGTTACTAAACCTTGCTCTATAGCGGTCTCAGTCTTTACTTCTATTACATTATCGAGGTTTAGATACCCCTAGTTAGTTCCTTTACTATCCTCGTCGCTATTAATTAATAAATACTCCAATTCCATTGTTATTGTTGCTAATTATTGTCCGTATATTACTATAATATCCTAATTTAGCTTATAGAGTTAATCTTGTTCTTTATCTAACTCTCTAGTTCCTCTACACTCTATAGATTTTGGCTCCTATGGCTAATAGCTTACGCCATACATAACGTCTTTATAAATTTGGCATGCGTTGTTATAACAGAACGTAAAACTTCTAATTAAATATTCTCTTATTCCTCGCAGTACACTATCGTCCCTCTATACGTGTGTGTCTTTTACTAGTTAGGTTCCCTTTATTATATAGTAACTCTAACCATCTTTATAATCCCTTACAAAATAACCCTATTTCCCGCAATTTATATAAACTCCGTCTCTAAACCATTAACTTTACTATAGAGTCCGCCTAAACGTCTTCTGCTAATAAGATCCCTAGTTTAGCCTTTGCTCCTTAGTCCTATAATTACTAGATCCTTAACCTCTAGGTTTTTATAGTTTCTTACTCTATCTCTTATGGGCTTCTTTGGTACTACTTAGGTCTATTAGCTCTACGCCATACCATGGTTTCTATACTGGCTTTGGTCGTTATATACTTTACGTCTTATATAACTATAGAACTCTATCCTAACCTCTCTTAGCCTATTCCCTTTAGAAGATCCTATTATTAATCTTAATTACTTAATCTATTAAATCCCTTAGGGTATCCGCATCTTTTATTAGAATAATTACGTCCTAGACTTTAGCCTTAAGTCCCTATTTGTACTATGCTATAAGCGCCTTATTATTCCACTTAACTTATATTGCTAGCGTTTAAAATTACGTTATATATTTAATTGCTAAGGTTCGTTGCGTAATATCTTAAAGTTTCCTTTCTACTATAGTTGTTGCCTCTAGATCTCCAAATATCTATATTAACCGCTCTATAAACCCTTTCTAATTTAAGAATATATACCACACGTCCTAATTAGTGGTTGTTATTCCATTTGCTTATATTTCCGTAAGGTAAAATTTAAACTATTTAAGTGCCCTTCTTAATAGAAATAGCCCTATATACGCTATTCGGTCTATAGGTATTACTAACTTTACTCCCTCTTACGTAACCTTAAAATGTATTTACGTAAGGAATCCTTTAAGCTTTAATCTCTCTCCTAAGAATCTTTTAATTAATAGTAACTTAACCTTTACTGCGCCTATTCCGTTAATCCTTTATTTAAATATCGCATTATTCTTTATTAACTAGTTAACTATCTCTTATAACTATCCGACCGTTATAGGTTGCTACGAGTTAGTATTTATTATACTGGTGTCGCCTCCTAACCTTGAAGTAGTTGCCGCCGTTAATAGCGTTATAGTGGCTGCTTTTAGTGGCATATTGTTTAACTTTCTGCGTTTTAATACTATAACTAGGTAGTAATTGTATAACGGAACCTTATAGCAAGTACTACGATAGGCTTGTTAATAGGCTAGGTGTATAGGTAATATAAACTAAAGTTAACAATATAATAACTAGTGGAGTAGTTGCCTAATAGATTAACTCTAATTATATTCTAAGAATTACTATAAGGAAGGAACTATCTAGGTAGGGATCAAGGGTCCTTAAATATACAACCGTACTCCTATAAAATCCTTCTTATACGTAATATACGTAAGGTATATAAGGTACGTACGTTCCGTTCGTTCTCTATGTTCCTTATATAGCATATTATATGACTTATACTACCATTCCTTATCACATAGTTCTACCGGCTCCATCTTGGACCGTGCTTTTATTAACTAACTAGCTCCTTTCAACTCCTCTCTAAGTAGTCATAGCATTGTACTTAAAGCGTCCGTAACACTTAGCAGGCTTAGACGTGATTCCGTTAGTGCGGATTTTCAATTAGCCCGCAAGCTAACTAACTGCATTTGTGCGAAACCACCGGAATTATATCTAAGGCTGTTTCGCAATACTTGTTAAGCGCGTAAACAATATCTATAGTTTTCCCTATACTTACAGTTAAATTTCTTAACTAGAACGGCTTAAAATACTACTAAAAGTTTATTAATTAGAGAGACGACCTAATATTTTATAGATATTATGTCTAAATTAACCTATAACCCCCTAAAGCCGTGCTTATTTTTGTCTAAAAAAAACGCGTTAAGAGCGTAACCTCTATATATAATTTTATTCACTTGCTTACAGAGATAAAGATATGTTCTAAATAATGTATTATATTAGGGGGTGTAGGCTTAAGGAGAGGGTAATTATCTCAGCCTGCTATATTGCATAGTAGGTTCCCTACTATCTTAAGTAGTGGTAGATAATTATACTTATTGCCCTAATAACGCGTACCGTTAGAACCTAGCGGTATAAGGCCTACGCCTAATAACTAATATAGAAGTAGGAATATATCTCGTCTTTTTTTTTTACGCTTGTGGGGTATTATTAAAAGACTATTTAGGTAACCTAGAACCTGGGTAATATTAAAGGCTAATAATGACGCCCTAATAACGCGTACCGCTAGAACCTAGCAGTATAGGGCCTACGCCCAATAACCAATATAGTAGGAATATATATTATCTCTTTGGGCCTATAAAGTATTATTAAAAACTGTTTGGGTAGGTAATATCGAAGGCTATTAACGACGACGACGTAGTAAGGAGGAGAAAGCTGGAAAGCGTCAATTCAAAACCTGTCGAAAAACCCTATAGGAAAAATTGTCAGGAAAGACTACTTATTAACAGCTGTAGAAATCGCGAAACTGTTTACGAAACTGTTTACGAAACTATTCGCAAAACTGTTCGCGATTCTCTAAGGGGTAAGACGTTTTATCGCGACAACAACACAGCGCTGTACGGCATAGCATTATTGAGGCTCTAAAACAAATAAATAACAAATTCTCTATTAAATAAGCCTTATTTTAAAGCGAAAAGCCAAAAGGCTAATTGTAATAGTTATTAATGTTGCTGTTCGGAGGAGGCGTAACTTCGCTTTAAATAGACATCTTTATTTATTAAACGCTAGTTAACGCGAGCTAATATATATAAAACCTAGACCTATAATAGGTACCTTAGGGCACCTATTATAGGTAGGTAAATACATAGTATCCGCGTTACTGGCACATTGCCGTTAAATTGCCGCAGATTGCTGTTACGTAACTAGAGGATTGTATATAACCTTAAGCGGTGCTTCTATTCTTCCCCTTTCCTTTTTTTAGCTTTAGATCCTCGTTTATAAACAATCCAATTATATAGGCTTGCATGCGTCCTTCTTGCTATGCTCGTCCCTTGATTAACTAAGTCGCTAATATATTTAGCGGCGCTTTTTGCTTAACATCGCGGGGCTAATCAGGTAGATATATTAATTAATTATAAAGCTTCTTCTACGGATTAATTTAATAGTATTTCTAAGATAATAGCTATTATAGGGGTGTAGATTAATTTTGTTAAAGAAGATGACTGCTTTATATATAAAATAAGTTAGACCGCTTAATAAATATTATAAAAGTCCCTTAGACTATAGAATCAAACTTTTTAATAAAAAAAGGTTAGCGATATCCGCTTGCGGATATACGTATATCCGCTAATTAATTCTATGGTTTGAGCTTACTAAGGTAACACGCCGCTTAACTTTTATCCCACCTCTTATAGCGCTTGGCATGGGCTTTACCTAATTAATCTCAGTTTCGAGTGGGGTAGTCCTAGTAGCGCTAAATAAAATGACTAGAAATAAGAAAGATAGGATCTCCGCTAATACCGAACATTTCTCTATATAACGCGCGCGCGCTATTAAGTCGCTGCCTATAAGGGCATATTTAACAAAGGAAGAAAGCTCTAGTTAACTATCTGCTACGGCTAAAATATTGGCTTTAGTGCAGCTTCCTATAGCTATGTAGACCTTAGTAGTTGCTAAACATATAACCTTATAACTAACTCTCGCAGCTAATAAAAACCCTTCTTAACTTTCTCTAACTCTAGTAGACATGCGCCTATATATCTATTAAGACACTATAGTCCCTTTCTATATAGCTCGTTAAAACTCAATATAAAAAAGCATAACTGGAAAGATAGATTATAATTAGTTAGGGTAGTTAAGAAGTAAATCTAATAATTCTTTAAGCTGGAACGTAGTTTAGCCAATTCCATTAATTTTATTTATTTTGGCAGTTATAGAAGGAACTTAATTAACTTAGCTAGATTATTACTAAGGTCTAAGGACCACAAATATAAACGGCGTAGGTTTATAAACTCTTTAAATAGAATAGTATCTTATAACGCACACTATAGAGGGGTATTGAGTTTAAGGTATTTAGCCGTCCGGAAAAGCTTTATTAAAAAATGTAATTAGGATCCGCTATGCAATAACTTCGGGTTACTAAATCCCGCTGCTATAGGTTTTAGGCATAATTAGACCTTAAAACTGACGTCTATATCTTTTAAGAGTGCCCTATAGAAAGTAATGTAATTTTGCACCCTATCTTTAAAATCCTTAGTTTAACGTTCCGGGGGATACGCTAAGGAAATAGCAACACCTGCGACCTCTACATCGCGTTCCGCTGCTTGTGTCGCCGTAAGTACCCTCCTAAAGATCTGGCTAATATAATTAAGGGTATTCCTAGCCATTATATAGTAAGCTAATAGTGCGCCGTTCTCTTATAGAAGTCGATTAAATCTACGTATTAAGTAGGTATCTCGCCAATTACTATCGCAGAAATTAGGGAGCCTAATAGTGATTTCTTAGCAATCCAGGTTTTTAATAATAGTTGCCAACATTTCTATATCCGAATTAGTTTCCTGGATTTTCGCCTAGTTCTCCTAAAATGATATAATCTAGGGAAGTATAGTTTAATCAATATAAGCCAGTTTTTTAGGGACCTAGTAAACCTAACTTTATAAATCTTTTTCAGTTACCTAGTTATAGGAGAAGATATAAGCTAATATAATAGATGTCCTATATACGCTTATTAACAGTTCCATTGCGTATCTAAGGTCTAGCTTGTCTATAACAATTAGTAGGCTTCCTTTATATATAAAGGTATCCATAAAGGTCTTACGGGAGATGCGCTTAAGTGCTTTATAGGTCCTACAGATATCCTATAAGTAGAAGTTAGTATTAATAAATAACTATATAGGATCTAAGAGCTCTTCTAGAATGTGTATGCTACTTATAGCTACTAGTATAAATAAAGACTGAAGATGGGAACGGTCTATGGAGGGAGGTATAGGAAAGATACGACAGCGTTAATATAAGTAGGCTCGCCAAACTAAATAGGATTAAATGGCTTTAGAAAAAGTGAAAGAGATAAAGAGAGAGAGCGAGGGAGATAGAGAGAAAGTGGGAGGGAGATGGAGAGAGAGAGCGAGGGAGATAGAGAGATAGGTGGACGGAAGGCTAGAGGAGAAGATCTGCGTCTGCCTAATTAATAAAGAGGAGCGCTAAGCCTAATAAGCGCCTGCGTATCTACTTTAGGGCAAGCCTTAGTTTATTCTAGAGCTCTATATTAGCTCTAGTTTAAAAAGATCACTAATAGCTTCCGCCCTAATGCTAGGGTTATTCTTAGTTGGTGGAGCTTATAACGCTTATACGTAGTATAGGCTATATCTAATATATAAGGGAGATATAAAAGCTTTTTAGTAATATAGAAATATAATATCGTAACTTCTTGCTTATTAATTTAGTGGCTACTCTCCTAGCTTATATTAGATATAAGGTATTAATTCTTATACTTAAGAGATAAGTAAATAGAAAGATTATATAGCCGTATAAGAGCCTTAGGAAGTGTATAGAAGAAGTAAATAAATTTAAGACTGTTAGTTACGGACTTGAGATTATTTAATTGATTAAAGCTATCCTGTATCTATTTAAGGAGTTAAAAACGGAAATACTTCGCTAAAATTAGGAGGTTTTATTATAACCTCGTAGGTAAAAGCACTGCTTTTTCTAACTTATATACGCCTGAATATCTACTATTGCTATAGAGGCATCCTTTCTACTAAGTCCTAGTTTCGCATTAATTCTCTAGTTCTATACTAGCTAGCCTTACGCTAGATTGGTTCGCCTTTGTAAATAACCGTATCTAGCCCGACGATACTATATTGTAGAGGTTCTACTTTAATAACCTTAAATTTAACTGCCTATATACCGCAATAAGCTATAAAGCTATCTCCTTTATATACTAGCCGGAAGGCTTCTTAAAAGTATAGAGTAAGAAATTTATTAAATAGTAAACTAGTAATGCCTTAAATAGTATCTATAAGAGGGCAAATAGTAATACGCTGGACCTTTAAAAAATAAGTTAGCAGTTAGTTTTTAAGGAAGAGATAGATATATAAATCTAATATTTAAGTATAGGTAAACGGAAATGTACTCGTTTAGCCTAATTTAAAGATTGTATCGGATAACCTGATTTACCTTAGCGCTGCTATCCTCTAGATCATTGTCCTCTAGTATAACTAAAAGGGTTTCTTTTTCTTTTTCCCCTTTAACTAATATTATACTGCTATAGCATAACTGGAGATCTCTTGCAGTATTACTTAATAGGGTGATAATAGAACTGTTATTGCTAAAAGTGTTGGTAACGCTGTAGAGTTCTTTCCTTAGAATTAAACCTTTATAATATAGCTTAAGTACTTATACTAAAGAATTTGGCCTCCTTTCCTCCGCCATCTTATCAGCCTATAAGAAATGTTAGACTTAAGTTAGATATAGGAAAAATTAACCTTATACTAAGAGGGGGGACCTTTTGATATCCCCTATAACGAAAATTTCCTTTAATCTACATTTTTAGTATTAATAATAGATCTAAGTAGTAAGACGTGGGAAGTTATTAGACGTGGGTTTGGGTGCTCTTGGAAAGCCCTCTTTGGTATGCCGTTAATTTAGTTAAGGTATAAGCCCAATGCTATTTTTAGACCTCCTTGGCTTCTAAAATGGTTACCAGATATTTTAGAAATTTAAAAAAGTCCTGTCGATCGGTAGTCCGTGCACCGATAAGTAAGTAAAGAATAAGAACTCTGTCTATTAAATGTGGCTCTATAGCCTCTATGTATATATAAGAAAAAGGGATAGTAGACTACGTCGGTAACTAAGTTATTGACTAAGTTGTTGACCGGGTCGCTGACCGAGATAGTAGTAAGACGGTGGTAAGGAAACCTGTTTTAAAACCCGACCTAGATTGATAGGTCCGATAGAATAGTAGATGTTGTGGCGCGGGACTGGTGGGGAAACGCTAAGTCTTGTGTAGTCCTTTGCTAAGAGATCCCAGCCTTCTATGCTAGGAAATGCCTAGACGCTATCCCTTAACACGCTTGCGTCCTAAGATCAAGTGGTCCGTGCGGAGCAGCGAATCAAAACAACGCGTATAGCCTTATTCAATTAATCTGATTGGGTAGTTCTTATCGATAACGGTAGGACGCAAACCAGCGTGTTAAGGGATACCTAAAATCATTAAGCTATCTAACGTTACCGATTACTTCTTAAAATAGCTCAAGTTTATATGAGTTCTCGACCACTCTTACTAAATAAAGGAAGTTTAATTTGGGCCCTATTCCTCTTAGCTATCTATAGGTTTTTTCTTATCTATAAGGGCTATATTTCGGTTCCTTACTAGGTTCTAGTTTTTAGGCACTTAGTATGTCCTCTTGCGAGGATTATAGTATAATGGTGTAGGATGTAATTTAAAGCCTACTATACACTTATAGCTAGTGACAGCACTATCTTAAATGAATAATTGTTATGTTTAATGTATATATACTTTATCTTTAAACTCGGATTAGTAAAAAGTTTTATAGTAATAAAAGCTGTCTCCGAAAGTTTTTTATATACCGACGATTGCATAAGCGATTTTAGTTATTTATAATAGACGATGATTAAAAGTTACTAAGTAAGGAAGCTGTAAATCTAGCTATGGAAGAAGCGCGGAATTGGCTTCGAGTTTGATAGAATGAAGGGATAAGAACATTTAAGGACGGGGTTACTATGCATTTTAGTACTAAGAGACTCGCGTTGCTTGTATAGCTGTTCGGTTTACTGTAAGTCCGAATATGTTGTAAATGCTATAGGGAAAACTAGACAACAGCCATGAATTAAGCGCTAGTAGTATAATGGTAATGCTATTAATATGCCCTATATCGCCGAGCGTATTCTCTATAAGCGTTATAGACTGGCTATAAAATAACGTTAGCACGTTACGATCGTCCTAAATAATAGTCGCTAAGAATGATATACTTAAGGAGAAGGGCTGTAGCGTAATAAGTTAGCTAGTGGGCGAAGGGCGAAGATTTTAGATTAGTAATTTACAACCTACCTTAATTCCAAATTGTATATTTTGCCGAAGAAGTAAAGAGTACTTTAATAACTGGTTCCTTGTATATCTCTATTTTATTCTCTATATAATATAAGAATCTAGTTAAGTAGAAATGGGAGATTTTACTAAGCGAGGATCCGGCTAGTACTAGGTGGCCCCTGCTAAAGCCCGTTATTTCTCTATCTAAATATTATATATAGTTTGAAAAGGTAATACTATAGCCACTCTACCTTGCTTTAGGCTAACTAAGGTAATCTTCTTACCTTAGTTTTTGTTATTATTATTATTGCCATTATTACTAATAATGATCGGCTCTCCTATAAGAGCTGTGAGTAAGTTATCTAATATTAATAATGTACTATAAAGTACCTATGTTAACTATCGCCTAACCTTAAGCTAGTAAGTTTAATAGAGCTTTTATTTAAGTTGCTTTCTGCTATATACTTAAACATCTCGCTACTAATATAGTGTTTGTCTTAACTAGTAACCTTATTACCCTAAAATCCCCTAATAGCCAGCCTAATTGCTAATATGGTAGCTTAAGCTATTAAGCTATTTAGTTTACTACTATATTATCTACTACCGGGGCTATAGATGCCGCAACACTATATACTGCATTCTCTTAGCTGCTATGTTATTTAACGCTAGACACTGCTTTAAGGACGGCGTCCCTCCCTTAACAAGGTTTACTGTTGACTACGGTTATAGGCTGTCTAGGGTAGTCCGTCTAGTTCTATAGCCGTCCTTAAACTTTATTTCTTAGCGCCGCTATTCCGCAGCATGCCTTCTTTTTAGCCTTTTAAATGCGGCCTACTTATTTCCTTAGGTTATAGAAGTATCTGGGGTATCGTCTTATAGATTAGCAAGGTTTAACTAACTGTTATATTCTCCTAGTAGAGATATGGAATTGGCGTTTAATTATAAGAGATGACCTTCTAGCTCCTGTAAAAGTCTAGATCTTTTTAAAAACTTTAGCTCTAATTGCTATAAGATCTTAAAGTCTAAATTAGGTGGCAGCTTATTAATAACTAAGCAGATTTATTTAAAATAAGTCGGTATCTATATATACTAGCGTCTATATATTGCTTGGCAGTGTCTACCTCAGCAACGCACAATGCTGAGACCTCCTGCAATATTCGCGAATATCAAACGCAGTCACTACGTGGCTATTTCGCTTTTTAATATCATTAAAACTTATTAATATTTATCATTTATTCGTTCGAGAATCATTTTATAACGCTATTACCGCTTATAACTAACTAGGATATCCGTACGCGTGTATAATCCTAATAAACAAACCTATCCGGACGACCTACCTTAACTATACTATCGTTTACAACCGTTACACTATCGTCTATAACCGTTACACCCTCCTCTATTAGTCCTATAATGCCGTCCGAAGCCAATATACACGCCGCTGCTATAGAAGAGCGTGAAATTGCTAGAGAGTAAAGGGAATAAGCTTAAGATAAAAGAGAGATTTAGAAGTATAAGGAAGAGCGCGAAGCCTACCTAGTGGAGGAGGCTCACTAATACAAATACCACTAGGCTCGAATAGCTTAATTATAGTTAGGCTTGCCCCTTTTGGCCTTATAAGCCACCGTAATAGCTACTATAGCTAATAACCTTAGTAAGCCTCTCCCTCCTAGTGTAAAGTCGCTTAAACTCTACCTTTTTAGCGTTATAAAAAGGGATTACCTAAACATTTTTAAGGGTACCTTTAATCTAGTAAACCTCGCCCGCCTTTAAGTCTATACCGCTTAAACTAAGATCGCCGATAAGATATAGATTAAGAACGGTACTCTAGTTATAAGGAAGGTAAAGGTAAATAAAAAGCTATTTATAGATAAAGGCGTCTGGTTTAAAGGCTTTACTAACTACGTAGTTATTACTAGCACCCTCTATATATGCCTACCGGACCTTATCACTAGTATACTCCTCTAAATAAATATAATTTGCACCTTATTAACCTAGTATATCTAGGTAAATTGCATACTTAATCTAGCACTTAACTATTATACCTTTATAATAACTAATAGCTAACTAGAGCCCGCTAACTAGTAAATGCCAGCCTAGTATATAGCGCCATACCTTACAATGTCCAGTACTATCGGCTTCGCCCCCTTAAAGAGACCTAGGTTAAATACCTTTTATACCTTTAACACCTACCGTAAGTTTAATAGTAGAGGCTGCGATAATATAGCTTGTAAATACCCGTATAAGTGCTTAAAGTGTAGTAAAGATCACGCTATATTATCTAAAGCTTGTGCCTAGGAATAGTAAGGCGAACCTTATAAAGTAGGGTCTAGCCTAATTATAATATTAACTTTAATTATACGCCTAGGACCTAGGCCTAATATATTACTATTATTCCCTACCTTTATAGAGGCAGAGGCTCTCTACTACTCTCCATCACCCCTAAGGATCTTAGCGTGGTACTCCCTTTTATCTAACTACCCGGGCAATCTACTAGCTATCTTAGTAGGTATCTTAACCTATAGCTATAAGATAGGGGCTAAATCGGTTTCTACCTTAAGATCTTATAAGAACCATAACTTCTCTTAGGATAACGCTAACCTTATCTCTAAGAATATAATATTAGACCTTATAAAAGGACGTATTAAAATCGCGATAGGGCCTATTATAGTCTTACCCCTTAGCCTAGTGCCAAAATCGGATAGAGGATACCGCCGAATTCATAATCTCTCCTTCCTACTAGTATCTTTAGTTAATAACGCAATCCTAAAAGAATATAGAGCACTAGTATACACTACAGTTACCGCTATTTAAGCCTATATTATTTCTGTAGGCCGTAAATATCTGCTACTTAAGAGAGATATTAAAGATGCGTTCTGTATAGTCCCCCTATCCTATAGAGCAAGAATATTAATAGGCTTCTCCTGGGAAGGTGTTACCTACTAGGAATACTGCCTATCCTTTGGTCTTTAAACTACGCCACTTATATTTAACCTCTTCGCGGAAAGCCTGCACTAGATACTCTATTTATAACTACCTTATAAGGTAGAATACTACCTAGACGATTTTATCTTTATCCTTACTAACCTAAATAACTTAGCGGCTGTCACATAGACTTATATCTCTGTTACTAACTCCCTAGGTATCCCTTAAAATGGCTCTAAAGATATAGTAGGAACTGTTATTAAGGTCCTAGGATACACTATTAACACCGTATAAATGCAAACTTAATTATTACCACAGAAACAATTACGCGCTATTAAGAAGGTTACTACCGTACTCTAATACGGCTTATTATTGTGCCTTTAAGCCTAGTAGCTTGCGGGATACCTTATATAGTACGCCTACGTAATTAAACTTAGTTGATCTTACTTTAAATCCCTCTAAATTTTTATTACTACTTAGCTAGAGACTCTAGCAAATAAGTATAAACCTAGGTAATTTAATACTAAGTTATAAAGTAACTTATATATTTAGCTTAACCTACTTATTATAAGTAATAGGGTATTGTTCTTTAACAATATTAAGTATACCCGTATTTATCTCTTTACTAATACCTCTACCTAGTTTAGGTTTAGCAGCTTTTACTTCTTTAAGGAACTTAAACATAAGGATAACTAGCAGTAGTATACCGCCAACCTCCCTTAATCTTAGGCGTTTAGTATATTACCTAAGCCTAGTTAATAAGTAGACTATATTAATCCGAAGGAGATATATGCTATTACTTACGCATTTAATATATAGTCTACTAACTAGCAGTATAGCGCGCTATCTATTTATACTAATAGTATAGTGGTTTACTAGGGTATTAAGAAAACTATTATCTATAGCGTAGTAAATAAATTACTCCGCAAGATTATGCTAGCTGCTATAGCTTATAATATTATAATATCCGCGAAGTAAATCCCAGGTAATTTAAATGGCTTAGTTAATATACTATCTCGATTCTAGGCCGCGACTATCTATTAGTTCTACCTATACTAGGCCCTTAATTTACTACTACTAAAGCTAATAAGTTTTTAACTAGGTACCGTAAACCTAATAGACTACTTATAACTACCTATAAATTTTAAGAATAATATTAACGCGCTATCTAACCTTTACGCGCTCCTTCTCTAGTACGGCCTTACGCTAGTAACCTATAGGAACTATTCCTTAGTAGTTAATAGCTAGGAGTTATACTGTGCACTTAAAGGAGTCTCTTTTTACCTAGCTAAGCCGCGTAAACTAGGCGAATAGATTGCCCGCTACGCGTTCGGTACCTCCCAGCTATAGATAGGTAGGCTTAAGGCCGAAACCTTATAAGCCTACGTCTTTGCAATTCGCTCGCGTTACGTAGATTATAGCATCTTAATTACGGCATTTAAGGATCCTATAGTACACCGATTACTTACTAGAGCAGCTGCTATCTCTCCCTTAGTAAAGAAGGATAAGTAGCCCATTACTAGGGATATTTTAGCCTAGGTAGTGACACACGGCCTATTACTACTGGATATTAACACTGATGCCGCATTTACCCTCACATTTACTAGATTTCTACGGATAGGTAAGATTATATACACTATAGCGGAGCTTAAGAACTAAACGACCTTCCTAATAAGAAAGGCTACCTAACGCAATATTACCTTTACGCCTAGTGGGATAATATTCCGCCTTAAATAGAGCAAAGCTAATAAGCAACACTAGGGCGTCGATATTACCATCACGGCAGTAGACGGCCTATTATACCCAGTCGCTGCTATAATAAAGCTGTTTAATAGGGACCCTTAACCCCTTAACTCCCCCTTATTTAGTCTAGATAGTAAACCCTTTACCTCTCTAGGGGTTTGCAAGATCCTTTCCTCCTATCTAGTAGCCGCTAGAATTAACCTAAGTAGCTACTTAAACCACTCCTTCCGCTAGGGCGCTGCCCAGTTCGCCGAAGATTTAGGGTGTTTATATTAGCAAATTTAGTAACTTAGTTAGTAGTTATTAGAAGCCTTTCGCCTATATATTAGGACTAAGACCACCAACCTCCGTTGCCTTAACTCTTACTTCCAGCATAGTATACTACTTTTAGCGTAAGGAACGCTAAGCAGCAGGTTAAGATATTAAGATAGCCGCCAAGGCGCTAGTAAATCTGCAGAATATAGCAGAATGCAATAATGTGGCAGAATATGGCAGAATGCGGTAATGTGGTAAAATATGGCAAAATGCGGCAATGTAGCAGAATATGGCAGAATGCGGTAATATCTTTCTTCTTTTTTTTTGGCGTAGGAGCTTCGCTTAGGGACATCTGGTCGCTTTAGGGCAAATCCTTAGCAGATTTTAGTGCTAGGTACTAGCAAAACCGCTAAGAACTAGCCCTAAAGTAACCTTATAGCCCTACGCCTCCTAATTATACGGTTAAAATTAAAATATCCCCTCACGTGACTGCGATAGATAGATACTAGCGTTTATATATTGCTTAGCAGTGTTTACCTTAGCAACGCATAATGCTAAGACCTCCTATAATATTCGCGAATATCAAACGCAGTCACTACGTAGCTATTTCGCTTTTCCCCCCCGCCATCCCTTACACTTAGTATACATTATAGGTAGTTAGTGCCTTTAGGCAATTCTTTAATAGGTGCTAGGAACTAGCTAAACCGCTAAGAACCCGCTTCAGTGCAACTACTATAGTTAGATAGTTTTGCAGCTATAGGCTTGTGGTTAGGGATATCTGGTTACTTTAGGGCAAATCCTTAGCAGATTTTAGTGCTAGGTACTAGCAAAACTGCTAAGAACTAGCCCTAAAGTGACCTTATAGCCCTACGCCTCCTAATTATACAGTTAAAATTAAAATATCCCCTTACGTGACTGCGATAGATAGATTGTAGATATTCTTTATAAATTTATATGCCGCCTATTTCTCTTTATTATCCAGTTCTACGAAGCTAAACTCGCGGATTAGGTAGCAGTAAAAGGTAGTCTTAGGCCTATTAATTATAGAGTAGTAGCCATAGATTTTCACGGTCCGGTAATCGTGCGAGATTAAGAAGGTAAGGATTTCCTAGTAGAGCTCTTTTTCGCGCTTTATAAGTCTAAAGAGCTTAACAATGCCTTTTACTATAAGAGTTATACTATAGGCATTCTACCGGTCTGCGATATTAAGTGCTATAGCGCCACACTTTACTTTATATATTAAGAACGGAAAGTATATATAGTATATGGCCATAAAAAAGGACAAGTCTTTAGCTATAACATTACTAATAAAGGGTTAAAGCTTATTAAGTTAATTGTTAGAGAATATAGATCGCTTAAATCCTATAGAATAATTGGGTTGCGGATGAGTCTTAGTTATAGGGATGGAGTTATTCTAGCCTTCGTTAACACTTTCAATGGTATATTTAAGGTGTTTAGTACCGCGTATAGCTAAGGACTAAGTAAAAGGAACAATTAACTAAGCGATATCTTAAATAACCTTAGCTTTATTCCTACCCTACATTATTTTATAACTATCCTTAAATAGATTATTATAAAATAATGTATTATTAAGAACTAATTACTCCCTCTTAAGTAGGGTTCGGTAAAGGTCCTTACTCTCTTTTATAATACCCTCTTTATTTTTGCCTATATATTTTCCTATAAAGCTGCCCTTAGTTTTAAGCAGAATGTTATAACGTATATCTTAGTATAGCGTACTCTTCTCCTCCCTTAGCTTCTAATCGCTAGGCGTAGTAGAACTAGGTGTAACAGAGCTAGGTTATAATGGTTTCCGGTAAAAAGAAGACGACGATTTCTTCCTTATAAGTAGATGGTTTATATTGCTGTCCTTCTCGAAGTATTTCTTAGGCTAACTTTCTTCCTTCCTCTAATAGTTAATTAGATTAAGTTAGGTGTCGCTAATAATACTTACCGCCTCCTGCCTAATTATATCTTTAATAGTAGCGTCTATAAGAGACGTTCGTAATTACTTTTAAAGGGGTTTAGCTAGAATATAACTAAGGGGGTCTTTAGCTTTTTGCGGTTACTTCCGCCCCTTTAGTTATAGAGGAGTTCGCAGATTCTATAGGAGCTAAGCTTAAGTTAGTTTAATAGTATAATAGGAGAAAAGTAACGTACTTCTTTATTAGGAGTGGCGGTTATTATAGGGAGAGATGGGCGTTTTTATTTGGTGTTCTTATCCTTAGGCAGACTCTTCTTTTAAAGTTATTGTATCTCTTATAGGCGTGCGCTTTAGCGAAGAGGCTGTTATACTCCTCTTTTTTTAATACCTTAAGACCGCTTTCCTATTAATAGTTAGCTAGATATATAGCCGAATGTAAATCGTAAGGGAGTATACCTTAATCTTTTAGTACTAAGGCCTGTCGCCTATACATCTAAGTGGGTAATTATGCTTAACCGCGGGCTATATTAATTGAAAGGGAGGGAGTAAGAGATATATTTACGTTGCCGTTATATTTAGAATAAGTCCGCGGACTAGTAAAGAAGAGGTTAATAAGGAAGGATACGACTAAGGCTTAGAACTTTTAAGCGTAAAGATAACGCGGGTTATGCTAGTTAGCACGACCCTATAAGTTATAGCTAAGAAAGATATTAATAGTATATTAAGCTCGGGACTGTAGGAATAATAGTAGTAATAACACTATTTATAGCGCTTTAGGCCCAGCTAAGAGCACCTAAAATTACTACTATAGCGCTGTCTACTAGAGAGTAGCCAAGTCTATTTAAACTAAGAAGTTTAAAAATAGTTTCCTTAAAAGGCGCCCACCGTCTAGTATATAAAGGCAATACTTTTATACTTAATAACGGTACGACGCAAGTTAAGTTTAAGACTATTAAGGTAGACCCTTTAAAATTCGGCATTATTATATAGGATATGGTTATTTATAAAGGCAAACCGATCTAGTATAAAGCTGGTATAGTGGCCCTATTCTTACTGGCTGATTAGGGATTTATTTAGATATAGTTTAAAGCTTTAGGCTGAGAATTGATATAAAAAATCCTAGTAGGAAGAACGCCTATGTGACACTAATAAGTGCATAGAGGTATAGATAATTTAGTAGCTATAAGGAGATAAGGAGTAGTCGTAACCTATTATATAAAGTTATTTTTCTATGCTAATATTATGTCGTCTTATAAGTTTAAAGGTTTTACCCTTATAACTATAGATACGGCCACAAATAATGCGTTAACTCCTCAGTAGAATTCTAATGGGAATAGTTATATATATTTTTTAAGAATATATTAACTCCCTTTAATGGTCTAGTGCCTGCGGAATTGCATTTCTTATATTAAAACTAGTAAGCTCCCTTATCCCACGGATTCCCAATCCTTTTATATAAAATTGTAACTCTCTTTTAGTATATAGAGATTAGTACTATCTAATCTAGTTCCTGTATTCTCCACCTAATAATGCTTATATAATTTTGCACCACTTACTTAGCTTAAAGGAGGGCCTATCACTATCTAATCTAACCTCTTTATCCTCTATTAACCGTGTTTACATTAATCTGCTCACTTAATCTAACTTCCGGAAACTATAACTATCTAATCCAGCCCCTATATTAAAGCCCCCGCGTATTCTAGAACGCTCTTAATTTAGTATATCTTAATTATAGAACCTAGCTAGATGTTCTACGTGCTAGGGAGGCCCTCCGCTGCTAGGCGGCCGGTCCTTAAAGAGATCGATTTTGTATAGCTGTCCGGTTACGACCTTATACGTTATAGTGCTAAAGTGTATAGATTAAGTAGCTGGCGTTATTGGCGCTGGATGCACTTTCTGCAAGTTCTATAGTAGCTATTTGGCTAGCCGGATTGCCAAAGCTATAGGAGTTTTCGATCTTCGAGCCTAAAACCTGCCCTTATAGTATTAGATAAATCTATGCTTCTATATAAGGGCGATATAGAATAGCCAGTATTATCTAATCTAAGCCTTTGCTCCTTTTTCGAGTCTATTTCCGCATTAATCTTTTAAGAAGGTATTAGTTAGTGAAAGCTTACTTAACCTAATTTAAGCCCTTTTATCCGCCGTACTATTTCCATATAACTTTGGTCTTTTTAGTTAATTTATAAATTCTACCCAATCTAGGCCTCTTATACTCTACCGAACCGTAAGTTACCTTAATCCTCTTAACTTTACGAAGGCTAGCACTATTAAATAACGCCTAGATGCTCTCCGCTTTGTAGAATCCTACCCTACTCGCTAAGGTTAAGAAGTGCCGCCACTATATAATCTAGTTAGATTCCCGTAGTTTCATCCAGTATGCTCGCATAAAGTTGCTTAAGTAGATAAACTTCCGGAGACTAGAGCTGTCTAATCCTACCCTAACGTTTATAATTAAAGCCACGTCTGTATAAGCCGGCTCCGCTCGGTTAAACCTATATAAGGATATTACTAAGCCATTTCCCTTGGCTTTGCGCTAGTAGTTTAGCCTAAGCTATAATTCGTTAAATCTAACCCCGGCGTCGTCCGCTATTAGTGCTTATATAAATTTACCCTACTTAATTAACTTCTAGATACTAGACTTATCTAATCCAGTTTACCTATAAACGCTTATACCGTTAATCTAACCCTCTTATTCTATATCGGGCCGTCTCTATATAACACTGTTCCCCTTATTATAGCTCCCTTACGCTCCTTAAAGCTATGCCTACCTTAGATCTGCGCCGCTCTGCTAACTAGTTAAGGTTAGCACTATCTTATCTATATCGGCCATACCTACCCCGCTCGCTTAGACGGTGGGGGCCCACTAATATAACCCTTTTACTCTGGATTAGGCCATGTCCGTATAATAATCTATATAACTTAGGCTAAACCTAGCTAATACTATTTAATCCAGCTTGCTCTTTACCGAGCTATACCCCTATAAGCCCGCGCCGCGTAGTCTAACTAAGGAGTATTTAAGTTTATACTAGGTAAAGCGGGTTTATTAAATCTCCTCTCTAACCTATACCCTAGTCCGCTGCTAAAGCATTTAAAGGCCCTACCTAAACTAATTGTTTTAGCTATTTATATTATAGGTTTATTTAAGAGTACGTATAAATCCTTCGGCTAATTGCCTTGTGGTTTTACGGTTGTGAGTGGTATATATAAAGGGGAAAACTATACAGTTGTTAGCCAGAAGTCAACACAAAAATGCTATTAAAACACTTAGAAGAATAAAATAATATTTAATAAGGAACATTTTGTACTATATAGCTATTTTAAATAATCTTAATAATAATTGCGGTATGATAACCTGAAATCTAAAGCTGGACATAAGTTAAGCCGAAGTCGTTAGTTGTTAGGATAAGGGGTAAGTATAAGTACGTTAGCCATAGGTTTTAAGGGGTGGCTGAGTCCAAGGCAGCAGTCTTGGCCGAAATTTTGGTTTGAGGCGATGTTGGGCATCTTTAGCCGATTCCCAAATTTAGGCCCTAAGGGCCCAGAACTAGGCACCCCTTGCGTGCTCAGGGCGTGCTTAGGGCTTACTTAGGGCTGCTTACCCTCGGCTTAGGTTAAAGCGGCGGCTGCTTAGGTCCAAAGACGGAAATGGACCTTAGTAAGGGGAGTTTTCGTTAAAGACCATAGAGGTAGATATATTTTACCTCTATTCTTAGCTAAATTACCTTTCTTAACGGGATTAAGCCATAATAAGAATAGCTTATTAGCTTTAAAATACATCTATAGAACCCTTATCGCAATAGCTATAAGTAATTTAGAGGTTTAATATCCGGGAATCTTCCTACATTAGGCATAGCTTTATAACACTCTTCGCACTAATTAAACATTACCTTTTAGGTAAACTGCTTTCTTTAACCCTTATCGCTAAGAGTACTAAGTAGGACTATAATAATACCTTTAGTAAGGATTAGCTAGAATATAGAGTTAAGAGGGTAGAATCTAATAGCAACAGCCTAAAGGTTTATTGTACGAGCAGGCCTTATACAGAACCAGTAATAATAGCCTTTTCTTAAATAATCGTCTTTAGAAAGGTTATTAAGGACATATTAATTATATTCTAACTACCTTTAAATTCTACCTCCCTAGCCTATAGTAGAACTAATATATAGACCCAGTCTATAAGTTTAAGAGCCTACTCTTATCTCTTTACTATTATTAAGTATAGCACTCTCTGTAATAATGTTAATGTATATAATCTAGCCGCCTAGATTGTTATCTAACTGGCAGGAAAGTGCTAGTAGGCTATTAATTGTAACCTCTAGCTTTCCCAAAGCTGCCTGGACTTGCTTAGGGAAGTGAGATAAAAGAATGTTGAAAACTTTATTGACTTCGAGCTTGCTAAGTACAATCCAAAATTTCGTTGAAAGCGGTGCATTTGTGGACGACTCGGCTTCCTTCGAAAATGGATTCGCCTTGACAAGATCGCTTAGGCGATGGATTATGCGTCGTAATCGTTGTCGAAAACGTTCCCCGCATTCGATTGAAATTGGGCCGCAAACTTGTGCAAGGTCTAGTTCGGATCCAGAGGTGATTCTTTCGAAAACGGGTTTCGTGTCAGACGAAGCATTGATATAATTGTCGCTCCAAAGAACACCGTCTGCAAAATATTCCTCCTTTTGTCTGCTATTCTCTCTACCTGTGAGGTTAAATAGTGGCCGTCCTGGTTATTGTACGCACGGCCTGTCGCAGCGAACCTAAATCATCCAAGATATGGGGGAAGAATGAGATTGCAAAAAAGCCTGTTTAGGGGG
>Ga0307515_10007311_pt1 | contig 21860 bp, 2 predicted proteins | sample 17_EM_MG_FD_194513 | JGI IMG/M metagenome (GOLD analysis project Ga0307515, IMG submission 194513) | Populus trichocarpa ectomycorrhiza microbial communities from riparian zone in the Pacific Northwest, United States - 17_EM | ecosystem: Host-associated > Plants > Roots > Unclassified | place...
TTATAAAGATTTGCGCATTACCTATCCTATCTTAGATTTCGCTAATTAAGGGTAAAGGATACCTATCCTTTCTAGTAATGCTGTTTAACTGTCTATAGTTAATACACAGCCTTAGTTTACTATTCTTCTTTAGTATAAATAGTACTAGATAACCCGCTAATAACTATAATGGTCTAATATATCCCTTTTATAGATTTTCCTAGATAAACTCTTTTAATGCTCTGCCTTCTTCTTTAGTAAGCTTATAGATTAGAAAAAACCTTAGACTTATTCCTAGTTCTAATTCTATCTTATAGTCCCATGCTATATACTCTAACAGCTTTTTACTTTCCGGTAACTATAGTTTCTTATTATACTTATAGTATCTCTTTAGTATATAACTTAAGCCTCACTTAGTCTCTTTATATATCGCTCCGACTTAGTACTATACTAACTTAGCTTATTATTGTATCTTACGGCGTTAAGTATCCCTAATATTAACCTATCCTATAATCTAATTAATCTTTAGATTGTATTTCTATAACTAAGGCATTCCTAATACTACCTTATTATTCCCTAATAGTAATATATTAAAAGACATCTTAATTTATCTCCCTTTAATAGTTAACTAAATAGGCCCTATTTTAAGATTAATAATACCTCCTCTATAGGCTATCGGATCTCCTAAAATTGTCACTAATAGGTAAGGGTGCTCCTTCTTCCTATATAGTAATCCCATTCTTTTAACTACTACTAGTAAGATATAGTTCCTTATTGCTCCACTATCTATTAAAGCCTTAAACTGTTAATCTTGCCATTTAACTCATAAATTTAGGTGTTATCCTTAAATTCCTTTAAGGGTCTAAGGCTCTATTACTGGTTCCTTCTAGTTTTATAGGCCTCTACTTTTCCTAACTGTTAGCTGCTTAATCCTATTTATACTTAGTCCAACTTTAGCTAATACTTAGTTCGCTTTTTATCTTCTATATACTATAGACACGTATTCTTTAGGCATTCCCACTACTATTATCTATCTAGGCATTCTTCTATAAGGAATCTTCCTGGCTAAAGTGTTAAGTCCCCTTAGGCTTGTACTTCTACTAGGTGCCAACCATATATATACTTAGCGTTTTAATATTTTACCTTATCTAATAACTAATGCATCCTTACTAGGTACTTTTAGTTTTTATCCTTTAGTGCTCTATATATATTATATACATTATCCATACACGCAATCTATGCTAATATATAATGTGCTTAATATCTTAGGTTAACTCTTAGTTTATTTTCGTCCCTAAGTTTAAACCTTTCTTGTATTAATCTAAGTGTCGTAACTTCACTTATAGGTACTATAATTTGCCTCTCACTTCTCTAGTCCTCTAATTGCTTCTTTAGATCTTTTGACGTTATAATTAAGGCTCCTTTAATGTGACTTATTGCCTTCTCTGTGATCGGGTGGTTTTAGATAACTTTTTCATCCAACTATATATAGAAATCTTCCCACTTATTGTTATATCGCTGTCTATACCACTTTTAATATAGCTGTTTAAGTGTATACGGCTTATCTGTAAAGAAGTATCTTCTTATTACTGCGTTGTAACAGCCCTTTATATGTCATTCCTTGAACCTAGTTGGAATCCCTAAATCCTCTTTATCTTCTAGTTCAGTAAGCCACTTAGCTCTTAGTATGCCTATTCTAGGCCTATTAGTGATTCTTCATACTAGCGCTCTATCCCTTATATATCCTAATACGCTAAATCTCTTATCTAGTTTCTAATCTTGCTATGCGATAATTCTTACTCTAAATTCTTTTATAGTTTCTTTTGGTTTGCGCCTTGCGCTTAAATCCTCAAAGTTCTTTTACTTCTTAATCTTGGTATTAACATTTCAATCTTTAGGTTAAACACTGTGTTCTCCTAGTAAGTCCTCTAAGTCTATATATCTGTCTTCTAGTCTAGTTGCTGTTTATATTATAGATTCTCTAATCTATAATAAAGCCTTTTGCCTTTTAGTTGCGGGTATCCTAATTCGTACTTTGAATTCCTAGTCCCTTAGATTCTTTAATCCTAAGCTTGCTTCTAACTTAAGCTTTACTCCAGCCTTAGTCCAACTAAGCTTACTTAGTGTTCTTATCTCGTCTTAAGAGTCTTAAATCTTACTTATCTCGTCTTAAGAATCTTATGCCTATGGGAAACTCTATCCTAAGCTTATTCGTATATCTTTAAACTAAGCTACTACCCTGCTCTATTGGTTTCTATCTATTATAGGTCCTTGGGTATACCTTATCTTATCTTAAAAATCTTAGTTGTTTTTTATCTCATCTTAAGAATCTTAAGCCTTTGGCCTTTTGCCTTTATTAAGTGCTAAAGTAGTTCGCTATCCTACTTCTCTTATATCTCGCGAAGCGATAGATATTATATCTAGTGGGGTCTTAATCCCTACTAATATTCCCTATTCTATAGTGGAATTATCCTCTACCTTTAGTATAATATTTCTAAGGTCTATATACTCCTAGTAAGCTGCTTCTATTACCTTATTATTATAGAATGTTTCGCCTACGTTAAATTTATCATCCTTAATGTCCGATCTATGAACTAGTTTATTAGTTCCTCTATACTATATAGATTTTAGCTCTTATAGCTAATAGCTTACGCCATACTTAGCGTCTTTATAAATTCGGCATATGTTATTATAATAAAACGCAAAACTTTTAATTAAATACTCTTTTGTTCCTCGCAGTATACTATCGTCCCTCTATATATATGTGTCTTCTACCCTTAGTCTAGTTCCCTTTATTATATAGTAACTCTAACTATCTTTATAATCCCTTGCGAAGTAACCTTATTTTCTATAATTTATATAAGCTCTATCTTTAAACCATTAACTTTGCTATAGAGTCCGCCTAAACGTCTTTTACTGCTAAGATCCCTAGTTTGGCCTCTACTCCTTAGTCCTGTAATCACTAGATCCTTAACCTTTAGGTTTCTATAGTTTCTTACTCTATCTCTTATAAGCCTTTTTAGTACTACTTAGGTCTATTAGCTCTGCGCCATACTATAGTTTTTAACTTAGCTTTAGTTAATGCGTACTCTGCGCCTTATATAACTATAGAACTCTATCCTAACCCCTCTTAGTCTGTTCCCTTTAGTAGATCCTATTATTAATCTTTATCGCTTAATCTATTAGTTCCCTTAGGGTATTCGTATCTTCTATTAGGATAATCGCGTCCTAGACTTTAGCCTTAAGTCCTTGTTTATACTATGCTATAAGCGCCCTATTATTCTACTTAACTTATATTGCTAGCGTCTAAAATTGCGTTATATACTTAATTACTAAGGTTTATTACGTAATATCTTAGAGTTTTCTTTCCGCTGTAGTTGTTGCCTCTAGGTCTCTAAATATTTATATAAGTCGTTCCACGAATCCATTCTAGCTTAAAAACATAAATCGTACCTCTTAGTTGGTAGTTATTATTTTATTTACTTGTATCTCTGTAAGGTAAAACTTAAACTATTTAAGTGCTCTTCCTGTTAAGAATAACCCTGCGTACGCTATTTAATCTATAGGTATTACCAGCTTTACTCCCTCTTGCGCAACCTTAAACTGCATTTACGTAAAGAATCCCTTAAGCTTTAATCTTTCCCCTAAGAATCTTTCGATTAATAGTAACTTAACCTTTACTGCGCCTATCCTATTAACCCTATTTTTAAGTGCTATATTGTTTTCTGTTAACTAGTTAACTATTGCTTATAACTGTCTAACCGTTACAGATTACTATGAGTTAGTATCTACTATACTAGTGTCACCTCCTAACCTTAAAGTAGTTGCCGCCGTTAATAGCGTTATAGTGGCTGCTTTTGGTGGCATATTGTTTAACTTTCTATACTTAAGACCGTAATTAGGTAGTAATTATATAACGGAACCTTGTAGCAGGTACTACGGTGGGCTTATTATTGGGCTAGGTATATAGGTAAAGTAAGTTAAAGTTAACAACGTAATAATAACTAGTAGAGTGGTTGCCTAATAGATTAACTCTAATTGTATTTTAAGAATCACTATAAAGAAGGAACTATCTAGGTAGGGACTAAGGGTCCTTAAATACACAACCGTACTCCTATAAAATCCTTCTTATATATAATGTACGTGCGCTTTATTTGCTCTATTACGGATTATATAGATTATATAGATTATATAGATCACATTATGTGACCTTAGCTACTATTCCTTATCATATGGTTCTACCGGCTCTATTCTGGACCGTGCTTAAATTAACTAACTAGCTTCTTCTAACTCTTCCCTAAGTAGTTATAACATCGTACTTAAAGCGTCTATAACACTTTTATACCTTAGATATATCTAAATACTCTTTTAATATGCGCTTAATATTTATTAGGTAGGTTAGCTAAATATTATAATAGCTTTTCTATAGCCATAGATAGGTTTAGCCTTATCTAATATAAGAGCCAGGTAAAGGATTTAATAGCTTTTAGGTACTACTTTTTATAGGCCTTATCTACAAGGTCTTCTAGATAGCGCTTTCTTAATTAAAGGCTAGTAGCCATTAATATCGCTTTTAGGTTAATTCTAGTAAGCTTAAAGGACTTAAGGATCCTCACTATATAGGCGTCCTATATAATCGCGATCTTTTAATTAACTTAGTCACGTACTATATATATCCCTAAAAAGAATTAAAGCTCTCCTAAGTCCTCAATCTTATATCGTTTCCGTAGGAGCTCCTTAAGGCCTTAATTACTAGTATTGTCGCCGCCGCAATTATAATATTATCTATATATAAGTAGAGATAGGCGTCCTAGTATTTGCGATATTAAAATATATAAGGATCTTTATTAATTAGCTTAAATCCTATTATCTTTAGATACTCCATTAGGGTATTATACTACAGTAAAGGTACTTATTTAAGGCTATATATTGCCTTTAGTAATAGATAAACTAACGTACGGTCGTTATTTTTAAATCCTTTTAGCTATTATACGTAGATTAAGTGCTTCCTTATAAAGCTGTTTAAAAAGGCCGTAATAATGTTAATTTAGTAAGCCTTAAGGTTATATACCGCAATTAACGCTAATAGGATCCTATACGCAGTTAAGGTTACTACCGCGGCATATATATAGTCGTAGTTAATATCCGCCACCTAGTGGTTACTGTATATAACCCACTATACCTTATACCGGATTACCTCTCTAGATATATCATATTTAAGGTTAAATATAAACTTTAATAGTAGTACTTATACGCCCTTTAGTCTCTTAACCAATTAATACGTCTTATCTTTTTAGTATTAGGTTATTTTAACTATTAGCACTTAACGCTAGTAAGAAGCTTCTAGTAACTATAGAGTCTCCTTTAATATTTACGGTATCTTAATCTTATAAGGAGCTTCTAGGTAAGATTTCTAAGAAGCTAGCTATATCTATATATAGAATAAGAATGCAATTGCTATATAAGAGACTTTCTTCTTTTAGCTATAAGTATTTACTCTAATAGGAAGCTCCTATACTTTAGCAGCTTCTATCTCTATACCCCCCTTAAGCTATTAGTTAGTTTAGTAGACTCTATTATTATCTAAATTAATATTATCTTAATTATTATAGTCCTTATTATTACTTTTAGCAATTAATGGCATTATACTCTCTCTGCCCACTAGGAGTAAGTTAATAGTTAACCACTAGGCTACTTTCTTAAAGGCTTACAGCGCCTTAGCTGCGTCCTTTGTAGTAAATACATTAGTTATTTAAAATGTAGTAGCGTACCGTTATATATCTTTATATAGATTAGTCGCCTTCTTAGAGACCGGCGCTATTGCTAAGGAGTCCCCTAACTCCGTTAAGGGGCTCTAACTTAATAACTAATTTAACTAAATTAACGGACCTAGTTCTAATAAAGGAGATAACTATAGTGTTACCCCTTTTAGGCCTAGTTCTCTTAGTACTAAGTTAGAAGTATAGGGTTCTTCTAGTTTACCTATACGGTGTTTCTTTTCTTCTAGTACTTTTACAGTAGGATAGGTAACTATAGTAACTATAGTAGTGGTTAAACCTTGTGGTTCTAGTAGTAGCTCTAGCTTTAGTTCCCATATAGTAAGCTTATTCTTTAGCGTAGCGATTAGTAGATCTAGAGCCTTATTAAATATCACGTTATATAATTATACTATCTTGTTCTTAGTCGGTATCCATATATAATAAATATAACCGTTATTACCTTTATAACTAACTAGATGTCCTTTCTTAGCTTATAAAGCCAGCTTCCTTAACTATACGCTCTCTAGTTCTTTAATATGGACGTAGGTAGTTGTACTATAACATTATAGATATAATATATTTGGTATACGCATTTTAAATGGCTGGTTAAAGTACTTAGTATTAATTTAAAACGGTAATCTAGTCTCTTTTCCGTAAGGTATTCTATTCTAAATTTAAATTACTATCTTATAAGCTTCGTCCTATAAATATTCTAGTAGATTAGCCTTAATTATTATTAATCTAGCTATGCCTAATATAATGCATCTAATGCGTTTAGGCGTTCTGTTCTGCTTAAAGGTATAGGGAGCTATATATAGTACGTTTATGCCTACTAATTTAGCGTATTTAGTAAGCTTTTTAATACTAAACTTTCTATTACCGTTAATTATAAGCGAGCCGATATATTGTCCAGTTTAGTTATATACTAGATAATTAAGCTCTTAAAACCCTTTTATGGTAATCATCTTCTTAGTTCTAAAGTAGGCGTATATATATCTAGCGTGCGCTTCTATAAAGATTACTATATACTTATTGCCCCCAACTCCCTCTAAGGTAAGGTAAAAGGTATTAGTATACACGCATTTAAATGGCCGCTAAGGTGGTATAGGTGTAGTTTAAGAGACCTAGCGCTTTACCGTCGCTAAGTAATAAGCCTTATATTAAGTTAGCGTGCCTATAAAGTTAAAGTCGCCTATTTTAGCAACCTTCTGTAGTATATCCTTACCTATATAGCCTAGTCGCTGATATAGTATATTAATATTAAGCTACTATACGGAGGCGTGCGCAATATATTAAGGCTTTAGAGCTAATTAAATTACGTATAGGCCGTTTGTATAAGTCGCTCTACCTACTACTAAGTTATCTAAGAACCTCTAAATTATACGGCCACTTATTTCCTTATCAGGTCTAATATAGAGCTACTTATACATCTTAAGAGCTAACTTAAAAAGAAGCTTATAAGGTAATTTAGATACAAAGAAGGCCTTAGTAGCCACCGTATAGGTGCTGCCGTTATCTATTAGTAAGGGTATATACACCGCTCCTCTGCCGATTATATAATAGATAGTCCCCTTTAATATTTCTATCGCGATAGGTATTAATAGAGTCTTACAGTTAATAAACTCGCTTTAATTATTACTTATTGTAATATTAGAATAGGAGTTAAGGAACTAGTTATCCTAGTTACTAGTATCTAAGTTATCTAAGTTATTAACTATAGCTATACTACTAATAAATAGGCCTCCTGCTAAGCCTCCGCCCGTTATCCTAACTTAAAAAGTTAAATTTAGTAAAGTCGCTTTTAGTTCCTAAGGTGGATCTATATATAGTATATCCTTATTAGAAGGCTTCCATATTAGGGGTTAAAGGGTTAGTTAGAAATAGAAGCACTTATCTTTACTACTAAGATATCTATTCTTATAGTATACGCAGAACTTAGGCTTCCTTAATATTAATCCTTCTACATTAGGTTTTAGTTAATTGTCTTTAAATAGCTTCTTACTAATTAAGGATATTGCGGTAGAGGTAGCTAGTTAAGTATAACTCTTATCTATAAGGTTATTTACTAGCTCCTCTATTGTAATAAGGTCTTCCTCCTTTATAACTCTCCTAGCTGCCTCTTAATAATTAGCTGTCTAAATAGGGAATTCCTCCTCTATAGTATAAAGCAGTTTAGTATACGCTTGCTTCCTTAATATTGGCATTAACGCCGCGTTTAATTTCCTTATGCTTAAGACGAAAGCTTCTATATAGGCTTTAAGTAAGGTATAATCTTTACGGTTAAAACTAAGCTATTAGTTTTATATCTAGTAGTTATAAACAAGACCTTATATGGTATATAGTAATTAAATTAAATTAAGTAAATCCTTAATAAAGTCATGCGGCTTACCTAATGTAGTAAGTTAATCGCGAATTGATTTTAATACTACGCCCTTAATTATCTTAAGTCCCATTATCTATTTATAACGCCAGTCTCTATACTCGTCCGTCCCCGAAGGTAGCTCTACAGCCGTACCTTATACTAGTAGTAGGAGGTCTTAAGGCTTAGGTCGTCGTATAATTTAACGATACCATTCTTCGTAGTTACTCTCCCCTTTTAATATAGGAATAGCCCTAAGGGAGCGATAATATTCCTTCTTTTTTTATACCGTGTCTGCTATAATATATAATTAATCGGTTTAACCGTATTATACGTGGCGTATATTTATATTAGTTTGTTATAGATTTCTATCGCACTATACCTAACTCCAAATTTAAGGGTTTATGGCTTCGTGTTAATTAGACAATTAGATAATAAAATAGCAGCTAATAGAGCTTTAATTAAAGCTATAAGAGGGCCTATAACCTATTAGATGCTAAGCAGGCTGATAAAAATAATACATATAATACTCTATAAGGAAGAATCTTAGGGGCTTAAAGGCCCCAAGAAGGTATCTATACGATAGCCCGCGCGCTATTACGTAACACGTCGCTGAGCTCAAAAAGACTACCTAAGTACCCCCCCCCCTACTAACAAAATGATTAGTACCCTATATTTTCCTCTGGATGGTTTCTAGCTATAAACAGGTAAGGGCCAAATCGCTATTCCTTTATCTCTCATGCCCCCCCTATTTAGTAGAAGATATATACACTCTTTATATATAGGACTAGTAGATAGCTTCTTTAGAATAACGCTTACTTTAGCTCTCCTTTAAGTATCGTCTATAGTATACGACTATATATAGAAATACTATCCACCTAGGATATATATCCAGCTATATTAATATTCTTAGGTTTAATAAAGAAAGGATAACTTTATATAAGGGATTGACGTAGAGCTATCTTTTGGTTTAAAATAAACTTTTACGCCCCTTTTGTAAGAGTATATATATTAGATCTCGCTGCGCTTACAAACAAGTTCGCAAGCACTCCGTGTCTTTTTGGCCGAATGGTGACGTTAAGGCAGGAAACGTTACACCTTTCTATTCTATCTCTTATATACTAAATTAGAAAAAACGGGTCCCTTAATCTCTACCCTGTTAAAACACTAAGTCCTCTATTTCCTTAATATACCTACTAATTATTACTACCCTTATTACTTTTACTGCCCTTATAAATGCCCTCCCCTTCTATATTTTTTATTTTTTAACTATAAGGTACTCTATATAGTTACTCTCTACACTTATACCGCTTTCTTTTAATATTATTTCTATTTAATATCTACCTATCTTACGATGTATATAGTAGATCTCTACTTATACCAGTAGCCCCCTATTCTCTATTACTATAATAATACTTTATTAGCGTAGCGCTAGGTTTCTGCTTAGTATTATATTAGCTCCTATATTCCTATTCTTTCTCTACCGCTTATAGGTAGGGGCTTCTTAGCTTATAGGCTTAGACGTAATGTCTCTTTAGGGGGCCCTTACTTTTTATATATGTTCTACTATTTAATATATCTCCTTCTCTATATAAGAGGCCAGCCTAACTAGAACGTATAATTATCTAATTAATAGTGTTACTGGTAAGTAAAAGGTAAGTTAAAGGTAGAATAAGTTTTATATATTAAAGGACAAATACTTCTAACTACTTCTATTTAGAGACTAATTGCTAGTTCTTCTCTAGAGGGGAACTAGCTTCCTATATATTTCTTTTAAAACGCTAGTAAAACCTTTTACCCCTAACCTATCTAACTATGTCTTTTAGAATATAGATAGGATATAGATAAAACCTCCTACTATTTTATCGGATATATACCTCCCGGGGGATTCCGTTACAATTACCTCCCCTTCTAAGGTCTTAGTCCTTTAAGACTTCGCCTCTACTAAGCTTTTATAGAGTTCTGGCTAAAACCACTAGGGAAACCCTTAGTGGAAAGGTACTCTATAATGCGACTTATCGCCAGCTCTTTACTAGCGCGGAACTTTACCTTATCTTTTATTCCTCTACTCTTCTCCTACCCTAGCTCCTTATAGTGCCTTTATAATAGGATTTTAATAATAGTAATAAAAATTTAGTGGGATTCACCTCTCTAATTTTAGGAATTTGTTATAAATAGATCTAGAGGTTATCCAGTGCAACGCGTTAACTAACTACTATCCCCATTTACCTAAATAGGCTTTAATAATAATGTCTTTTATTTTAATTTCTTTCTGTTTATAAGTTATCGTCTCTTACTTATTCTTCTATTAACAACACTATTCGTCTTGTTCTTAAATAGGCTGTTTTTATTATATCTCGCCTTTTAGCTTCTATATCTTTAGCCGTACTTCTATTACTGCCTTATTATCTTTTCTTAACGTGTTTATAAATAATAGGATTCCCACCTTATCTTTTATAACGATGCTAACTTCTTAGAGTATTCTCTTATAATAGCTCGTGGTCCTTCTACGCGTCTCTAGACCGGCGGTAGTGTTATTTCTCTCCCGGTAACGCCCTAAACAGCATCTATTATTTCTATAGCAGTTTCCTTAAAATGCTGTTATTGCTGCGTTTATACTCTTATATAGGATCCTTTCTACGTCTATAAAATGCCTTACTCTAGTAAAAATAAATCTAAGTGCTCCTATTATCGCAGTAGAAGAAAGACCTACGTCCTAGTATTTCCTATTCCGTCCTATTCTAAATTTCGCTAATTATACTAAATCCCCGCTGTCTATGCGCATAAGACTTATAGGCTCTAACGCGCTATTTAAGATTTCTGCTAATATCCTAATAGTAATAGGCGGGGATAGGAGGTGTCTTCCCTTACTTATAAACTCTTTAATTTAATAAGGGTTTCTACTGCTATAGAGACGCAATAATCTTAGATATATAGTGTCTAGGAGCGTATATATAAACAGCTTACCCTTATTAATAATAATATTCATACTCTTACGCGGGCTACTTTAGCTAGGTAAGTTTCTCTAGTAACTTACTTAGGAATTATACTAACTCCTTTAGCTAACGTCTCTCTAATCCCTACTTAGACGCCGATTTAGAACCTAGGGATACTAAGGATAGCGATAAAGATTAAGATAAACGTTCTCCTTACTAGTCTCCTACCTATACTAGTCCTTCCAATACCTATTATTCTAAGAAGAATATTAGTAGAAGTACTAATGCTTCTAAGGATAGAGAAGCTAATAATACTATTAATAATAACATTAAGATAGAAGAAGAGGCTCCTATTACTACTACTAATATTTAAGTTATTACTTAGCTCTTTTCTTCTTCTTATAAAATAGCTTTATATAGTGCTTCTTAGGTACCTCTAGAATGCCCTATTATTAGGAATTAACTTTATACTTTAGGGATGCCTTTATTTTAAGCTTTGGTAACAATCTATATAAATATAGTGCGCTATTATAATCCCCATATATAATAAACGGGTAGTATTTCTATAGGTGCCTTATAATTCCTTAAATTTTCTAGTTTTTTATAGGCTGTCCTTTTACTCCTCTTTACACTATTAACTCTACTACGTATCTCCGGTGCTAGGCTAAATACTCTTCTTTTATCCCTAGGGGATCTTTCTAAATCCCTAAGGCCACTTCTTATAGTACTACTACTCCTTCTTAAATAGCGTCTTCTTTAAACAGTATCCCTAGTAGTTCTTCTATAAATCCCTATAAGCTTCCTCTTACAGAATTTTAAGATCCCTATTATAACAGCGAAACATTTCCGTTTTTAATGCCTATGCTTAATCCTATAGTTTTAATTTATAGGGTCTTCCCTATTACTTTACCTATAGCATATCCGGAACCATTTCTAAATCTTTACCTTTAGTTCTTAGGAAGGTTTTAATTGCGGTATTACATTCTGGCTAAAGGTACTCTTTAAATTCCCAACTATTATACGCCTAAAAGTATCCTTCCTAATAAACTAAAAATTCGCGCTTCTTTTAGCGCCATTTTTAGTCTAGAATATCTTCTATATTCTATTCTAGTTCCCTATTAATTGTCACGGCACCGTTATATGCAGCCTAGTCAGGGGCTCGCTTGGAGACTTGGCTCGTGTATATAGATCTATCCTTTCCTCAACCTTCTTCTGCTCCTTAGCTTAGTATCTTCATAATATAGCATTCTACAAGCTTCGGTTCAGAGGCATTTATACAAGCCGTAACATTATACTAAGCTCACCCACCTGGGGGGGACTTCATTCGTTTTGAAGCTCCCTCTTTACCTCGCCTGGGAAGGCCTGGATAATCTCCCACCCCCGTTCCGCGTGTTCTAAGAGGACACGCGTTAAACACCCCTAGCTGCGCGTCGTTGACGCGTTGAGTCGCTATTATTAAACCAGGAGCCGGTATTTAAGCAGCTAGAAGGTCTCCTATAGTTACGATCAATAGCTAAGGACACAATGGCTTACAGCCTACTACTACCCTACTAGATCAAGCGCGGCTCTCTAGAACCCCCTTAACCTTTTTAACTAATACGGAGTTGTACGAGCTATAGAGACGACCTCGGTTGAGACTCAGCCTAGTACTGCGGAGAACGATATAGTGATCCTATTACTAAGCCCAGCACTAATCCCGCAGTGTCGGCTAAGACAAGCCGAGACATAACCCGAGCCGTGCCATTGGGTGGTAGGTGCATGTTGTCCGCGAAGTTCTCTGGTATACATCAGGTTCGGGCCAACAGCCAAGACGAGCTAACTTGTGACCCGCGCTATGCTATTGGGCGGTAGGTGCATGTTGTCCACAGAGTCCTCTGGAACGAATCCTACCCGTTATCTAGCTAACTACGCTGCGATAACTATCCTAATTAATACTAAGCTATACAAGGAGAGACGAAATTAATTAGGAAGGACCTGCCGCTAGCACTGTACTACTACCCTAAAACCCCAAACCCAATTACCGACTGTGCTGATACGCCTATAGTCTAATTAACCGAACGATCGCGCCGATATGCCTACGACACGACTCTCTAACTTGTCTATAAACGCCCTATAGACACCCGTCGAGTTTTCATTGATAACTACCGTACCTGACCGACCCGAACCTTACTATCGACCTAGGTAGTCCCTCGATCTTACGGCCGAACACATCTATAACACGATCCTATATATAAGGGTTCTAGGAACCTAGGGGAGAATTTAAGTGATTTATGGCACTCTTGATTAGGAGAACAGATCAGGAGAATCATTTCGATTTATGGCACTCTCCAATAGCTCTATAGATGAGCCTATTCATCTCTATAACCTCTTACGAACTATTAACGCGTTTCTCTTAATAGCTATTTATATAACCTTCTACGAACGAGATAGCCTACTATTACAAAAGCATGTCTTGCTAGTCGTCGACAAGAATCGAAATATCGACACGTACCTTCTTGATACCTCTTTTGATACCTAAATCTGACAATAATAGCGCCGATACGCCTGATATTGCAACTTCAACAATGACCGTACGAGTTCATTAATAATCGACTGCCTCCCTTATTAATTCGATCGTCTTCTTCGCCCGCGGTAATCCTTTTTAACTAACACTAAGTTATGCATACTAAGGAACGACCACGGTTGATACTAAGTTATACAAGCTTTACCTTAGGCATTTGTACACTTCAATAACGAGGTTAATACTAAACTGTGTAAGCTTTAACAACGAAATCGATTTGGACGAACTGGATAATGATTGTGCCGTTACGCCTGCGACCCGAATGCGATTCGAAGGCGACCCGAATGCAATTCGCATGCAAACCCGACCGAATAATAGCGCCAATATGCCTGCTATCACTTGACGCTTGCACCGTACTGCCACCCTGAACAGACAATAATTGTGCTGATATACCTACGATCTTGATTACCGTCGCGCCGATACGCCTACAATACGCCTGCGATTTAAATGCGGCCCAAACGTGCTTCAAATGCAAACCGACCAACCAATCATGCCGTTATGCCTACGATCCACCAACCGAACGATCGTGCCGATACGCCTGCGATCACGAACTATGAACTAGACAATAATAGCGCCGATACGCCTGCTATTATAACAGACCCTTACTACTCTGCCTGCAGCTAATCCCAATTTAACTATCGCTGCTCTGCCTGCAGCTAACCGACTTCTACTACCCTGCTTGTAGTAACAACCGTATATAAGGAGGACCTTTGCCCCTTATACGACCCTACCGCTTGCACCGTACTGCTACCCCCAAATAGACAACGGCTGTGCCGATATGCCTACAGTCTAATTAACCAAATAATCGTGCCAATACGCCTGCGATTAATTGACCAACGATAGCGCCGATACGCCTACTATCTACTATCTAACGCTAGCACCGTACTGCTACCGAACGGATAAGAGCTCGTGCCGATATGTATGCGAGCTACAACTCCCTAACCCTCCCACCCTTATTAAAACTTTTTTACCTACCTTTTTATAAGAGGGGGATTAGGGGGGCTTTTTTTTTATGGCTTGGGGCGCGCTATAACAAAAGGGGGGATAGTAGAGCTAGGAGGTACCGGAGTTCTAGAGGAGGAACGACGACTAACGGAGGGCTCCTAGCGATATACCTTTTGCAGCAGCAGGAGCTGCAGAACGGCTGCCTGCCCTATGTTAACTGGGTATAGCAATATACCCCTTGTAGGAGCTGTAGGACGGCTGCCTGCCTTACGTTAACCAGGTATAGTAATATACCCCCGCAGCAGTAGGAGCTATAGGACTGCTACAAGTCCTAGGTTAACCGGTATTGCGATTAAGCGCCTAGATGCCAAATTTCTTTTTTTTCTCTTTCTTTTCTAATAAGGGGCTTATATAAAGCCTGAGGGCAGGCTTTCTTAAAGGAGGGGGTAATGTTACGGCACCGTTACATGCAGCCTAGTTAGGGGCTCGCTTGGAGACTTGGCTCGTGTATATAGATCTGTCCTTTCCTCGACCTTCTTCTGCTCCTTAGCTTAGTATCTTTATAATATAGCATTCTACAAGCTTCGGTTTAGAGGCATTTGTACAAGCCGTAATATTAATTTCACTAGGTAAAGGCGGTTCTATACTATCTCTTCTTCGGTATAGCTTTAGTAAGAAAATATAAAATATAGGATATATTAGATAAAATTTCGGTAATTCTAATTTATAGGCTTAGTTTTCTTTAGTTTTCCTAACTATCTTAAAGGGTCTAAGCCACCGGTAATCTAGCTTCTTCTTAATGCGTTTTATTTGGATATTTTTTATAAATAGTAAAACTTCGTCTCCTATTTTAAATTCTTTTGGTATATATTTTTTATTATAGTATCTTTTTTATACGGCCTAGGCGTTTAGTAAGTACTTTTTAAGTTCCTCTCTACGAATTCTTATTTACTTAATTCTTTTGGATGCTACTAGTGCCTCTCTTTTAGAAATAATGTCCTTAATATTCTAGGGGTTATTTACTTTTACCCCAAACAATGCTTTATAAGGGGTCATTTTTATACTACTATAAATACTTATGTTATATACGTGCTGCGCCAAAGCTAACTATAATATCTAATTATCCTGTTAATAATTAATATAGTAGTAGAGGTAGTATTCTAATAACGCATCTAGATGCTTTATTAGCCCGTTTATTTATAGGTAAAAGGCAGTGCTTATTCTTTACCGTATTTTTAATAAAAGACAGATTAAAGATTAAAATGTATTGTTAAATACGGTACCTCTATTAGATATAATTCCCTTTAGCGTGCTAAATAAAAGCTACCGTTCTAAAAACAGGTCTACTAGTTTTACTACCGTGATTATTATTATAACAGTAAAGTATCCTAAAAACTTTATATACCTATTAATGATTATTAAGATAGCGTTAGCAACCTCTTTAGTTCTTATCTTAATAGGGGGTAAGCCTATAATAAAATCTATTATTAATTCTAATATAGATCCCTGCGGGATAAGAAGCACTAATAACTCGCTATATAGGCGATGCCTAGATATCTGTATCCTTTAGCACGTATTATACCTTAATATATAGTTTTTAACCTCTTTAAACATTCTATCCTAAAAGTATTTCCTTTAAACGGCCTTAAGGGTTCTGTTGGCACTATAGTAACCCCTAAAAGGGTTGTAACCGACTACTGGACCTTGCATATTACCCTGTTTCACCTACGTTAGCACTACCCTCGTATGTCTCAGATATGGTTTAAATGACTTATAGGCTCCGGAGTTAGGGGTCTACTTTCATGTATTTATATCACTTGATTTCCATAGATTTATAATTAAGTTGCTTATTTAATTCCTACACACTGTAAAAGCTTACAAGGGTTATTATAGAAAACCTTTAGAATTTCGTCTTAAATCGCTTGGTCCTTTAGGATATATATAGCACCCTTGAAGTGTAATAGACCCTTTTAATCTTATTACTATAGCTTCTTAGTAACTCCGGCTAAGTTGGTCTCCACTATATCTTTCCACCTCTTTCTAGAGGCGAAGGCGTCCCTTTATTAAGCTTAAAGAAGAAGATCTAGAAAGGTTTTATACAGATTACTTGCTTTTATTTTGCCTGCCGCTATTATAAACTTAAGGCGTAGCACGAGATGTTTTAAACTATTAGTGCTAGCAGATTCTCCTACCGTTATATAGTGTGCTACGCTATAGATAGGCATTTCGCCTATTCCCCTTAGATCCGAAAACTCGCAGCTAATACGCCGTTAAGTTAAAGATGCTACGATACCTCTAGTATATCCTATAGAATTCTCACTAATTCTAAGATACGCTAACTTTATAATATCTACTTAGTCTATAACCTGGTCTATAACTATATCCTATAGCTTTATAATTATGTTACTTTACAGCTATATTGCTAGGACCTCTGCCCTACTATAAAATTCTATAGTTTTAGGGAAAGAGTCTTCTTTCTTCCTAAGTAAATTTTGCAATATAGGGATTATTTCCCCTATACTATCCTAGATCCTCCCTATCTTATAATTTAAACGTCTTAATAACCTATTAGCAGGATTTATCTTTCCTAGGTGGTACGTAATCTTAAAGTTATACTATAATAGTACCTCTGCCCATCTCGCTTATTAACTACTTAATACCTTTATAGTTATAAAGTATTCTAGGTTATTATGGTCTGTAAGAACTTTAATAGGATAATTACTTCCTATATAATAATATCGCCAGTGCTTTATTACTATAATTATTATAAGCAGCTCCTAGTTATATATTATATAACGCTGCTCTATAAGGGTTATTTTTCTTAACTAAAACACCATAGGATGCTATTCTCTGTCTTTTAATTAAGATAGAATTACCCCTAGGGCAAAGCCAGATATATCCGTTTTAAGGTATATATATAGCTTCTAGCAGAAGTATATTAAGATAGGCGCTAATATAAATTAATCCTTTAACCGGTTTATTGCCTACTTAGCTGCTTCCCTAAATATGAAGGGTCCTAACTTCTTGCCATTCTTAGATTCTTTTAGTAGATTGGTAATTAGGAGTATTACTTATAAATAGTAAACAATAAACCTTTGGTAGAAGTTCGCCGTGCCTAAAAAAACCTATACTTCTCTAAATGTTATAGGGTATAGCTATTCCCTAATAGCGTCTACCTGGCTTTTCTCCATTAACACTTCGTTAACGCTAATAATAAAGCTTAGAAAATTAATATTAGTAATATAAAAAGAGTATTTTTTTAGGTTTATATAGAGCTTATATTCCCATAGTCTTTCTAGTACTATTTATACATAGTACGTATATACTTCGTAGTTATTAGAGTAGACTATAATATTATTAAGGTAGACTATATATATTATATCTAATAGGCCTAATAATACCTTATTAATATAGGCCTAAAATGTCACTAGTGCGTTAGTGAGCCTAAATGGTATTACTAGGTACTTAAAGTGGCCGTACTATATTTAGAACGCCGTTTTCTACTTATTACCGGCTTTAATCCGGATTTAATAGTATATATCTTCTAGATCTAGTTTTATAAATATTTTTACACCCAACAGCCTATTAATAAGCTCCCTTATTAAGGGTAGCAGGTAGTAATTCTTTATAGTAATCCTATTAAGCGCCTAATAGTTAATATAGAGGTAAAAGGTTCTATCCTTCTTCGGTATAAATATAATTGGTACCACTATTAGGCTTATAGAGGGCTAAATCCATCCTTTTTAAAGATTGTCTACTATATACTAACGTAATATAGCTAGCTCGTTTTTTAATAAGTTGTATAGTAGTCCAAAAGGAGGTTGCTTACCCCCTATATCTATCTTATACTTAACCAATATAGGGTTAGGTAAGGTTTATGCAGCCTCTTTATTAAAAACCTCTTCTAGGTCCATATATTCCTGCGGAATCTTTAGTTTCTTAACTGTGTATAGCTAGATATCTAAAAATAAATACCCTATATCTTTATTCTTGGGGTTAAGAGTGGCATATATGGCATATACCCACCCTTCTTCTTATATATAGCTTAGGAAAGTCTTTTAATCCTTAACTATAATACGCAATTAAGACTTCCGGTGTTAATACGAGGCTAAAGGCCAATTAATGTCTAGGTTAACTTAGTAAAGCTATAGGTATCCTAAAACAAGGTTATACCCCTTAATTTCTACGGCGTAGAAGTATATCTTCTACGTGTCCTATAGACCGTCGCGGTCCTAGCTAGTAACGGGAAATGTTTATTCCCCGTAGCACGGAATCTAGTAGCCTTTAATACTTTAAACGGTGCGTACCTATAAGCCGCTAAGGTCCAAATCTAATTCTTTTACTAGTAATTAAGAAATAAACCCTATACTTGCGCCGCTGTTTATAAGGCAGTCTTACGTTACCTATTTATTATTAACTTAAATAGAGATAGGAATAACTATACGGTAGTTTACTCCCTTCTTCTTTTACTAGCAGAAGCGGCTTATATAGCCCTTCTTGCCGCAGTTATAATAGGTATATATCTCCTAGTTCCCATCCTACGGATTAGGTCTCTGCCTATTATTATTTTAGGGTTAACCAGCGTTACTCTAGGGCTGCGAGGCCTGCTTACGTTGTCCTTTTATAGAGCGGTTAGGTTGGAATCTGCCCCTATTATTAAAGCTAGGTCTAGTCCTACGCTCTTTATTATTAGCGTCTCGTTCCTTTTACTTGCCTAGATAGTCTCTTTTAGTATTCTTAATTTAAGTAGCTTTAGAGATAAGCTTTTCTTAAGAGGTAGGAATTTCGCCCTTTTCTTATATGGCCTATTAAATCTTAGGTTATAGCTTAGCGAGTAGCTAGTAAAGTTATATAGCGTTATCCTATAGATTTAAGTAGGGTATATTGTCTTCTAGTTCTTTTAAGTAGTTTATAAACTAGACTACAGTCTAACTATCCCGCTGTTTAGCGTTGTAGTATTACTAGTTATAGTCTATCCCTTAATTAGTACGGTTTTAGACCTAATTAACTAACTAGGTCCTAAGTTCGCTAAATTTAAGGGGTGTAGTAAGTTTCTTCTCGTAGCGTGTCTATAAACTCTTAACGGTGCTATATAGGAAGGTAGAAGCAATTAATATTTAATTATACTTATTAGAGTAACATTTTAGATTTAGCTAAAACTTAGTTTTATATTAACGGATAAAATAATTATAATTCCGGAGACTATCACTATTATACTTATTAGGCTCCTTTATATGGAATTTAGGTTTTTCTAACATTATAGCGTAGTATGGCGTTACCCCTTTAAGTCCACTTCATATCTAGGGTGTCTATACTTCTCCTAACTATCCTTATAATTATTCTTAGTAGTTCTAATATACTTATCTTAATCGTATCTTTAACTCTTTTATTTTTTATAGGGTCTCGCGTAGCGACCTCTTTAATAATTCCCTAGCGGTAATCGTTTCTAAGGGTCTTGTAAAGTTAGATAGACCAGCCGTAGCTTCCTAGTCTACTCTTTCGTAAGTAAAGGGAATACGCTCCTCTAAGGAGACTCTCTAAGCCTCCTATAGTGAGGGCGTTGCTTTATAGGGCATAGGAGTATAATCTGTTATCGTTAATTAATAGCCGTACGTTCCTAACGGATTGTAAGCAATTAGAATTATAAGAGGCCAGTCTAACCGGAACGTATAATTATCTAATTAACAGTATCACTGGTAAGTAGAAGGTAAGTTAAAGGTAAAATAAGTTTTATGTATTAAAGGACAAATGCTTCTAACTACTTCTATTTAAAGACTAATTGCTAGTTCTTCTCTAGAGGGGAACTAGCTTCCTATATGTTTCTTCTAAGACGCTAATAAAACCTTTCGCCCCTAACCTGTCTAACTATGTCTTCTAGAATATAGATGGGACATAGATAAAACCTCCTACCGTCTTATCGGATATGTACCTCCTGGGGGATTCCGTTACACTCTATAAGGTAGCCTTATACTATAAATGCTCTCTATATATTAGTTACTTCTATATATATATCTAATAGTAGATCTACTACTTTACATTCTAGTACAGTATATAGTGTTCTTTTATAGGCTCCTATTACGGGACTTACCCACTTTTACGTCCCTATATATTTTAACATTATAAACCTATACTTATATTTCTCCCATAATACCTATACATATTCTCCTTTAAACTATATTTATACCTTATACTTAGTATATAAAGACTCTTCATCTTTATCTAAATGTCTTTATATTAACTATATATAGTTACACGTACATAGCCCCCTTAATTACTATCCCGTTTAGCATATTATATTCTAGTTTATGCCTACTTCTATAACAGCCATTATAATTCTATATAGGTATTAGTTTTATAGCTCCTCTAATAGCGCTAGGAAGCTTTTTACTAATAGTTTGCTATTTAATTCTATACCCTAGATCTAAGTACTCTATAGCATTATAGGCCTTATAACTACTATATATAGTAATTATATATATCTAAATAAGGGTCTCTAGGTTAAGGCTATAATTTATAATGCCGCTATAAATACCGCTGCTCCTTTATAAATTGCCTATATAATATACGCATTCTAGTTTAGTTTAGCGTCTACCTAGACTCTAAGACCTTAAGGGTAGCTTCTAGTTTTGCTTTATAGCCTTAGATACTTACTATTAGACTAATAACTAGTCTAGTGAAAATAATATATATAATGCTCTATATAGAAAAATCTAAGGGGCTTAATTGCCCGAGAAGATATCTGTAAGATAGCCTATAGAGTGGTATATAATATATTACCAAGCTTAAAGAGACTGCCTAAGTACCCCCCTAGGCTCTATAAGCTCTAGCGAATAAGAGACTTCTCTAGGATAACTATACTATACTCTGTAAGATCGTAGTTAATAAATAGAAGTAGTATAAGTAGTAAGAAATGCAATTAAGAAAGAAAGGTTTAAAGAAAAATCGATAACGCTTAATCGCCTATTTGCTATGCTAAAAGATAGTATTAGTAAGCTTTTAAAAATTGGAACTAAGTTAATAACATTAATTGCGAAGTTCTGCCGGTTGTAGTATAATTTCTTAATTAGGCCTAGGTAGCCTAGGAGATTTTTAATAACACTAATACCCTTCTTAAACACCTTATAGGCGTCCTTTAGTAAGCCTTCGTCAAGCCATCTACTAGCTAATTTACGCCCGATATATAGTGCAGTTCAATCCTACCCTATTTAATATTCTTAATCTTACAGAGCTTAATATCTACATAGCGCTCCTTTAGCCTTTTAACAAATTAATGCGTCTTAGCCCTCTTATATTAAGTTATCTTAATAGTTAATATCTATCGC
>Ga0307515_10007312_pt1 | contig 21858 bp, 24 predicted proteins | sample 17_EM_MG_FD_194513 | JGI IMG/M metagenome (GOLD analysis project Ga0307515, IMG submission 194513) | Populus trichocarpa ectomycorrhiza microbial communities from riparian zone in the Pacific Northwest, United States - 17_EM | ecosystem: Host-associated > Plants > Roots > Unclassified | place...
AAGGCGGTGGGAAAAGCGACGGGCTGGAAAGCGGGCAGATGCAGACACGTGCAGATCTCTGAGCTGTTTTCCGTGGAAGAGTGCGACCAAGCGGTGATGGACTTCCTGGCGGCTACTGAAGTCGGGAGGTTCCCGCCCAGATGAAGGAGCGGTATGGAGCAGGCGCAGAGGCTGACTCAGGGGCGGGGGCGTATACCTTCTTTTCTTTTCTTTTTCTTTTCCTTTCTGTTCGGGCGTGGGTTGGTCTATGATTTAGTCTTTTCATTTGTGAGCGGGGATGAAGGGTAGCGGGGGGGGAGCTCCGCCATCTAGCCGGCTCGCCCGGAGGCGGAGGGGATATTGGGTCTTGTCATACTCTAATTAGAGTGCACACAGTATGAATAAAACAAAACAAACAAATCCCTCATGGTGTCCAGGGTTAGGGTATACTTTCCCGGTTATTAGTCGTTTATTGGGGAAAATATATCTCCATGGAGCCGAATATACAGATAGAAGTGGTATAATTTCAATCAGAGTCGGTATTCGGGGGTGAGTGGTGATAAAAAGTGAGGATGAGTCCTGTGTTCGGGAGTCCTTGGCTAAAATGCAATGTCAAAATTATATGCGTAAATGGATCAGTCCAGACCAAGCCCGTCCAGTCCAAGACTGCCAGTCTGTGGAAGGGTCCAATCCAACCTTCCCATTAGACCGGACTGGACTGAGCCCTACTGCGGACCGGGATCTTCGGGACTGGTGGAATCAATGTGGCTGTCCTCATGGAACTTTCTTTGGTCATACCGAGGGTGAAATTCAATGAGCGAAGATAGGGGCAATGCCGCGAAGGGTTCGGAGAACTCTTGCATGTTGGGTTGTATCCCGTGGTGTTCCTGTGTATGTTTATTCATGCCCACGGCCGACTCGATGATGAAGCGGCACTTCCCATTGTTCTGTGGAACTGAGATGTGAGCATTCTTGTAGGGCCCCCAAGCGGGCTACAATAAGCCCTGCAGAACCCAATCTTCAATCATCTCTGTGCCATGGCAATGAATTTCTGCCGTAGGCGGAATACGCAATCCTTTCAGACCTTGAGACCAGACGCCTGCCAGATATGGTGGCGTGGCTCAACCTCGTTGCTGATGGTTCCCAGTTCGTCCCATGCCCATGGTAGCGCATACTTTCTATTCCACAGCATACGCAGGAGGGCAACCTGTTCCATTGGCCTCAATGTGATCCATATCCGTAGCTCTCGTAATCTCTCTGGTATCAACCTTCCCCCTCTTGCAGCGTGGGAGTATTTGGGTATAAAACACGCGCCCCAGGTGCCTGGTATTTGAAAAGCCTGGGCGATAGCACTCCCTCCCGAGTCAAGTCAGGCATCTGGTGTACTTACTTCTCACAAGGGAACAGGCTTCATTTTCTGGGCAACACATTTGGAGCGGGCGCGTACCCAGGTTGCTTTGGTGTTTTCGTCTAAGTTGCACTTCGCTGAATCCAGGTACAAAGAGAAAGCTTCTATTTGACTAAGTTCTGACGCAATACTACTTTTAAAAACCCGCCCAAAGGTCGTGGATTCTCTCCCATTTACCCTCTTTGCCTCCACCAGAGCCTCTTCTCCCATCGACCAGTATGCTGTTGCGATCCTCTTACCCAGCTCTCAGACTACCAGACATTCCTCCTCTTCCCACTCATCCTCCCAATGCAAGCCTCTTTCCATTGGCTTCCGAACCGCCTTCAATGGCCCGTCTTTTCTGAAAGAGTATTTCTCTTGTTCCATGAACATTTCCTGCTCTTTCCCGCTGTATAATCATTCCACTTTCCCTACAAGTCCCCTGATCCTATCGAACAACCCCTTCTCTTTTCCCTTTCTACTATTTGTGTTGAAAGCAATAGAGACAAGATGAAGAAGCTCAATTGTCTGTCGATCCAAAGAGAGGGAAAACTATAGAGTTATATACGAAAGAGACAGAAGAAAACGTCCATTCCGACAGCCAAAGCCGGAGCCGAAAGCCGAGTACCAGTGCCGAGCCCTCCTCCATGCCATGGGGGCAGGCGAGGCCGATGGGGGCAGGTGAGGCTGTGGGGGCAGGTGAGGCTGGTGGGAGCAGGCGAAGCCAAAGGAGGCTGTAAGCCACCGGCCTCATGCCCGAGCCCACCAGCACCAAACACTAGAGAAGCCACCGAGCCAGATCCCTAGTCAACACTCCCCCTTTGGCCCAAGGCCTTCCAAACAAAGTAAAATAAACAAACGAAAGTCTAAAATCCTCCTCCAAGTCCAAATCCAAAGTAAAATTCAAGTCCAAAGAAAATCCAAATTATGCCCGTAATCCTAAGTCCACCTGACCGAGGCCAACTTCCTCCACAAGTCCACCGAGCTTACTCCCCACTGGCCTTAGTTGTGGGCAACTTGGCAATCTAGAAGAGGTACGACTCGGAATCAATTGCCAAGGTCGGGGTTAGATTATCCTCACTTTTAACCTTCCGTTCTGCATATGCCCACTTATCCCTATTCGGACAGCTCACAATCTTATGACCCTTTTCACCACACCCATAGCACACAAAGCCCTTCCCCCTCTGGCTGGTTTCGCTGGGGTGCCTATCATGCGCATTTTTCGTTACGAATAAGGCAGAGTCGGGATTGATACCACTATCTCGGCGGAGGGTGACCTCAAATGATTGCAAATGCGTGATCATATTTGGTGTAGTATCTGCTTTCCCACTGAGCTCCACGCAGGTCTTGAACATCTTCCATTCATCTGATTGTGGGAGGTTCGATAGGATATAGAATTTTCGCAAATTGTCGTCAATCGTATCATCACAAATCGCCAAATCTCCGATGATGGCATCCTGAGCTGATATCCACTCTGCAACTGATGAGTAAGATTCAAGGTTGCACAATACCAGCTTCTCTAGCTCGTGCTGGCCATCGAGCTTGACCATCTTCTCAAAATCTCCAGTGATTTTGTTCCAAAGCTCTTTCGGTTTCTTGTATTCTCGGTATCACAGTTGCATAGTTGGTTCCATCATGTCAGTGATCTGTCCAGATGCTTTGTCTTTGTTTATCAGCCGCCGCTCCCAGTCCCTGAGAAAGCTATCGAAGCGTGATAGGTATGCCGGTTCAGTTGATTCGGGTTCAAAGTTATAGTCAGAGTCTCGGGGGTCAAGAGCAACATAGGGATTAGTTGGGGTTTCGCCAGATGCCGATGGTATAATCGGAGGCCTCGGAACACGCATCTCACAAGTAACAAACTTCCAAAGCCCCTGCCGGAACAAGATGGTTTCCGGTTCGATGGCCCATTGACGATAATTCCGCTCATTGAGTTTGCTAACCGTAGCAGTCATCACGATGGGTTGGCGTCACCAAGTGACAGAAGGCGGTGACACAGTCGACCGAAGGGGGGTTGTCGTCCCTGAGTCAACAAGAAGGGGATGTCGTCACCAAGTCGACAAGAAGTCATCACACAGTCGACCGAAGGGGGTTGTCGTCACCCAGTCGACAAGAGGTCGTCACACAGTCCACCAATGGGGTTGCCGTCACCAAGTCAGCAAAAAGGGGATGTCGTCACCAAGCCGACAAGAGGTCGTCACACAGTTGACCGAAGGGGTTGTCGTCACCAGGTCGAGCAGAGGTCATCACACAGTTGACCAATGGGGTTGCCGTCATCAAGTCAGCAAGAAGGGGATGTTATCACCGAGTCGACAAGAGGTCGTCACACAGTCGCCCGAAGGAGCAGGGACACCGAGTCAACCCAGGAGCAGGGACACCAAGTCAACCCAAGAGCGGGTACATCAAGTCAACCCAAGGGGTGGTGACAGCAAGTCAACCGGAGAGCGGGGACACCAAGTCAACCGAAGAGCGGAAGGGGACACCAAGTCAACCCACGGAGAAAGGGAGGGGACACCAAGTCAACCCACAGAAAAAGGGAGGGGACACCACGTCAACCTATGGAAAAGATGCAGGGCGTATCAACTGATCGATTGAAAGAGGTCGATTCGGAGGGAAACGTCAGGCTCATAACCTGTTGAAAGCAAAAGAGAACGGATGAAGAAGCTCAATTGTCCGTCGATCCAAAGAGAGGGAGAACTATACACTTATATACGAAAGAGAGAGAAGGAAACCTCCATGCCAACCGCCAAAGCCGGAGCCCAAAGCCGAGTCACAGTGCCGAGCCCTCCTCCATGCCATGAGGGCAGGCGAGACCAAAGGGGGCAGGCGAGGCTGGTGGGGGCAGGTGAGGCTGGTGGGGGCAGGCGAAGCCAATGGGGGCCGTAAGCCACTGGCCTCATGCCCAAGCCCACCAGCACCAAACACTAGAGAAGCCACCAGGCCAAATCCCCAGTCAACAATTTGAGCCCTTCTTATTCCCATCCTTCCTCCCAGCACTCTCCCACCTCGTTCCATCACAGTGCCAGGCCCTATCATTCTTAGATGCCCTTACTTTAACTAGGCATATAGGTTTCCCAAGCTGCTGGCGAATCTATCCCTCTTGTCTCCCTGAAAGGTAGCGACAAACGTCACCTTCTCTAACCCATCGACTGGTGAGGTGGTGATCTCGCAACTCGTATGGTGGGATGCGGATGTGGCTGAAAAGATGGGCACTGGAATGACGATACTATCGACATTGATCGGCACAGACTCTGCTACCTTCGTCAATTCAGACCAATTGCCATTGGCTGTCAAGATCATCCAGTCGGTACATTTCCTCCCGATGTTCAACTCTCTGGCAACCTGTTCACTCATCACGCACATCGCAGATCAGCTATCACTGAGAATGACAAGTTAGTGCAGGTGTAGCTTTCCGAGAGGAGTTGGAAAGGCCCTGGCGTATCGGAATCTGGTGTGCATGGCATGAACTTTCAGGCCTGAGATGGCCGAAACCGGCGCAATTCCAAAGTTCTTTGGCGCGGCGGGGGTCTAGGCAGCAACCCGGTTGTCTTTGCGAACTGTGACCCTTTAAGTCTTTGTTAGCAATTGCAATGTCAATTCACTGGTCTCTCGCTGCTGATGGGGTATGATAGTCTAATCGAGTTGGCTGCTTCCGAGGACTTTGAAGTTTCCAGTATCCTGGGTTGCTGCTTTTTTTCAAGGCACTTTCAGAGCCTTTGGGGTCTTTGAAGTCCTGTTTTGGATGGAGTCTGCCTTGGCCGGTTCCTTGCTGAATGATTCCGCTTTCCTGATAGTTCACATATTCTGGGTACTAGCACTCGTTGAAACCTCCAGAGCCTCTTCCTCCACACATGCCCCCTGATCATCAGTCCTGGTCACCTGGCGAGTCCTTTGCCTTCTCGTGTCTGCGAAGGCATATCCTGTCTGCGTACGTACAACTGCTGACCATTCTTTTGTCTCTACCTCATCCACACGCGCATCTCTCTCCTCCTCCATCTCACTGTCCTCCTCTTCCTCCTCAGTGCTGTCACCTTGCCCCTGTTCTTGCTCACCATCGTTGTTGCTCAATTACTCCATATGGTCTTCGTTATGTTGTTCTTTCCCTTCCTTACCGGTAGACCGAGCAAGGTAGTACCCATCGATTTCTGGCAGCTGTCGGGCAATCGCTGAGCGAAATGCAGACCCCTCTGCCCTGGCCTTCTGAAACCGCTGCGATCCTGCAACGTGCTGTGGGTGAGGCGGCTGAGGTGCAGCCATAGTGGCTGCATCCCCTCCCTGCTGCCGTTGTGAAGCTACATCCCAGGCGTACTCCCCCATTGACAACAACCTTCTCTCAGGTCGATATCCGGATATCTCACATCCATTTCCTCCTCTGTGTCCTGAGGTGAGTCTTCCAAATTGATTGAGGTGGACTATACCTTCTCCCTGCTCAGTGCGCACATCACGACACAATGTGAGGATGTGTCCCAGCTCATCACAATGGATACAGGGTTCTATTCCTTCCCGTGGATGCTGCTGGTAGTTGGGTCCCTGTCAGGAGTATGTGGGTCCCATGGCTGATTCGGAGAGGGGAAGATCATTGGTGTATGCGGAGGTGGATGGTCTGCCTGGATGGCATATGCCCTGGAAGTCTGCTATCCTCCGTATCTGGGCTCATTCACTGTGTTCATCTGGAAGGCCCAAACCAAGAAGGCATTGATCATAGTGTGCATTTTCGTGTCGATTATATTTTCGGTTTTAGTGAAAGGAAGTTCCTCCACGACTTCTGCTGGTGCCGGGGTCTCTTGGCCAGGGATTGGCCGAATGTTCACCACTACTGGCATCTGTGGGCGCGGAACTCCAGCTGGGATTGAGTAAGGACAGACTCCAGGTGCTGTATGTGCTACTTCAGAATCCTGGACGGCAAGGGCATGGGCAGTCCAACATTTGGCGAGGACATGCTGTCGGAGTTTGTCATGTTTGAACATCCAGGGTTCGCTGGGATCTAGTTTGAGTTTCATTGCTGCGTGTGCTCTGAAATGTCCATCAGCAAAATGTATTTTAGTCACTGGAATCCTCCAGGAGTGTCTGAGAGAATGTGCAGTGTAAAGTTAGGTGCGTCAATTTCAGGAGAGTACCAGAGCCTAGAAGCGCATTCCAGTTGGCCTTCGGAGTGAATGAGATCTCTGATGACTGGTACAGGAGTACCATGGGAATGATTGTGACAAGTTTGGGAACACCTCAGAGCGCCGGAGTGAACTTTGGGTGCACCTTGGAGCACCTGGGAGCGCCAGCGACGCTCTGGGAGCACCTCGAATCACGGTACAGCAGTCTGGGGCAAACATCATCTTTGGGAACGCTGCTGGTGGACCTGGAAATCATAGCTACTACTTATCGTCCAACGATTTTCAAAACTCATGTATTCAGTTTGGATTCTCATCTATGTATCTATATAGCTACCAATCTACACACGGTATATCTAGACTGGCTGCAGGCGGTGTGTGAGAGCAATTTGAGGTGCGCCTAAAAATGACCATCGGGTGAGCTCAGAGATACACTCTGAGGGCGTGATCGAGCGACTTTGGAGATGCACTTGGAGGTGGTAATCGAGCGTATCTTGGGATACACTTGGAGGCGCTGATAGAGTGAACTTAGAGATGCACTCCGTGATCGTGATCGAGCAATTTTGGAGATGCACTTTGGAGGCCATGCTCATGTGGACATGGAGGACATAATCGATGGAGTTTGGCGATACGCTTGGAAGCCGTGATCGAGCATGTTTGGAGATGCACTTGGAGGCCATGATTGAGCTAACTTGGAGGCCATAATCGAGCGAGTTGGGAGATGCACTTGCAGGTCATGATTGTGCGAATTTCGAGGCGGTAATGGTGGGTGTTTGGAGATATACTTGGAGGCTGTGATTGAGCGAGATTGGACAAGTACTTGGTGGGGGTCGATGGACAGCGCGCAGGGTGATGAGACTCTATTCATCAGTTAGTTAACTCGCAACCGTGGGAATGTGACAATGTGACATTACCCTTGAGCTCTCAAGGAGAGCTGCCTGAGGGCGGTCGATCGTGTAGGGAGGCATGCCAGAAGCTGAAGCTTCATTCAGCGGTCGACTCCTAATCATGAGCATGAAAGGGAGACAAACAATCTTGGGTTGATGCCGTACTCGGTGTATGCTGTACTCGGTGTATGCTGTACTCGGTGTATGCTGCACCCGCTGTATGCTGTACTCGGTGTATGCTGTAGCCGGTGTATGTTGTACTTGGTGTATGCTGTACTCGGTGTCAACTCATGATCATGGCATGGAGAGATAGAGATTGATGACTTAACTTTCTGTTCTGCGATGATGGTAGAGTGTTGGACGAGAACGTGAGAGATGTGGGATGAAGATGAGAACGACGTGGAGGATACGAGGGGATAGGAGAAATCAGGGGTGCGAATTGCCTCATTGGGTTGGGAAGATCTCGTATCAGTGTAATTACACGCCAAATCGGAATTCGTACCTGCCGTATCGGGGATGGTAAATTGAATCGCACAAGAAATTCTCTAAGTCCCAGTTTCTCATGATGATTCGCCCCATCTCTTGTGATCTCTCTCTTTCTCAACTCTACAGTCACCTAAGAACAGTAAGTGAAGTCATCACTCTGTATCTCTCCATGACATGATCAAGAGTTAACACCGAGTACAGCATACACAGAATACAGCGTACACCGAGTACAGCATACACCGAGTACAGCATACACCGAGTACAGCATACACCAAGTACAGCATACACCGAGTACAGCATTCGCTGAGTACTGCATACACCACCTACCGTATCATCCCAAGATCAACTGTCTCCCGCTCCCAGCCGGTCTCTCGGCGGACATTGTTGTACTCAGTTCTCTACATTCCCACAATTATGAGTTCACCAATGAATTGAGTCTCAGCTGCCATCGCGCATGCCTCCCGATCTACTGCCTTCAGATTCACTGCCTCCAGATTCACTGCCTCCAGATTGACTGCCTCCAGATTGAGCGCCTTCAGATCAATTGCTTCCAGATCAATCACCTCCAGATCAACCGCCTCCAAGTACTCCTCCAATCTTGATCGATCACTGCCTCCAACAGTACCTCCCAACACGCTCAATTATGGCTTGCATGTGCATCTCTGACTTCACTTGATCTCGGCCTCCAAGTGCATCTCCAAACTCGCTCAATCACGGCCCCCAAGTGCATCTCTGAGTTCACTCGATCTCAGTCGGCAAGTGCATCTCCAAAGACGCTCAATCGCGGCCTCCAAGTACATCTTCAACGAGCGACAGATGTTATACGGAGATACATTGGTAACGGAGGTGGACAGAGTGACGGGGAGTATATATTACGGCAGACCCAGGAGTAGAGAGACATCCTCTCATTTCCATCTCCTCTCATCATACAATGAAGATAAACACTCTATCTTTTCAAACTTTTGGTCTGACTCGCTCGGTCCGAGATTTGGTGGATCCACACAATTGAGTCAATCCTCAACGCCAGGTAGTATCATATCTTCTGACCCGATTCCTACGCTGCTTGAACCAGAACCGGTCATTCTTAGCAATTCCGTTTTGATGTCGCGAGAGGTGTGGCGGAGTGCTGATAGTTGGCTTCTCTGCCTTCTAGCTCCATCGTTTGACCACTACGGCCTCCAAGTGGGGTATCTCTATGTCCCCTCAATGGGCGTGTCCAGGTGCTCCTCTGATTATGCTCGAGTACCATCTGTGGCCAGATTGGCCCTACGTTTATATATAGAGAGCCTTAGATAATACATGCCATATCATGAGGAAGCGAAGCTTGGGACTGTAACAAAGACGAATATGATGAACGAAATGCCTGGTGGTTGCAGAACCCTAAGAACCACTACTGTGAGAATATGGCATGAAGTCTCCCACAGAGCTTGCGCAGCAGTCTCAGCTGCTCTTGTAGTCTCCCGCAGACCTGCGCTCAGGGCACAGCTGCTCTCGAACTCTCCCCCAGATCTGCGCGGAGGTCTCAGGAGCTCCAAAATTTGACTATTGTATAAGTCATATCTCGTAGCATCCTGAATTCACCTCCATAACTGCAGGTGCTTTCAGGAGCACCTGAGAATGCTCTTGCAGAGTCTGAGAGCACTTTGCAAAGCTCCAGGGGGGCCTGGGAGCATCTGGAAGTACTTAAAAGCACTGGTGAGGGCTACCGGAGTGTCTGGGAGGTTTGCATGTCGCTTCCGGACTGATTTACATTTTGCTGATGTCTTGGGGGAGCTCCAATCAACATTTCCAACTGTGAGTACTCGGCCAATGCTTCATTGTTGATCATAATGCAGCAAATTTTTGTCGTAGGCGAGGATAAAGGCTTTCAGGCAGACATTCCCACCTTCCCATGTTCCAGCTTGCCCTTGCATAGGCGCTCCATGTATGATCTCGTGTATATATAGACTTGGCCATTGGCATGGTGGAAGGAGTCCTTCGGTTTCTTTTCAACTGCTCCCAGTCCGTCCTCTGATATTTGTTGATGATTTTGATCATTTCCCGGTTAGTTGCTGAGAGGTAGTATGTGTAGGTTCCAATGGCGTCTTCGGTCGCCGCGTTGAGCCCAGGGCAGGATGGGAGGCTCTCGTCAGCTTCAATGAATTTGGAAACGTCCAGTGCTCCACAGACTGTGGTGCCCATCGTGCCCGGGAGTGGTATCTGCTTCTTTTCTTTCACAATGGTGAGGGCCAAAAACGTGATCAATAGCCTTTGATGGTGAACATGATTAGGCATGGCGTTAGCGGAAGGTCCGGCGCTGGTAGAGGTTCCAGCATGGCTTGAGGGTTCAGCACTGGAGGTACCGGTACGGCCAGTGGAACTGGCAGCGGATGTAGACCAAGAGTGTTCAGTGGACATCTTGGTACTGTGTGTAGCGGTTTGGAGATGGGATGGTCGATTAGGTGGTGAATTGGCATTAATTGGTGATCTAAGGTCAATAGCTAGTTTGTGAGTTTTTGGAAGGGGGGTTAGGTCAATTGGCACTCTTGTTGAGGTGAGCTCTTTGTTTCGTTCTTTTCTTAGTCCATCTTCACAACATCTCACAGTCTTCTCTCTTAGCTTTCTGCCAAGTCGTCGATCGGATGTTATTCCCTGCAACTTTCCCCTACGACTAGTAGTGTGCTCATTGGCACTCCACACAACCTTATTGCTATCTTTCAATCCTTTCATTAGTATTCTTTCGGATCAGTGTCTGCCTTAGTACAGGGTTCACATCCTTCTTTCACTTGTGTTTTCTCGTCCCAGTATAAGGTCGGTGCCTGTGGTCCTGGTGGCAGGTCACTGCCTGTCATCCTAGGATTATGTTGTTGCCTGTCGTCCAGTCAGGAGGTCTCTTCATGTCGTCCCCTCTGCAAGGTCAGTTCCAGTCATCCCAGTATCAAGTCGGTGCCATTTGTCCCAGTGTTATATCGGTTCCTGTCATCCCTGCTACGAGGTCGGTGCCTGACATCCCAGTATGAGGTTGGTGCCTTTTGTCCCGTCTGCGAGGTTTGTGCCTATTTGTCGGTGATTGTCCCAGTATAAGGTCAGTGCCGTTTGTCTGTTGTTTGGTCAGCTACATTTCCAGGGTGTTTGTCCCGGTATAAGGTTGGTGCCTTTTCCATTAGTGATGTGGATGTGTCTGGCGAACCACATCCGGCATTACAATACGTCATTGTTAACACCATCCCTAGGCATGTCGTTACATCCCTCAGTGTTTGCTACGCTCACAGGGTAGGTGTCTTCCATTAGTTGCTTCGATCCATATTTACCCATATTGGTGTATAGGGGTCTTTCCCACCGTTCCGTATTCAGGTGTCCGAATCAGAATCCACGTTTGGGCTCCGTCTGTCGTGAGATGGCACAGCTAGAAGGTTGAAAGCACATCATCAACACTCCACCGCACCTATCTCGGCATTCCAAAAGGGATTCATGAGGAAAAGTGGTTCCAGCTCGAGGAGTGTAGGAAGAGAGTGAGATTATATGATACTACCCAGGCATGAGGATCCACGAAATCTTGCAAAGATCGAAAGAGATCGAAAGATTGGACAGATAGTGTGTGTAATTGGTTGTGTGGTAAGATCATATGATGCAGATACAGCTACCCCGGGGTGTCCCGAAAATATACTGACCATCGCTCAGCCCATCTCGGTTCACCCCCAGAGCCCAGCCCATCTCCATCATGCCTGTATCTCCGCACACCCGCCGTTGCTCAATCCTTTGCCCAGCTGAGTGGTGGTGGTGGTTAGAGACTGATTTTCCCACCACACCTGACCCTTAGATACATGTTGTATTCCATCAGGTAAATCCTTTCTACCTGACTGTACAGTGCAGCTGTGATGAGTGACAGCTCATGACTCAAATGTAGTGACCTGAACTAGTTCACAGACAGTTCTATTATCTGCGCAAGGATAATGTGGAATCTATGTACATATAGTAGAGCTACTCTATGCAAAAGGGCATGGAATTTGACCCTGAATTGGCCGACTTATGGGAGTGGTTGGTCGGTGGGCATGTGAAAAAAAAGGATGACTACCTACTGCACTTGATTTCTCCACCAATTCTGGTTGGAATTTGGTGTCCTTGCTGTCAGTCTCTCCTATGCATAGGAGAAGACTATTCAGGGTCAGCTTGGCAATTTCTAAATAGTTTAAAATGTCACTTGGGTGAAGATTCCCTGAGTTATATTACTCTAGAGTGTCTCCCTGTATTGTAACTTCAAAATTGTATCTATTACAACAACCACCCATCCAAATATGCCAAGACCAGTACTGATTGACAGCCAGCAAGCCATATATGCTCTGATATCATCACTAGCAAATTCGATTTACAATTGCTGATGAAACAGGGGAGTCAAAAGAAAGACCAAAAATCCGCCAGCTTCATGGACTCTCACTCACATTTTCAACTTGCTCAAAATTGGTCTATTTGACTTGATTTTTGGATGCATATGTAGGCCTTGCAGTTACCTATCATACTGCGGCCTCCGATCCTCTCTCCATTGTGTTGTTGTTGAGTAACTTGCAATTTTGAAAAAATACTGGGATTTCTTAGTGCAGTGCAAGGCGCCCCACTAACGGCTTGTTAGGGGTCGCTGGGCGTGCCCACACCCCTAATAAGGCGCCTGGGCTTTATGCATGAGGTGATCGCAGCAAAACCTCTTCAATTAACATCACTCCAGATCCCCCCACCTGCTTGGGATTTATAGGAGAATATGATGACTCGGCTCATGAGAAAGATAAAACTTATGAAAAAAAGAACAATACTTGGCTATTAGTCGTCCTCGGCTTCTGCGGACGTGTAGAAGCGCTTGGTTCCTCACTTGGGCTCTAGCGCGCGAAATTAGGGGCTCGTTCTCAAGCTGATCGCAGAACATCCACCGAACGGAACTGTGCTAATTTGGCCATACTAACCGGTTAGTACGTGTCCGATAACTTGTTGAACCGACGAGTAGAGTACAAGCGGTAGCGCTAACGTAGCTTTAAAGCAATCCCTCCCTTCACAGTATATTCGAGTACATCCGTATCGCGCCGGATTCACCCGCCGCCTTAAAGTGTTCTTTCCACGGCAAGTACATAACACTGCCCCCTTCACATCCCGGCCCCCGATTTACTGCATCTCTAATATCCATGGAGCGACTTTAGAAACGCCTGCCAAAACACTGTTTTTGAACTATCGCGCAACGAATATTAGTGGTTTAGTAAATTGGAGACTGGGACGTGAAAGGGGGCATAGTTATGCACATTTCCTGTATGAGCAGTATATAATTGAAACAACACTCGTGGACTTAATTGGGGCAATGCAATTGCGACTATTTGATGTGGCGAACAAAACGGCTTGGAAGACTAGCCGACCAGGATCCCCTGCAGTTGCATCTGAATGATGGTGAAAGTTGGAGTGTCTATGGAGTACGCTCTAACCGCCAGCGATGCAAACCAATTTGCTTGCAAGTGCGCAGCAACCATGGGCGCAAACGTTTTCTTGCTCAGCCGCACGAAATAGAAGTCATCATTTAATCTTGACACCCCGCTTTTCACTTCGAACTTTTCATTACCCCATTGCCTTCTAACCCCTTCGCAAAATGCCCCGGTTGCGAAACACTCCCAACACAGACACAGACCGACGACCCATGGCTCGGAACACACGCAAAAGGACGGCGAGAACAGATGTATCTCCAGATACCGAGTCAACCCCCGGCGAACAGCCCTTAGCGCGCCCAGATACACCTCCGAACAAAAGGCGTCGGCAGGTGCCCACCACAAGAAGAAGTGGAAGAAATAGCGCTATCCAGACAGGAACAGATGCGGCAGAAGCCAGCGCACCTGTTGCGCAAAAAGGCAGTACCTTGACTAAACGCAAACGGACCTTGAGCGCCGACTGCCCGTCAGACACCCAGTCAACCGACCGCCTGTCTCCCATAGCGCACTTAAATACACCTTTGAACAAACGCCCCCGCCAAGTATCAGCTATGAGAAGAGGTGGAAAAAACAGTGGCATTCAGACAAAATCAAGTGTGGCAGAAGCTAGCGTACCTGTTACCACAGACAAGGGTCTCCAGTCAAAGCCGGCTCATCGCACGTTTCGAATTTGTTTAATTCCTTGTTCCGTTACTGAAATCCAACTTCGCCAATGGCTGGAAAGCTTAAATTGGAAAATGTCCGATGGCGATGGCCAAAATAAGGTTTTGGAGCTGTCATTGACGCCATATACTACATGGCAAACTGCAACTGTTACTGTTCTCCTTACACCCCAGGAGTTTACACGGTGTGTTCCAGGCGGCAATACTGAAATTTGCGCAAAGTTTGGGGAGATCGAATCTGTCGTAGTTATTGACTGCGATTTCTTGGGAATAACACCACTATACGCCTCTTCAGAGTCCTCCGTGGAGTAAGGCATGATACTAATTCCCAATTATCCTTAAACTGAGAACTTACTTCTCCATGTTAACTAGTGTTGTTGCAGTACCAGGGCTCGGAAGTCATGCTTTTGGCTCTTGGAAATCTCCTCGTGGGTATAGGATGTGGTTGAGAGATTTCTTGCCTGCAGATATCAAGGGCCTTAGAATCCTGATATACGGCTACGATTCGATTCTGAAAGACAGTACATGTACGAATTCTATTCAACATTATGCTAGACAGCTCCTGGATGCGGTATCTAGTATTAGGTCTAGGACAAATGTGCTTTACACATGATCCCTCGATGGTATGATAACGTGCTCACCTCCAACTAGGAAAAACTTCGACCACTCATTTTCATTGGCCATAGCCTTGGTGGTCTTGTGATCAAAAAGGTGAGATCTGAGTATTATTTCTTATTGAGTCTGAATATCAAGGGCTAGTCTGTCACGTGAATGCGTATCGGGGTTTTTGCCACTTCCAGCAGTGTTTTCAACTCTACATATCCCACCTACAGGACACTCAGAAGTGCCCTTGAATTTAACATTCAGCAGCTGACATTCGTAGGCATTAGCAGATGCTAAACATGGTTCGGAGCACGATCGCACGATTCTAGACTCGTGCGTTTCACTCTTTTTCTTTGGCGTTCCTAATAAAGGCCTCAACAACGACAACCTGATGTCCCTAGTAAAAGGGCAAAAGAATGCTCATTTTGTCAACGACTTGAGAGAAGGATCAGCGCTGCTACAAATGGCCTACCGTGAATTCTTACAGAACGTTGGTCCTGCATATTGTCGAATGGTATCATTTTTTGAGACGAAAGACTGTAGAGTTATAGAGGTATCGTCACAACTCACGGCCCATCTTTCTGCTGGTACTAACATGTTTTGATCTACAGCAATCATCTACCGGAAAATGGGAAAAAACAGGCGCATATGTTAGGTTGGTGACACAAGAGTCGGCCACCTGGGCCACCCCGAGCGAAGCCCTTCATGACCAAGTGCCCATTGACGAAGACCATTCTACGATGGTGAAATTCTGCCACCGTGCGGATAGAAATTACCTTAGTGCAGTGGAAAGGCTGAAGGAATGTGTAAAAATGCGCCAGAGATTGTGCGGCAGCGGTTGGAAGACTTGTCCGAACGTATGTAGGCTATATATACTAGGAAAATAAATGGTTTAATGTAGTTGAGCCCGAAGCTAATATTTCACCAGCTCTAAGGACGGAGATTCTTGAATGGATATCAATGATCCCTTACACAAGCCATCACTCGCGGATCAGCCACAGTCGCTTGGAAGGAACTGGTGAGTGGATTTTTGCAAAGACGGAGTACCATAATTGGCGAGCTTTTGAAGGATCAAAGCTTTTGTTGTTGCGAGGCATCCGTAAGTTACCTACTTTTTGTTGGCCTGAACTCCTGTCTAACGACCTACAGCCGGAGCCGGAAAAACTTATGTAGCGTAAGCATACACGGATTCCAACTATTTGACAACTTTCTAACAGTTAGATGTAGGTCAAAAGTTATCGACACATTGCTAATGGAGCTCGGGGAAGATGGCACAGCAAATAGGCTAGCATATTTCTATTGTAATAGAGCTGAGGAAAACCGCCGCAATCCGGAAAGCATACTGAATGCGCTTGTTCAGCAACTTGCCCGGACTCGTTTGGGAATTGTAAAGCCAGTAGTCGATCTCTACAACGAGAGAAAGAAAAAGGGGCAAAAGACCTCACCGCTCACTTTGCTTGAGACTCAGAATTTATTTATTACGCTCACGAATATCTACCCCCAGACAACGATTTGCCTTGATGCATTAGATGAGGTCGATAGCGAGATCCGCATAAAACTGTTGAAGTCGCTGAAGTCGGTCATTGATAATTCGAAGAGCGTCGTTAAAATTTTCGCGACATCGCGTAATGACCCCGACATTCTTCGGCAGTTTAATACATTCCCCATAATTGAGGTGCAGCCCGATGACAGTTTTGAAGATATCCGCAAATTTAGCAGCACACGAATGGAGACTGTTATCGCTGACGAAAGTCTTCTTTTCGGTGATGTCGGTGACGAGCTCAAGTCTCAGATATGCGACTCCCTTTCTACTCGATCTCGAGGAATGTGAGTAAAGTTTCACCGTTAAATCCCACTGTGGCTAATCGTCATAGGTTCCAACTTGCGGCGCTTCATATCGACTTTCTCTGCCAGATGGACACCGCAGCTGATGTCAAAGGCAGTTTAACGAGCCTTCCGGCTACCCTGGTGAATGCTTACGACGCAATGTATGAGCGTATTCGTACCCAGCCAGGAACATCCTCTCAGCTAGCCCTCAATGCCTTCCAGTGGGTCAAGTTCTCTTACGAACCGCTAGCATCAAAGGCGCTTCTCGATGCTGTCACAAATTTCTCCCACGATGCACGAATTAATATCGATACGATATTGAAAGTTTGCCAAAACTTCCTAATCTTTGATAAAAATTTGGACACTTTCAGGTTTGCACATCTCACTGTAGAAGAATTCTTGGAGAAAAAGTTCACGGCGTTTGACAGTCATGCCTACATCGTAAAATCATGCCATTCGCTTTTATGCTCTGCTGGGCCGGACTATCCTGACACATATGACCGGACGATTAGCACCTGGCAGGGTACGTACAGAAGTCGTCATATGTTGCTATACTCTGCCGTTTTCTGGCCGTGGCATGTCTCATGTTACGAAGAGTTGTGCTGCAATGAACACCCAGCTTTAAATGATATGATGCGGTTTATGTCAGGATCTAGGTTCAAGATGTGGCTCTCGTATTACCACCGCTCTGTGGTCCAGAAGTCGTACAGGGATAACATCGAAGATCCCTTTTGGGTTAAGGTCAAGGGCTTTAAGAATGCGATGTCCGAAGATCCGTTATTCACTGCTTGTGTGTTTGGGTTGAGCCGAACTTTCCCAATATTATTTGAATCCAGACCTCATATAGAGGACTCCTTGGTTGTTAAGCTGCTTCTTATTGCATGTCGAGTCGGATGCCTGGAGAGCGTGCAATACTTATGCGACAAACGCTCTGTTGCTCCCGCAGTCGATAAGGACGGGCGGACACCGCTGCACATCGCATTGGTGTACGAACACCCGATGGTGACCCGGCTGCTAATCAATAAGGGCGAAGACGTCAATGCCGCCGACAAGGTTGGAGTGACACCGTTACAAATCGCATTAAAGCTTCCCAACAAAATGTACCGATCTGCGTACATTAACCAGGACCACGAGGAGGTGGTCTTGATGCTCATTGACAAGGGCGCAGACGTCAATGCCATACACAAGGATGGACGGACGCTGTTACATCTTGCCTTACTGCCCAGCAATTATTGCTTCGGTCATTGCTTGATGAACGAGCAGGTTATTCTACTCATTGACAAGGGCGCAGACATAAATGCCACAGACAATAAGGGATATACGCCGTTACAACTCGCCTTACAGAACCACCGTTACAATTGCATAACTGAGAAGCTTTTCATTTTGCTCATCCACAAGACTTCCGACGTTACCATTGCTAACAAGGACGGGTTAACGCTATTACACTATGTTTTAAAGTGCAGCTGGCCTCGCGAGTACACGCAGATGGTCCTGCCGCTTTTAGATAAGGGTGCATCCCTCGAAGCCACCGACAATGACGGGTGTACGCCATTACACTATGCTTCTGCATATAGGCATGAGGAGACCGCCCGGCTACTTCTCGACAAGGGCGCATTCATCGAAGCCACCGACCATAGCGGGCAGACACCGTTACACACTGTTTCTACATACGGGCACGAGGGGGCCGCCGGGCTACTTCTCGACAAGGGCGCATCCATCGAAGCCATCGACCATAGCGGGCGGACGCCGTTACACACTGCTTCTGCAAATGGGCACGAGGGGACCACCCGGCTACTTCTTGATAAGGGCGCATCCATCGAAACCATTGACAATCACGGGCGGACGCCGTTGCACTCAGCTTCATACTATGGAGAACAGAAGGTGGCTCGAATACTCCTCGATAAGGGCGTATCTATCGAAGCTACTGACAATGACGGGCGGACACCTCTGCATATCGCCTCAATGAACGGACGTGAGTCTGTGGCCCTGGCCGCTCGGCTACTCATCGACAAAGGCGCATCCATCGAAGCCACCGACAATAACGGGTGGACACCGTTACACACTGCTTCTGCAAATGGGCACGTGGGGACCGCCCGGCTACTTCTCCATAACGGCGCATCCATCGAAGCCACCGACAGTGACGAGCGGATGCCGTTGCACATTGCATCTACGAACGGGCATGAATCGGTGGCTCGCCTACTCCTCGATGAGGGCGCATCCATCGAAACCACCGACAATGGCGGGTGGACGCCGATACACACTGCTTGTGCATATGGGCACGAGGGGACCGCCCGGCTACTTCTCGACAAGGGCGCATCCATCGAAGCGACCGCCAATAACGGGTGGACACCGTTACACACTGCTTCTGCAAATGGGCACGAGGGGACTGCCAAGCTACTTCTCGACAAGGGCGCATCCATCGAAGCGACCGCCAATAACGGGTGGACACCGTTACACACTGCTTCTGCAAATGGACACCAGGGGACCGCCCGGCTACTTCTCGATAACGGCACAGACATCTCAGCCACCACCGACGATGGGCGGACGCCCCTGCATCTTGTTTCAGACGTGGCGGTTGCCCGATTACTCCTGGATAAGGACGCAGACATCGAAGCCAACGACAACTATAGGTGGACGCCACTGCACCTTGCTGCACAAGCCGGGCACGAGGCGGTGGTTCACCAACTCAGGGACAAGGGCACAAACATCGCAGCAATCGACCTGTTCGGGCGGACGCCAATGTACTATGCTTCACAGAACGGACACGAGGCAGTAGTTCGGCTACTCCTCGATCAGCGTGCACGCATCGAAGCCACCGACTTGTAAGAATGGACGCCACTGCATTACAATCCCAGTAGTTCCTTTTAGGCGGTTGACAATACATAGTCAGGAGACCTGGCATTTGATTCCTCAGTTTGGTTTGCTCTATGCTGATCGGTTTTACGTCGGTAGTAGTGGAGTGTAGGCCTGGATGACACCCTTTCTTGTTCTTTTGCGTTCTTGTTATTCGTTATTCATTTTCCGTTCTTTTTATTTTAGCATTCGGCATTGATTCTGATGAAGTTTGTATGTATTTGAAAGGGACGGATCTAGATTGTATTAGGTATTTGTAGATTACGGATGTGTTTACAGACGGACCTGTTGTGTAACTTTGGGTTTTGCAACCACTTCATATTCGCCAGCAAGGACGATGTGTCCGTAGGAAGTCATGTGAATTCTCCGAGTTTTTGTTCTGATGGAAAAGAATGCATCAACACTACCATATATAGCTGCAAATTTTTGGTTACGTATATTGCCGTCGGCCAAATGTACGCATGTTTTAGTTGATTGCAACCATCTTCGCCACTAACTTTTCACCGATCGCCTGCGTACATACTAAAAACTTCTGAGTGTATTGGCCAGTTAGAGTGGGGACGGAATCTATGCCAAGATACCGGCATGCAAGGCAAATTTGTATGCGGAGACCCCTGCTATGACCAAGTCTGGGCGGCAACGGCATAAACCACATCAAATTGTCGGTGAGTAGATCTGAGTATTAGAGATGGTCCTTTGTGCACGTGTAAATGTGCTTTGGTACACTTGGAGATGCCCCGGTGAACCTGGTTGCGGACTCGACGGGTAGCGGAGAACACTCGGGAAGTGTTTCGCTACTCTGTGGTACAGCATCGGTGGCTACTTAAGAAGTTAGGTACTTACATTTAGTATGTACCTGATCCTCTCTACCATTTTTTGCTCTTACCGATATCATCACAACTTTTGACGATGTTCGCCCCCGCCTGCTGTGAATCTAAAGATAGTCACCAAACAGGATGTTCTGAGTAATTGGTATTTATTCACTCAGAAAAAATACACATTACCAAACCCGCCCGTAGCAGATAATATTACCTGACGCTAGCTCAGTACATGTCTGTGAAGTAAAGAAGTCTGACGATCAATAACACTGATATATTAGTGAGCTGCGTTAGCCCTCAATGGAATGGATATGTCAGGAGCCTTGAATGAGTGACAGATGTCAACCTCAGAGGGACCGCCGTTACTGACCAGCCAAACCTGCTTATACGTGTAAAGCTGGCAGTTTTGACTCAAAATACCGTAAGTTTCGTTGCTGCATGGTCCTCAAAAATCCCTCGCAGTAACTGTGAGTCATTGCAAAAATGCTTTGTTCCATTGAATTTCGCGGCCACCAATCATAAGGTAAATTGCTGTGTATCTCGAGGCCGTGGGCTCCATTTGGATGGCGGCATCGACAATGTGCGCTTAGCGGTGTTTGTTAATGTTTAGCATGCATATACCGTATAGCTGGAATCTAAATCCAGTTCAGAGGCTGACATCATGTGCATGCAGCATGCAGCAATTCCAGGTGGTGCAGAGCTCTGGTATTTGCGTTATTTATTATCCATTGTTATCGTTGCAGATACCGACAACGCAAGGTGTGGGGGGAATTTAGCGATTGGTTTCGGCATACACTTTCGAGAGGGTTTTGTGGAGCCCGTTTGCATCCCTTCGTGAACTGATGATGTGGTACATATGCAGAGTCATGTTATTGAACTCCTATTAGGCGATCGGGTGCGCAGCTACAGGCATAAGTCCGACAGATGCTGCAGCAAGGCGCAGAAAATAATCCACACGACTTGACATGCAAAGTAATGAATATATCCCAGCTACTGCTGTACAATGCCCGAAGATGTAAAGGCATAGACAATTACTCACCGCTAGCCTACACAGATCACCCAACTTCTTAGTCCTCTTGCTGACACAGAACAAGCTCATTTCATCGATAATCACCCCACGCACACTTTTTCGTAACGGTAATTCCCTAAACGTGGTGCATCATACAAGTTGATCCACTGACTTCATTCAAGACAATAAAATGGCATCTGCTAGCGATGCAGTAGGTGACCAACATCTGGCCGTGCGGGCACCCGATGCAACGTACAGTAACCGCATGTCCGCCACGCTTGCCGACCTCATTTCTCAACCCACTGGCGATATCAGCTCTCTCAATAATGCAATTAATACCGCTGAAGAACTTCTCGCGGATGCACCTGCCGACATCTGCATACCATTCAGCTGTTGGGAAAATCTTGGTGTCCTATTCGAAAGGAGATATCAACAGACAAAACATTTGGAAACCTTCAAGCAGCGATCACATGGGCTGAACAAGGAACGGCTGCAGCCTCTCAAATCACTGACCAAGTTCTTTGTCTAAACAACCTCATTACCTACCAATGATTCCACCAGTCCGGACGGACCCGGTCTGGGGTAGGGCTCAGTACGGTCCGGTCCAACCGTTAGGTCGGACTGGACCGAGCCCAAGACTGGCAGTCTGGGACTGGACGGGCTTGGTCTGGACCAGTCCGCACACGCTTGCAATTTCGACATTGTTTCTTAGTCAAGTACCACTGAAAACATGACTCATCCTCACATTTATCACCGCACACCTCTGGATACCCACTCTGGGTGAAATTATGACAGTTCTGTCTGTATATTTGG
>Ga0307515_10007313_pt1 | contig 21858 bp, 13 predicted proteins | sample 17_EM_MG_FD_194513 | JGI IMG/M metagenome (GOLD analysis project Ga0307515, IMG submission 194513) | Populus trichocarpa ectomycorrhiza microbial communities from riparian zone in the Pacific Northwest, United States - 17_EM | ecosystem: Host-associated > Plants > Roots > Unclassified | place...
GAGATAGAACTCCTTCTGCTGCTTCTCCATCTGCTTCTTGACGCGCGAGCGCAGCTTCTTTTCGACCTGGCGGATCTCGATCTCGCCCTGCATCAGCTCGCCGAGCCGCTCGAGCCGGCGCGCCGGCGACGGGGTCTCGAGCAGCTCCTGCTTGTCCTTGAGCTTGAGCGCGACGTGCGCAACGATGGTATCGGCGAGCCGGCCGGGCTCCTCGATGGTGCGGACACTGACCAGCATCTCGGGCGGGATCCGGGTGTTGAGCTTGACGTAGTCCTCGAACACGTCCTGGACCGAGCGCACCAGCGCGGCGATCTCGATCGCGTCGTCGTCGGACTCCTCGACGTCCTCGACGTCGCACACGAAGAACGGCTCGCTCTGGGCGAAGCCGCGGATCCGGGCGCGGGCGCGGCCCTCGACGAGGACCTTGACCGGACCCTTGGGGAACCGCAGCAACTGGATGATGTGGCCGACGGTGCCGATCGAGAAGATGTCGTCCTCGCTCGGGTCGTCGGTCTTGGCGCGGCGCTGTGCGGCGAGCAGCAGCTGCTTGTCTCCGGCCATGGCCTCCTCGAGCGCCGACAGCGACTTGTCGCGGCCGACGAACAGCGGAACGACCATGTGTGGAAAGACGATGATGTCGCGCAGCGGGAGGAGAGGAAGCCGATAGCCGCCGGCGCCCCGATCATCGTTTTTCATGAGCTGATACTTTAGGCTGGACGGGGACTTGGGCAAAGAATTCAGGAGATACGTGGTAAATTTGCCGCACCAACAGCGGCCGGAGTGCCGCACTCCCGGATCAGTGAGATGTAGCCTCGACAGAACAATACCGAGAGGATGTAGGTACCTATGTGTGCAAGCCCTCAACTCCCCTCGCTGGCATTAATCGTGCTGAGATAATCCCACCCCATCCATGCCATCACGGGTCTCTCCGCCGCTCGTCGAGGTATACCTCCTCGTCGAGCAGCCGCGTCAGCGCCTGTCGCACTGGTCGCAAGCGCTCGCGCCGCTCGATGACGCGGCGGCCCCGCCGGTGGCGCGCGTGGACGCGTACTACGACCCAGGGTCGAACCAGGCGATCTTCGGGCTGCGCTACGACGAGATCGCGCTGCGCTCCGATCGGCTGCGCTACGTCGTCGAGGTCGCGCTGTTGGCCGAGATCGGGATGATCCAGCCGGCCGAGCTCAGCGTCGGGGACCGCCGCCGATTCGTCGGCGACCGGCTGGCGAGCTGCACGGTGCATGTCGGCGATCAGCGCAAGGTGGTCGCGGCGCTGGTCGAGCTGGTGCGCCGGGTCCGCGGCCAGAAGTCGGCGACCAGCCCGCCGGCGCTGGAGGCCACGCTGCTGCCGCGGTCGCGGCCGGCGATCGCGCCGCAGGTCCGCGCGCGGGTCGAGACCGGGGAGTCGGTGGTGGTGGTGGCCAAGGGCACGCGCAACCGGCCGGGTGGTAGCGCGCAGATGCCACAGTCGACGCGCGACCTGGCGCTGGGCTCGGTCCGCCAGCCGGCGTCGGAGCTGGCGCGCGCCCAGACCGCGCCGGCGCCGGTCAATCCGTCCGACACCGTGCCGGTCGAGCGCGTGGGCCACGAGGAGCCCACGACGGGGCAGCGCCAGACGAACGCGCCGCCGGTCCGCCGCGATGACCCGCCGCGGACGTCGCCGAACGTGATCGCGCGCGCCGGCGTGCATCGCGCGAACACGGTGCTGATGTCGCCGGGCGAGGCCCAGCGGATCATCGAGGCGGCGAGCCAGCACGTCGAGCCCGCGGACGAGGCCGCGCCCGAGCCGCCGCCACCGCCGCCGTCCGACGCGGTCACGTCGCGGACGATCTCGGCGCGCTACCTGCGCAGCGGGCGCTGGGTGCCGCTGCGGATCGGCTCGCTGTCGCTCAAGGGCGCCGCGCTGATGGCAGTGGCGCTGCCCCGGGTCGACGATCGGGTCGACGTCGCGCTGGCGTACGCGCAGCACCGCGCGCTGGTCCGCGGCGCGGTCGCGAAGGTCTCGACGATGAAGGAGGCCGAGACCAGCGGCGCGACGATGTTCAGCGTCAACTTCGAGCTCGACGACGGCTCGCGCCGCCAGCTGACCGAGTTGCTCACTGCCGCGCGCGCCGCCAACGTCACGATCAAGCCGGCGCCGCCGCGCAGCACGCGACGCTATCCGGTGGAGTGGCCGATCTGCCTGGGCACCACGCGCGGCGCGGTGCGCGCCGAGGCGCTCGACGTGTCGTCCGACGGCATGTTCGTCAAGCCGGTCCACGCGCTCACGCTCGACGCCAACGTGACGTTCTCGGCGGTGCTCGACGATAGCCAGCCGCCGGTGTCGGGGCACGCCCGCGTGGTGCGCAACATCACCGACAACGACGCCAGGACCACCGGCCTCGTCCCCGGTTATGGCCTGGTGATCCTCGAGATGACCGACCTGGAGCGCGATCGCTGGTCGGGGTTCCTGAGTCGGGTCGCGCGGCGCGCGACCAAGCGCGTGCTGATCGCGGCGTCGTCCGCGCGGTTCGCCGAGCTCGAGACCGGGCTGGTCGCCGGCGGCTACGCGACCACGGGCGGCACCGAGCCGGGCGTCATCGCACAGCTGGTGAGCGCCGATGCCCGGCCGGTCGACGCGGCGTTGATCGACGCGACGTGGCTGGTCACGGAGGGCTCCACGCTGTGGGTGGAATCGGTGTTCACCGCGCGCGGTGTTCCGTACGTCACGGTGCACGGCGACGCCAGGCGTGCGCGCATGGCGATCGACAAGTTGCTCGCCGTGGTGTGATTCAGCCTCGCGCGCAGTGCACGATGGTTCACATCGTTGCGTTTCCACGCCACGGTGGCGGTGCGCAAACCACGCAGGTGAGAACACCTGTGCACGTCGACGCCCGGCGAAGCCCCGGGAATCGCGTGCGGTCGCAGTGCGTCCGCCGGCGTCGCACGGTTTGGCCCCAGACTTGCGAAGGATGCGGACACGGCTTTCGCCGTTTCAAGGTCAGTGTTTATGAAGCCTATCAAGTCCCTCCTCGTTCTCGCGATCCTGTGCGCTCCGGCCCTGGCATCGGCTCAGGGCTACAACGGCGGCCGCGGTGGCTATCAGGGGCCGACAGTCCCCGGCGGATTCCACAATCGCGCCGGCCGGCTCGCGTTCGGCTTCGGCGTCGGCCTCGGCGGCATGCACGACGACACCGGCTCGATCCCCTGCAGCGGCTGCGACTTCAAACCGCTCGCGTTCGAGGGCGATTTCCACATCGGCGGGATGCTCAGCCCGCGCTTCGCGCTGCTGTTCGAGGCCCAGGTCAACTCGCAGCAGGTCGACAACAACTCGTTCAACGGCGACGCGTTCCTGAGCCAGGGTGCGGCGATGATCGCTGGCCAGTTCTGGCTGATCCCGCAGCTGTGGATCAAGGGCGGCCTCGGGTTTGCCAACCTCCAGGTCGACGACGCGTTCTTCACCACCGACTTCGGCAACGGCGGCGCGGTGATGGGGGCGATCGGCGTCGAGCTGTTGTCGGCGCGCAACTTCGCGGTCGACCTCCAGGGCCGGGTCATCGAGGGCCTGTACAGCGACAACTACCACGTCACCTCGGGGACGATCGGCATCGGGCTCGACTGGTACTGAGCCCCGGCCGCGGCGGCGCATCGCCGGGCCGGTCGATTTCAGCGAGTTGTAATGACGCGCGCCCCGGTTTTGCGCGAATGCTTGGGGCGATGAGAATCGTCGTCGTCGAGGATAACCTCCAGCTCGCCACCACGATCGCCGACGGACTGTCCGAGGACGGCTACGCGGTCGACGTGATCGGGACCGCGGCCGGCGCGATCGAGCGCGGCCTGCGCCGCGACCTCGACGTCATGGTGCTCGATCTCGGCCTGCCGGACCGCGACGGCCTCGAGGTCCTGCACGAGCTGCGCGGCGCGCGGATCCACGTGCCGGTCCTGGTGCTGACCGCGCGCGACGCGATCGAGGCCCGGGTCGCGGCGCTCGACGCCGGCGCCGACGACTACCTGGTCAAGCCGTTCGCGTTCGCCGAGCTGGTGGCGCGGATCTCGGCGCTGGCCCGCCGGGCGGCGGGGCCGCGCTGGGCGCCGGCCAGCGACGTGCCGCTGACGATGCGCGACGACCTGGTCATCGAGTCCGGAGGCCGGACGGTCGCGCTGTCGCCGCGCGAGTACGCGCTGTTCGGCTGCCTGCTGCGCCGCCGCGGCGAGGTCGTGGCGCGGGCCGAGATCCTGCGCGACGCGTTCGGCTACGAGTTCGATCCGGGCACCAACGTGATCGACGTCCACCTGAACCACCTGCGCAAGAAGCTGCAGGGCTTCCCGGTCGCGATCGAGACCGTGCGCGGGGCCGGGATCCGGCTGGTGGTGTCGGAGTGACGGGACAGGCGACGCTCGGCCGCGGCCTGGGGCGTTCGCTCGCGCTCGCCACGGTGATCGGCATGGTCGTGTTCGCCGTGATCCAGGCGCTGGTGATCTACGGCACCGAGATCGGCGAGGAGTGTGCGCCGGGCGTGCTCGAGGATCCGCCGATCGAGATCGTCAAGCAGTGCGCGATCGCGCTGGCGATCTCGGCGCCGTTCGGGGTCCTGCTGTCGCTCGGGCTCGGCCGCCGGCTGACCAACCCGACCACGGTGCGGCTCGACGAGGTGATCGCGAGCGCCAAGCGGATGACCGGCGAGCGGCTCGACGAGCGCCTGCCGGTGAGCGCGAACCGCGACCCGCTCGACCGGCTGTCGGTCGCGCTCAACGACGTGCTGGCGCGGGTCCAGCGCGGGGTCGCGGCCCAGCAGCAGTTCGCGGCCGACGCGTCGCACGAGCTGCGCACGCCGCTGGCGGTGATCTCGGCCAGCCTCGAGGTCGCGCGCCGCAAGCCGCGCGACGCCGCGCACTGGGAGCACGTCGCCGACGCCACGCTCGCCGAGGTCCACCGCATGCACATGCTGGTCGACAAGCTGCTCCAGCTGTCGCGCGCCGGCGCGGCCGGCCTGCACCAGGAGCGCACCGACCTGCGGGTGCTGGCGAGCGCGGCGGCCGAGCGCGCCATGGCGATCGGCAAGGAGCGCGGGATCCGGGTCGAGGTGGCGGCCGACGCCACGATCACCGCCGAGATCGATCCGGACGCGATCGCGATCGTGATCGACAACCTGATCCGCAACGCGATCGATCACTCGGTGACCGGCCAGGCGGTCACGGTCAGCGTGGCGCGCGGCCCGGCGATCGTGGTCGAGGACCGCGGCCCCGGCGTGCCGGTCGAGCTCCGCGCCCGGATCTTCGAGCCGTTCGCGCGCGGCCGGGCGACCGATCGCGCCATCGGCTCGGGCCTGGGCCTCGGGCTGGCGATCTGCCGCCGCATCGTCGACGGTCACGGCGGCGCGATCGAGGTCGAGGATCGCGCCGGGGGCGGCGCCCGGTTCGTGGTCCGGCTGCCGGTGTCCCGAAACGCCGAGCGCCCGACCACCAGTGGTGATCAGGCGCGCGAACAGCGAGTCTGAACGTCAGCTCACGGGAACGTCGCCGGGCAAACGTCGAGGCTCGCGCCGCTGGCCGCATCGGTCGGCATCGCGAATTCCGTCGTCGTGGTGTCGATCGACAAGAGGAACGCGATCAGGTCGGCGAGCTTGCCGGGCTGGGACAGCCCGACGCCGAAGTTGGCGTTGGCCGCGTTGGTGTGGAAGTTCCACGCCGGGTTGGTGAACAGGTCGTCGAGCGTCGGCGACTGGCCGTGGTGCAGGTATGGCGCGCCGAGCGCGAGGCCGTACAGCGCGGGCACGTTGTAGCCGGCGCGGCCCTCGGCGCGGCTCAGCGGGTTCTTCGACGCCGGCGGGACGCGCAGCTCGAGCGTGTCGGTCGCGGCGGCGTTGCCGGGCACGCCGAACGTGCCGACGTTGCGCAGCGAGCACGCGACCTGGGCGACGGCCACGGGCAGCGGCTCGGCGGGGCCGGTCGCGTCGGCCGACGGGATCGGGGGCTGCGCCGAGATCTGGAACCGCGCGACGCCGCCGTTGTCGTACATGAACGTCGTCGGGAAGAACGCGGGGCGGTTGAACGCCAGACCGGCGAGCGTGGCGTTGGTGGTGCCGCTGGGGGTGTAGAACCGGCGCGACACGGTCCAGCCGGCGCCGCCGTGGCAGCTGGCGCAGCCGCCGTCGGCGAACAGCTGCCGGCCGCGCGCGACCGAGGCGGGGTCGGCGAGCTTCTGCGCGTGGACCGGCGCGATGGTCTTGACGAACTGCTCGATGTCGTCCCAGTCCTTGTGGCCGCACACCGCGACGGTCGGGTCGTCGGCGAGCTCCTTGAGCGGCTTGCCAACACCGGGGATGTTGGCGCTGTTGAACACCAGCGGCACCGGGGTCTCCTTGTCGAGCTGGTTACAGTCGGCGAGCTGCGCCGCGGTGGTGATCGCGCCCAGGCCGCCCGAGACGTCGCGGGTGTTGGGCTCGAAGTCGTGGAGCTCGTCGTTGACCGCGGTCCAGTTGAGGATCCGCTGCTTCTGCACGCCGGAGCCGTGCGAGAACGTGCCGTCCATCGACGTGGTCTGGCGCGGGCCCGAGCCGAAGATCCAGGTGATGTTGTCGGTCAGCCCGTCGGGGTGGCACGAGCCGCACGACGACCAGCCCTCGCCGCCCTTGGCGCCGTTGGACACGATGGCCGACCAGCGCGCGCGGCCGGTGAAGTAGAACCGCTTGCCGCGCTGCACGGTCTGCTCGGCCGCGCCGGCCGGTGCGGCCGAGGCCTCGAAGGTCTGGGTCAGCTGCTGCTTGCCGAGATCGACCACGGCGAGCCGGCGGGTGACCCAGCAGTTGACGTAGGCGCGGCCGAGCGCCTGGGACACCGCGACGCCGGTCGGCGCCTGGCACTTGCCGATCGCGTCGCTGCCGGCGAGGTCGATCTCGGTGTTCTGCGTCGAGCCGACCTGGAGCTGCGCGCCGTAGGTCAGCCGGACCATGACGTCGCCGGCGCGGCCGATGGTGTAGCCGATGTTGGTGTCGCCGAGGAACGCGACGTCGCTGAGCTCGCCGGGGATCAGCCGCGGGTTGGCGGCCGATGGGCTGGGCTGCGCGTCGTAGATCTTGCGCGCGAGGTTGGCGGTGCCGCTGGCGTCGCGGACCTCGGCTTTTGTGCCGAGGTCGGCCACGTAGATCACCGGGAACACGTTGTTGTCGAACCGCGCCGGGCCCTCGGGCGACGCCGACACGCTGGTGATGTAGATCCGGTTGCCGGACACGGCGAGCGCGCCGAGCTGGTTGGGCGAGGTCGTGACCGGCGCGCCGGTGTCGACGCCGCCCTGGCGGAACCCGCTGTCGATCGGCGACAGCGTGATCGCCCGGGAGCTCTTCAGATCGCCGAGCGAGAACGCGACGACGCGGCCGGTGCGGCCGTCGTCCTTGGCCTCGCGGCCGGCGACCGGCACACCGAAGAACTGCGCCACCACGAGTTGCTCGTCGGCGTCGTTGCGGTCGCCGTTGTTGGTCACCAGCACCGCGCGCGGCCGGTCGACCGCGAACGAGGTCTGGAGCTTCATGCTCGCGGTGTCGATCACCGACACCCGGCTCTGGGCGTACTCGGCGACGAACAGCTGCTTGCCGCTGGGCGACAGCGCGAGGCCCGCGGGCTCGGCGCCGACCTGCGCGGTGCCGTCGATCGCCGGGGTGCCGCCGTCGATGCCGGCGATCCGGACCACGGTGCCGTCGGCGCGGTTGGCGACGAACGCGGTCTTGCCGTCGGGCGCGATCACCACGCTCGACGGGTTGCCGCCGGTCGCGAGCTTCGCGGTGCGCGCGTGATCGGTGGTCTGGAAGATCGACAGCGAGCCGTCATCGGGGTTGACCATCGCGACGCGCGCGTCGTCCTCGGACAGCGCGATCGTGCTCGACCGCGACACCCGGGTCGAGAACACCGCCGTGTCGGGACCGTCGTCGTCGCCGCCGCTGCTGCTGCAGCCGGCCGCGTGGAATGCGAGCGCGGCAGATAATGCCAGTGTGAGTCGTTTCGTAAGCTCGTTGTCGTGAAACATCAATCGTGCCCTCCATCCGCGAGAGGCGGGCGCGAAACGCCGGTCGCAAAATTCCCGCAACCGGGTGCGCGGGCACGATTTGCCGACGGTGGCGACGTTTTGTTTGCGACTTGCGCCGCGTGCCGTCCTCTCTGATTCGAAGGGCGCGCACGGGCGGCGTGGTGGTGGGGTGGCGCCTTCGAGGTCATCCCGCGCTCGATCGGCCTGCCCGGCGATCTTCGCTCCGCGGATCATCGCAGCGCACCAACAAGAAACCCCGCGACTCGAGAGTCGCGGGGTTCGTGTGAGGTGGTTCCGATCAGCCTTCGGCGACCTTCGCGTCCTTGCTGTACGTGATCAGCGGCGAGCCGTGCTTCTCGATCACGTCCTCGTTGATGATCACCTCGTTCACCGACTGGCCGGGCGTGTCGTACATGATGTCGAGCAGCGCGCTCTCGAGGATGGCGCGCAGGCCGCGCGCGCCGCTCTTCTGCAGCGCTGCCATGCTGGCGACCTTGACCAGCGCGCCCTTGCCGAACTTGAGCTTGACGCCGTCCATCTCGAACAGCTTCTGGTACTGCTTGACCAGCGCGTTCTTGGGCTGGGTCAGGATCTGGACCAGCGCCTCCTCGGACAGCTCGTGGAGCGGCGCGATCACCGGCAGGCGGCCGATGAACTCGGGGATCATGCCGTACTTGAGCAGATCCTCGGGCTCGACCTCCTGGATCAGATCCCACTGCGACCGCTCCACCTTCTTGTTCATCCCGGCGCCGAACCCGATCAGCTTCTGGCCGATCCGGTTCTCGATGATGTCCTCGAGCCCGGTGAACGCGCCGCCGCAGATGAACAGGATGTTGGTGGTGTCGACCTGGAGGAACTCCTGCTGCGGGTGCTTGCGGCCGCCCTTGGGCGGCACCGACGCGGTGGTGCCCTCGATGATCTTGAGCAGCGCCTGCTGGACGCCCTCGCCGGACACGTCGCGCGTGATCGACGGGTTGTCGCTCTTGCGCGCGATCTTGTCGATCTCGTCGATGTACACGATGCCGCGCTGGGCGCGCTCGATGTCGTGGTCGGCGTTCTGCAGCAGCGAGACGATGATGTTCTCGACGTCCTCGCCGACGTAGCCGGCCTCGGTGAGGTTGGTGGCGTCGGCGATCGCGAACGGCACATTGAGGATCCGCGCCAGGGTCTGGGCGAGCAGGGTCTTGCCCGAGCCGGTGGGCCCGAGCAGCAGGATGTTCGACTTCTGGAGCTCGACATCCTCGTCGCTCTGGCCGGTCTGCTTGTGGTCGATCCGCTTGTAGTGGTTGTGGACGGCGACCGCGAGGATCTTCTTGGCCCGGTCCTGGCCGATGACGTACTCGTCGAGCACCTTCTTGATCTGCGCGGGCTTGGGGATCGAGCTCGTGCCGTAGCTCTGGTCCTCCTTCTCGATCTCCTCGGCGATGATGTCGTTGCACAGCCCGATGCACTCGTCGCAGATGTACACGGTCGGCCCGGCGATCAGCTTCTTGACCTCCTTCTGGGCCTTGCCGCAGAACGAACAGGTCAGGGACGCACCGTCACGCTTCTCGATGGGCATCGGTCGGAAGTCAGCGTACCGCGGGGTTGCCGCGGGAACCAGTCGGCCGGGCCCTGGACGCCCGGGACCACCAGGGCACCGGCGGCCCAGGTGATGACGCAGCGTCGCGGGCAACCGCCCGAACGGCCAGCTCACGCCGGGGGACTGCAAGATTTCAGGTAGCTGCCGATACATACATTTGCACCGTGTCGAGCCAGGCTCAGGAACTCGTCTTGCCGCGCGAGCACACTTCGCCGGGGTTCGAACCCCCCGAGGAGTTCGACGACTACGTGATCGTCCGCCGGCTCGGGCAGGGCGCCACCGGGCTGGTCTACCTCGCCGAGGATTCGGTGCTGGCCCGGCCGATCGCGATCAAGTTCATCGGCGTCGATCCGGATCCGGCGGCGCGCCAGCGGTTCCTCATGGAGGCGCGGGCCGCGGCTCGGATCCAGCACCCCAACGTGGTCAGCATCTACCGGGTCGGCGAGCTCGGCGACCGGCCGTACATCGTCAGCGAGCTGGTGCGGGGTACGGTGCTGTCCGACGTGGCGCGGCCGATGGCATGGGCCAAGGCGCTCGCGGTCGCGATCGACCTGTCTCGCGGGCTGGCGGCGGCGCACCGCCGCGGCGTGGTGCACTGCGACATCAAGCCGAGCAACGTGATGGTGACCGAGGACGGGGTCGCCAAGCTGGTCGATTTCGGCCTCGCGCGGCTGTTGCGCGAGGGCGGCGAGGACGGCGAGCAGGGCCTGTCGGGGACGCCGGACTACATGGCGCCCGAGGTCTGGCGCGGCGATCCACCGACCCGGCGCTCCGACGTGTACTCGCTCGGCGCGGTGCTGTTCGAGCTGCTGAGCGGCGCGCCGCCGTTCGCGGGCACCGCCCTCACCGAGCTCGGCGACGCGATCACCTTGCGCGACGCGCCGGCGCTGGACACCGAGCCGCGGGTGGCGGCGCTGGTCGCCCGCTGCCTGGCGCGCGATCCCGAGCAGCGGTTTCCCAGCGGCGAGGAGCTGCGCGAGGCGGTCGAGCAGCTCAACGCGGTGGGCGGCCCGCGGGCGCGCGCCGACGAGAACCCCTATCGCGGCCTGCGGCCGTTCGAGTCGTCGCACCGCGGCGTGTTCTTCGGCCGCGGCCTCGAGGTCGGCGCGCTGGTCGAGCGGCTGCGCACCGAGTCGGTGGTGGTGGTGGCAGGCGACTCCGGAGTCGGCAAGTCGTCGCTGTGCCGGGCCGGCGTGGTCCCGGCGGTGCTCGACGGCGCGCTCGGCGGCGGCCGGACCTGGCGCGCGGTGACGCTGGTGCCGGGCCGGCGGCCGCTGGCCGCGCTCGCCGCCGCGCTCGAGGATCCCGGGCTCGCGAGCCGGGTGCTGGCAGAGCCCGAGGCGCTGGGCCGCGAGCTGCATCGCCGGGCGGGCAACGATGGCTTGATCCTGTTCATCGATCAGCTCGAGGAGCTGGTCACGGTCGGCGACGCCGCCGAGGTCGCCGCGCTCGACGCCGCGCTGGCCCGGGTCAGCGAGGGCGTGACCGGGGTCCGGCTGATCGCGACGGTGCGCGCCGACTTCCTGTCGCGGATGGTGGCGCTGCCGCGGTTCGGCCAGGAGCTGTCGCGCGTGCTGTACTTCGTCCGGCCGCTGCCGCCCGAGCGGATCCGCGACGTGATCACCGGGCCGGCCGCGGCGACCAACGTCAACTTCGAGTCCGAGGACATGATCGGCGAGCTGGTCGAGGCGACCGCTCAGGCCGGCAGCGGCGGGCTGCCGCTGTTGTCGTTCGCGCTGGCCGAGCTGTGGGAGGCGCGCGATCGCGAGCGCGGCCTGATCACCCGGGCGGTGCTCGACACGATGGGCGGCGTCGCGGGTGCGCTGGCGCGCCACGGCGACGCGGTGATCGCCGGGATGCCGCCGGCGGTGCGCCAGCACGCGCGGCGCGTGCTGCTCCGGCTGGTGACCTCGGTGGGCACCCGCGTGGCCCGCACCGAGGCCGAGCTGTCGGTCAGCGACGACACCAAGGGCGCGGTGACCGCGCTGGTCAACGGCCGGCTGCTGGTGGTCCACGACGGCGAGGCCGGCGCGACCTTCGAGCTCGCCCACGAGGTCCTGGTGCGCGGCTGGGGCACGCTGCGCGGCTGGCTCGACGCCGACGCTGACGATCGCGCACGCCGCGAGCGCCTCGCCCTGGCCTGCGCCGAGTGGCAGCGGCTGGGCCGGCGCCCCGACGCGACCTGGCGCGGGCCGCGGCTCGCCGAGGCCGTGGCGCTCGATCCGACCAACCTGACGCCGATCGAGCGCGCGTTCATCGCCGCGTCGCTGCGCGCGACCCGGATCCGGACGTGGCGGCTGCGCGGCGTGATCGCCGGCATGGTCGGGCTCGCCGTGGCGGGCTACGCGCTGCAGCACTACCGCTCGGTGCACCGGCTGGCCGACGCGGTCGGCGTCGCGGTCGACGAGGCCCGGATCGATCGCGAGCGTGCGCACGCCGCCGACGCGGCCGCCCGTCGGCTCGCGCGCGACGCGTTCGACGCGTTCGACGCGGGCAACAGCGAGCCCGGCGAGGCGCTGTGGGCTCGCACGGTGGCGCAGCGCGCGATCGCGGCGCGGACCTTCCGCTCGGCGTCGCGCGGGGTCGAGGCCGCGCTGGCCCAGGACCCGACGCGCACCGACGTCCGCGCGCTGCTGGGCGACATCCTGCTCGAGCGCGTCGCGCTGGCCGATCTGGTCCACGATGCCGATGCGCGCGACGAGCTGGTCGGCCGGCTCGCAGCCTATGACGCCGACGGCAGCCGGCGGGCGCGCTCCGGGGCGCTCGGGCGGCTCGTCGTCCGGGCGCCGGCGGGCGCCGCGATCGCGCTCGACGGCGCGCCGGCCGGCACCGGCAGCATCAGCCGCGAGCTCGCGCCGGGCCTGCACATGGTCGAGGTCCGGGCGCCCGGCCGGATCGCCGTGCGCGAGCCGGTCGAGATCGAGCGCGACGCGTCGCTCGCGCTCGATCTCGATCCGCCCGTCGCCGGCACCGTGCCCGCGGGCTACGTCTACGTCGCGCCCGGCTGGTTCGCGTACGGCGCGGCGACCGACGACGACACCCGGCGCAGGTTCCTGTCGACCGTGCCGCTGCATCCCCGCCGGACCGACGGTTACCTGATCGCGCGCACCGAGGTCACGTTCGGCGACTGGATCACCTACGTCGAGGCCCAGCCCGACGCCGCGCGCGCGGCGCTGGTCCCCAACATGCCGCTCAAGATCGACGGTGGGGTCAAGCTCGAGCGCGACGACCGCGGCTGGCGGCTGACGCTCCTGCCGGTCTCGAGGACCTATACGGCGCGCTGGGGCGAGCCGATCCGCTACGACGGCCGCAAGCACCACGCATCCCAGGACTGGCGCAAGCTGCCGGTGCTCGGAGTCTCGGCGTCCGAGGGCATCGCCTACGCCGCGTGGCTCGATCGCAGCGGTCGCATGCCCGGCGCGCGGCTGTGCAGCGAGGTCGAGTGGGAGCGCGGCGCGCGCGGCCCCGACGGCCGCGGCACGCCGAGCGGCCGCGTGCTCGAGGGTGACGACGCCAACATCGACCAGACTTACCAGCGCGACCTGATGGGCCCCGACGAGGTCGGCAGCCACCCCGGCTCGGTCAGCCCGTACGGCCTGTTCGACACCGCGGGCAACGCGTTCGAGTGGACGCGCGGCGAGCGCCCGGACACCTATGTCGCGCGAGGTGGCAGCTACTATCACGATCGCAAGACAGCGGATCTCGCAAATCGCAACGAGTCGAGCGGCAATATCCACGAGCCGATGGCCGGATTGCGGCTGTGCGCGACGCCGCGGTGACCGCCTGGAGCGCTACGACAACATCGGAGTCGCCGCCGATGTCAGGCCAGCACTTCCAGGCGAAATTGTGAAATCGCCGCTACACGCGACGCTGCGCTAGCCGACCCAGAAGTCATGTCCGCGCTGTTCCAGATCGACCGCCAACTCCGCCACGAGCTCGGTGAGCGCGTGTCGATCGGCCGCGGGTCCGAGAACGACATCCAGCTCGACGATGCGATGGTGTCGCGCAACCACGCCGAGGTCGTACGCCAGGCGGACGGCAGCTACCAGGTCCGCGACCTGGGCAGCCGGCGCGGCACGTTCGTCGGCTCGCGCAAGGTCGACGAGGCCGCGCTGCGCGACGGCGACGAGATCCTGATCGGGCCGATGCGGCTGCGGTTCGAGGCCGCGCGGGCGTCGTCGGCCGCCGAGCCCGACGAGCTGCGCAAGCTGCGCGCCGTGGTCGAGCTCAGCCGCGCGATCGGCGTCGAGCACGACCTCGATCGCCTGCTCGAGCGCGTGCTCGAGACCTGCTTCCAGCTGCTGCGCGCCGATCGCGGCATGATCATCGTCTACGGCCCGCACTCCAAGACCCCGTCCGCCATGGTCGCCCGGACCCGGCTGGGCGCGGCGGTCGAGGACGCGCTGTCGACCAGCGTGCTCAGCCAGGTCCTGGCGACCCGCGAGCCGTTCCTGCGCACCGCGATCGACGGCGATCGCGCGCTGCAGCGCTCCGAGAGCCTGTCGGCCCAGGGCGTCCGGTCGCTGGTCGCGGTGCCGCTGCTCTACGAGGCCGACGTGACCGAGTGGCTCGGCGTGATCCACCTCGACTCCCAGGCCGTCAACAACGTGTTCCAGCAGCGCGATCTGGATCTGCTGTGCGCGGTGGCCGGCCAGGCCGCGCTCGCGATCAAGAACGCGATGCTGGTGCGCCGGATCCAGACGGTGCAGAGCGACGAGTGGCAGCGGCTCGAGCGCGTGGTCAAGAACCTGCCGGTCGGCGTGATCGTGCTCGACGATCAGCGATCATGCCTGCTGGTCAACGCGTGGGTGACCGCCCGGGTCGGGGCGATCGGCGAGGTCCGGCCGCACCAGACGATCGAGGAGATCGCCGGGATCGCGTGCGAGCGCATGGTCGGCGGAGACCTGCGCGAGCAGGTCACGGTCGGCACGCCGGAGTCGACGCTGATCGTCAACGCCCACACCTCGAGCGACGGCGGCGAGACCGTGATCGTGATCAGCGACATCACCGAGGAGCGCGCCCAGCAGGCCAAGGCCGCGCACCAGGATCGCCTGGCGATGATCGGCCAGCTCGCCGGTGGCATCGCCCACGACTTCAACAACCTGTTGTTCATCATCCTCAACTACGCCGGCATGCTCGAGGAGTCGCTCACGGCGCCCGAGTCGCGCGACGACGTCAAGATGATCAGCCAGGCCGCGACCAGCGCGACCGAGCTGGTCCGCCAGCTACTCGCGTTCAGCCGCCGCGAGGCGGTCAAGCCCAAGGTGGTGGACGTCGCGCGGCTGGTCGTCAACATGAAGAAGCTGCTGCAGCGCACCGTCGGCCCGGAGATCGAGCTGGTGGTCGACGTCGCGGCGACCGGCCACTACGTGCTGCTCGACCCGTCGCAGATCGAGCAGATCGTGATGAACCTGGTGGTCAACGCGCGCGACGCGATCACCGGCGACGGCCGGATCGTGGTCCGCGCCGGCGCGAGCGAGCGCTACGCGACGATCGAGGTCATCGACACCGGCAGCGGCATGGCCCCGGAGGTCGTGGCGCGGGTGTTCGAGCCGTACTTCACCACCAAGGCGCTCGGCAAGGGCACGGGGCTGGGCCTGGCCACCGTGCACGGCATCGTCCAGCACGTCGGCGGCGAGATCACCGTCGCTTCCGAGGTCGGCCGCGGCACCACGTTCCGCATCGCGCTGCCCGAGACCGACCTCGCCCCCGAGCACACCCGCGAGATGGCGACCGGACCGACCGCGCGCGGCCGCGTCCTGCTGGTCGACGACGACGACCAGCTGCGCCGGCTCACCGAGCGCATGCTGCGCAAGGCCGGCTACCACGTGGTGCCGGCGTGCAGCGGCTCCGAGGCCATCGCCGCGGCGCGCCGCGAGACCTTCGACATCCTGCTCACCGACATGGTGATGCCGGGGATGTCGGGCCGCGACCTCGCGCGCGAGCTGGTCCAGGAGCACCCGCAGCTCCGGGTGATGTTCATGTCCGGTTACCACGCGAGCACGCCGCTGCCGGACTGGCAGTTCGTCGCCAAGCCTTTCGACCGCCAGATCCTGCTGGCCAAGATCGCCCACGTCCAGCCGGGCGGGTCGCAGGCGCGCTGAGCCGCGCTACTTCTTGTCGTCGGGCTTGCGCTTGGCGGTGACCAGCACCTCGTCGATGATCCCGTACTCCTTGGCCTGAGACGACGACATGAAGTTGTCGCGCTCGGTGTCGTGCTTGATCTTGTCGGCGTTCTGGCCGGTGTGCTTGGCGTACAGGTCGTTCAGCGTGTCGCGCGTCTTCAAGATCTCGCGCGCGTGGATGTCGATGTCGGTCGCCTGGCCCTGGAACCCGGCGAGCGGCTGGTGGATCATCACCCGCGCGTGCGGCAGCGCATAGCGCTTGCCCTTGGTGCCGGCGGCGAGCAGGAAGCTGCCCATCGACGCCGCCTGGCCCATGCAGATCGTCGAGACGTCACAGTGCAGCCACTGCATGGTGTCGTAGATCGCCAGGCCCGCCGAGACGTGTCCGCCCGGCGAGTTGATGTACAGCATGATGTCCTTCTCCGGCTCCTCGGAGTCCAGGAACAGCATCTGCGCGATCACCACGTTCGCCACGTCGTCGTTGATCGGCGTCCCCAGGAAGATGATCCGGTCCTTGAGCAGGCGAGAGAAGATGTCCCAGCCGCGCTCACCGCGGTGGGTCTGCTCGATGACCGTCGGGACCAGGTAGTTCATCGTGGGCTTCATGGGTGCGTCAACTCTACGAGCGCGCGCCCGCGGGTGCAACGCGCACGACAGGCGGGCCTGACTAACTACCCGGGCCCGGTCGATCGGGTAGGATGTCGTCCACCGCCGCGCTTGCCGTACAGCAGGTAAATCCCGATCCCGCGGTACAGTTCGTCCTGGTGGCTCTCGACGGTGTAGCCGTGGCGCGCCAGCAGCTGCTCGATCACGGCGAGCGGCCCGCCGAGGTCGTGCACCTCGATCGCGATCGCGCCGATCTTGTCCCAGCGGCACGTCGGTCGACGCGATCACGTTCGGCCTTTTGTGCCAGAGCTCCGGCGCGCGAGCGCCTCGGTGCTCAGCATCTTCGCGGTCCACACGATCGTGGCGCACACCATCCTGCGAGGTACGTGCGGGCAAGGGCTCGCCGCCGTGGTCACGGTCGCTGCCCCGACCCCATCCACTCGCGGACGCCCACGTGCGCCTCGCGTTGACATCTCGCGATCGCGCCCCGACGGTCGATTCCGGATCGACATGGGGGCCTGATCTCATCGAATGGCGGCTGTGAAAACCTCGACCATACATCCCCGTGTCCGAGGCGGCACCGCGATCGCTGGCGCCGACCAGCGATGCGCAGCGTTGGTCCAGACGACCGGCCGCTCGCAATCCGGCGCATCTGACTCGAGCCGGGAGCGCAGGGCCGCGAGAGAGTCCTGGCCGCCTGGCGCGCAGACGAAGGCTTCCAGCCGGACCACGAGCTCACTGCGCAGGCGGTCGATCATCGTCTGATCGTCGCCGCAGCTCGCCAGGACCACCACCGGCTGCGGACCGCATAGTACCTGCGCGATCGCGGCCGCGTAGCAGGTGTCGCAGACGAGGATCAGGCTGGTGGTGGCCGGGAGAGCCGCCAGTTGACCAGCGAGCTGGGAGAGCTCGAGGCCGCCGCCGACCAGACACCAGCGCGCCGTGGCAATCGGGCCGTCGCCGCGCTCGGTGTGTCCGGAGAACGTCAGCACGACGACGCCGTCGACGCCGAGGACATCCCCGGCGTCGTGCAGCGCCGCGAGCAGGGCCTCGCTGGTCGCCTGGTCGCCGCGCAAGATCTGTTGCTCGGCGATGCCGGCATGCTCGCAGATCTGTAGCAGCCGCCGCAGCGTGTCCGGCGCTGCCATCGCCGGCGGCCATTGCCGGCGGATGCCGCGCGTTGCAGTATCCGCGCAGAGGTGGATCGCCAGCGCGTCGAACTGGTGTGCCGACATGCGCCGAGGATCACTCGACAGTGAACGCCGGCGGCTCGCCCGGAGCGTCATCCCCCAGGGTGTTCACCGGCGGATCAGGCCAGCCGCCGTCCTTGTCGTTGGCGGTATGGACGCTGGTATCCACGCCGCCGCGGACCACGTGGAGGCTGGCCGGTGACAGCGTCCTGAAGAAGTAGTGGCCGGGCGCGAGCGCGAGCGTCGACATGCCCGGTTCGAGCAGGTCGCCGTGACGCTCGGGGGCGTGCCCCCGCGGTGTCTCCGTGATTCGATCGAGCTGCACGCGGTCGCCGACCGTGAGCTCGACGACGCTCGACTCCCGGGCATGAAGAGAGATCTGCAATGTGCGCTTTTTCATGATGTCCTCCGTGGTGGTGATTGCCGAAACGAGCCGTGCCGACGCATCGACCTCGCGGGCAGCACTCCCGATCGGCATCACCGTCGGTGTACTCCGCGCGCTCGAAGCCGCCAGCCCTCACCTCGCCCAGAGTAGTTATCATGACTGGCTATTGATGCAACTCAAGAAACACCAGTCCTCGATGCGCACTGTAAACACGGCGAATCATGAACAGCGGAACTTCGAGCGATACATTGACCCGTGTTGCGAGCATCGGCAGCTGCGCCGGCGACTTGCGCCTGCGATCCGCGCGACCGGTACATTTTGATCGTTCCGCGAGCCCGGGGGTGGCGTCACTTGCGATCGATCAGGCCGTGCTCGATCGCGAGCTTCTTGAGCCGGGCCTTGGCGCGCTCGAACCGCTTGCGCAGCGCCGCGGCGCGGGTGGCGAGGTCGTCGTCGCCGCCGGGGCTGCCGACGATCCGGGCGATGTCCTTCCACGCCATGCCGCGGTCGAGCCGGAGCAGCAGGAGCTCGTGCTCCTCGGGATCGAGCTGCTCGCGCAGGATCCGGAACCCGTCCTTGACCTCGGTGCGCTGGATCTCGCGGGTGACGGTACGGACCGCGGCGGCGACCTCGGGGGCCAGCGACAGGGGCAGGTTGCGGCCCGGGCGGCGGCGCGGATCGCGGCGGAGCTGGGCGAGCGCGTTGCGCGCCAGGGCGTAGAGCCACGAGCGCAGCGACGCCTGCCAGCGGAACTTCGGCAGGCCCTTCCAGACATCCTCGCCGAGCTCGGCGAACGCCTCGGCCGCGAGGTCGGGGTCGCCGGCGATCGCGCGCAGGAAGCCGAGGAGCTCGACGCCGTAGGCCCGCAGCGCCGCGGTGGTCGCGTCGGCGTGCCGGCCGGCCTCGCACAGCTCGCGGATCGCCCGCTCGCCGGCGTCGCGTTCGAGCGGGTCGCTCACGCCGCGATGGTACCCGAAGCCCGGCGCCTAGCCGCCGGCGCGGTCGCGCTCGTCCTGCTGCTCCTGCAGCACGCGCCACTGGATCTTGCCGGTCGCCGTCTTGGGCAGCGTCTCGGCGAGCTCGAAGCTGCCGGGGACCTTGTAGGCGGCCATGTTGTCGCGCGCCCAGGCGATCAGCTGGGCCTCGTCGACCTGGCCGCGCGCGGCGGCCTTGAGCACGACGACGGCCTTGACGGTCTCGCCGCGCCGCGGGTCCTTGCGCGCGATGATCACGGCCTCCTGGATCGCCGGGTGGGCGTAGAGCATGGCCTCGACCTCGGCGGGCCAGACCTTGAAGCCGGCGACGTTGATCATGCGCTTGAGCCGGTCGACCAGGAAGAAGTAGCCGTCGTCGTCGATCCGGCCGAGGTCGCCGGTGCGGAAGAACCGCTTGCCGTCGATCTCGACGAAGCACGCGGCGTTGGCGGTGGGGTTGTTCCAGTAGCCGTCGAACACCTGCGGGCCGTGCGACACGATCTCGCCGACCTCGCCGACCTCGAGCTCGGCCAGGGTGTCGGGGTTGACCACGCGCGCGTCGGTGTTGAACAGCGGGATGCCGAGGCACTGCTTCTTGGGCCGCAGCGGCGGGTTGATGTGGGTCGGCGCCATGGTCTCGGTCAGGCCGTAGCCCTCGATGAAGCCGAGGCCGTAGCGGTCCTGGAGCTTCTGCGCCACCGCCTCGGGCATCGCGGCCCCGCCGCCGCCGAGCTGGCGCAGGCTCGACAGGTCGTAGCTCGCCAGGTTCGGGCTCGACAACAGGTCGACGACCATCGTGGGGACCACGGTCATCGCGGTCACCCCGTAGCGCTTGATCAGCGCCGCGGCGACGTCGCGATCCCAGCGCGGCAAGAGCACGATGGTCACGCCGGAGTAGATCGGCGAGTTCATGCTGCCCTGCATGCCGGTGACGTGGAAGTACGGCAGCACCGCGAGGATGGTCTCGTCCTGGAACGAGCGGTTCCACTGCGGCCCGGCGACCGAGGTGAACATGACGCTGCGGTGGCGATGGACGCAGCCCTTGGGGTTGCCGGTGGTGCCCGAGGTGTAGGGCATCACGCATAGATCCTCGGGGGTCGCGAGGTGCGGGCCGGGGGTGGCGCCGGCGGCCATCGCGTCGCTCCACAGGGTCAGGCCCGCGGCAGCCTGGGCGTCGCGCGGCGCCTTGATCCACGCCGGCACGTCGAGATCCGTGGGCGCGGTGAGGTAGTCGGAGTAGGCCGCGACGATCACGCGCGACAGGCCGTGGCCGATCAGCGGCACGACCCGCGCGACCTGGTCCTGCGCGGCGATCAGCACGGACGCGCCGCTGTCGGTGACGATGTGGCCGACCTCCTTGGTCAGCAGCATCGGGTTGATCGGCACGACCATCGCGTCGGCGCGCAGGATCGCGTAGTAGCCGATGATGAACTGCGGGCTGTTCTGCAGATACAGCCCGACGCGGTCGCCGCGGCGCACGCCGCACTCGCGCTGGAGGAACCCGGCGAGCCGCTCGGCCTCGCGGCGCAGCGCCGAGAACGTGAGCACGGTGTCGTAGTAGACGACGGCCGGCTTGTCCGGGAACCGGGTGGCCGAGACCTCGAGGTTGAACCACACCGACGTCTCGGGCGGCGTCAGGCGGTGGGGCACGTTCGGCCAGAACTGCAGGTGTCGGGTACCCATGTTTCCTCCGCGGCCGATAATCTATCACCCCGGCCGGCCGGATCACCGCAGCTGACCCGATGAACAGGGTCAGCGCAGCTGCGCGAGCAACTCGTCGACCTGGCGGACGCGCGGCGACATGTTGAGCTCGGCGTAGGCCTTGCGCGCGGCGACGAGCAGCGGCCGGGCCTCGGCGGGCCGGTGCACCCCGACCAGCGCGCGCGCCCGCTCGAGCTGGGTCCACGCCGGGGTCTGCGGGCTCTCCGCGGGCTGGGGGAAGCCGAGCGCGGCGGCGGTCAGCGCGAGCGCCTGGGCGAAGTCGCGCGACTCGTTGGCCGCGAGCGCCGCCATGGTCAGCGTGATCCGGTGGCGATCGGAGCCCGGGCTCTTCGCCTGGTAGATCGCGGCGGCGCGCCGGGCGGCGGCGAGCGCCGCGGGGTAGTCGCGCTTGGCCTGGTACGCCGCGGCGAGGTTGTAGAGCACGACGGCGACCTCGAGGCGCTCGGGGCCGAGCAGCTTCTCGTCGATCGCGAGCGCCGAGGCCAGCGCCGCGATCGCCCGGTCGTGGTCGCCGCGCGCGTTGTAGATCGCGGCGAGGTTGGTGTCGATGCTGGCGACGACGGTGCTGGACTCGCCGAGCCGCAGGGCGGCGTGGGCCCGCGCGGTGTCGAGCAGGCCGAGCGCCTCGTCGTCCTGGTTGGCGCCGATCAGCACGCCGGCGAGGGTCAGCCGGATCGGATCGATCCGGTCGTCGTCCGGATCGGCGACGTGGGCGATGATCTGCGCGGCGCGATCGGCGGCCTGCATCGCCTGGTTCAGGCGCTCGGCCTGGAGCAGCGACGCGGCGTAGTCCGACAGCAGCGACGCCAGGTCGGGGTCGTCGGCGCCGGCGTAGGCGGTGCGCTGGGCGATCGCCGCCTCGTAGGCCCGGACGCCGTCGTCGACACGCCCCGAGGCGATCAGCGCCGCGCCCTCGGTGGCGTAGGTCTCGATCCGCGACGGATCGTGCGCGTCGAGCACGTCGCGGGCCCGCGCGACCAGCTCGAGGGCGCGCGGCGCGTTACCGGCGAGGTCGGCGGCGTGCGCGGCCACGCTGTAGATCCGGCCGGCGAGCCACGGCGACCGGGCGCGGATCCGGTCGGCGTCGGCGAGCGCGGTCCGCTGCCAGTCCTCGACCGCGGCGGGCGCGAGCCCGAGGTCGGGGCCGTACTCGATCAACAGGCCGAGCGCCACGCCCAGGATCTGCTCGTCGTCGATCGCGCGGCCGGCGTAGTAGGCCTCGACGAACAGCTTGCCGGCCTGGGCGATCTGCCCGGCGTCGAACGCGCGCCAGCCGCG
>Ga0307515_10007314_pt1 | contig 21856 bp, 28 predicted proteins | sample 17_EM_MG_FD_194513 | JGI IMG/M metagenome (GOLD analysis project Ga0307515, IMG submission 194513) | Populus trichocarpa ectomycorrhiza microbial communities from riparian zone in the Pacific Northwest, United States - 17_EM | ecosystem: Host-associated > Plants > Roots > Unclassified | place...
GCTTACAAGCAAGATCATTCATTGCCTCTCTGTCCACTTGCAGCAGCACCCTCCTGAGTTCCTCATACTGTCCTTTTGCCATTTGTATGTTACCCTCACCAAGGCTCAGCCTATGCTCCTCAAGTAACCCCCAATCCAACTGCCCAAGAACATGATCCAGTCGTTTGATGAGATCTTCCTGGTGGTGCCCCATTCCAGTCTCACCAAAGCTCCCCCTAATCAAGGTACACATCTCCCCAAAACCATCAGACCGAATATGATCCCATTCTGACCAGACAAGGAGCAAGTATGACTTGAGAACTTCAATGTCTCCAAGTTCTCGGACATAGCGAACAACACCTCCCTTGGTTCCCATTGATCGTCCCAAGCACTTGGGGGGGAGAGATGGCTGCATCTTCAACCACGCCCAAATGTCAGTAGGAATGTGTGGTCGTAGGGAGTCAATGGATGCAATTTGCAACAGTGTGTCAACCACACTCTGACCAATCTCCTCTGTATATGGGGTTGCCAAAGCTGCTGTTGCCCACCTGGTGACCATGTTTTCATTGTGTGTCCCATTGCGCCAATATACATAGGGCGATCCGAGTATGACAACCCGGTCCAGGGAAGGAGGGCTCGGGTTGTTGGACAGCGTGGCAATATACGGTTGAACGCGACGCCATATAAATTGTTCAGAATCCAAGGTCATGACGGCATGTAAGAGTGCGTCAAGTATTCTTTGTTGTCCAACTCGGTCCTGCCAGAGTACATATGGGAAGAGGCTGCTGATAGCCTTGCGTTTGGCGTGGAGTAGCCGCTGATCTCTCGTTTGAGCCATTGCTACGAGCCTCCAGGTTATCAGGGTGGAAACATCCTTCAGTCGAGTGCTGACTCTTGATCAGAGAGGTGGACCTCTGAAAGATATAAACACACCTCTCATCCGGAGCTGTGGCATTTGGGAAAGTGCAATCCAGGTCAATTGTGATGATTGACAGACAATCAGTGATGATTGAGGTAGATGGCAAGGGGTCCTGGGATAGGAAATGAAGTGCAAAGCGGAGGAGCCAACGGGGCACCCTCTCATGTCGACTCCTTTGATATTCGAACTGGGCAAGCTTTGTGAGAGCATGCGCAAGTATGATGCGTTCATTGTTACTCAATCTGCATCCCTCCCACAGGACTCGCCGGCGTCGCTCACGCCTGAACGCCTGAACGTACAGTTCCGTCTCCCCGGGAGGTACATTTTGGTGCTCGCGCCCTATTTTTTCTCCGCGGGTTGGATAGAATACGCAGTGGATTACGCCCAGAATGTGGGAAAACGGGAGGCCGTCGAAATTGGTCGAGAGTGGGAAAGTTGTAATGTATCGCTGGCGGATATCCTCGAGGACCCTTGATGTTGGGTCTAAGGCTGTGAGGTGGGAAAGTGTCTGGAGGAAACACAGCGCAGAACCTCTCGCAAGCTGCTCCAACCCTTTTGTGATAGCCACGTGGTCATTTGTGACTTTGACACAACCAAGAAGGATATTGAGACAATCCACGACGAGGGCCGGGTCAAAGTCTGCCAGTGCCGTTGTTGCGAGGTAGTTCAGGATCGACACGCGGACAGGTCCATCCAGTGACGTCCGGAGTATCCACGAGATACAGTGCATGTCCAACACATCCGCCCGCTGTTCTAATCTCTGCCGCAACTGGGAGTACACCCCACGAACAAAATTAACCAATCCCCTGACTGTAGCTCGCCCGAGCTGGAAGACATCGGCAATCAACCAAAGGAGTAGAAGGGGGATGATCAGGAGTGAGACAGCAATACCGCGGAGTGAACAAGGGGATTCTGTAAAGACATGCCATGACTCGGGGAGCATTTCACAACAAATGGATGCCTTGATGGAGGCGGAGAAAACAGAATGAAGTGTGCGGAGAAGCCAACAGGGGACATCTGGGAGGCGACGGATGATGCCCAGAATAAAACGGATGACGCCTAGAATTCGACGGATGATGTCCGGAAGCCAATGGAAGGTATCAAGAACGCGATGGAGGGTATCCGGGATGCCGCGGAGGATCCGTGCACCAGGGGTCTGATATGGGCAACCCACAAAAACTGCCCCCGTAACGACGATGAAGATATAGAAGAGAGCACCGAACGAGGTGACTCCAAGGACAACGGATGCGACAGTCTTGCTGACCTCCCAAAGGTAGCGAGAGAGGGCACAGCCGAGCAGTAAGAGTGCTGCCTGTAATATCAACGGTAACGACTCCATCACATGGTCAAAATACCACGTAACGATGCCGTCGAGTTTGCGTTGTCGATTCTGGCTGCGTTCGATGGCAGACCCTCGCATGTCGATCGATACGTATCGGTTCAACCACTGCTTGCCGAGCATCGCGAGGAAGGCGGAGAAGAGCGAAGCGGCGAGACTCGCGAGGAGGATCGCCTGAACCTGTACGACCGTGTGTGTGGGACCGGACCAAGGCGGTGGGATTGCGGGAACGTCATCGCCGAACGTGGTGTTGTCGATCTTGTGGATGAGGACACGGAGGAGGGCGGCTGTCTCTTCGTTCGGGTCTTGCTGAAACTCGGAGTGGACCTGGATGATGAAAGCGGAAGCAACGGCGGAAAACAGACCAGCCTGTGACAAGAGTCAATACACGTGTGCCTGAACGGTGGGAACGACGTACAAATATTAGCGTTGTGTTCAGGTCCTCATCATGTTTCTTCATAAATTCCTTATCATAATCCTCGGCCTCCTTGTGGTAGCGTTTGTAGAATCTGGCGCGAAGATCCTCCTGCGATGGCTCCAGACCCTTTCTCTTCCTACGCGAGGGATTTCCATCCGCCTTCGGATTTCCTCTATTCTGGCTGCGATCGGAAATGAGAGGGTTGTCTGCGCCGCTCGGGTTTTTGTGATTCCTGGGGCATGAATTCAGTATCCAGTGAGGTGGTCAACGCATGGTACAACGTACTGCCTCGGGTTACTTTCGATACGTGTGGACGGGTCTCCGCCAGCTGAGTGCGATCGCTTTTCCGTTCCATCTTCTCGACTACGACCCCCACCAAGCAAGAATCAGCCGAGCCATACTACCAAGAATATCAAAGGACTCACTGCACCTCCGTGATCTCTCCCAGGTCTGCCATTGCGGGTGGAATCGATTCGGTTCACTGAGGGAGGGATGCTATGAGATGAGGGGAAAAACTAAAAAGCTGAGCTACCACGATGTAAACGCATTCCCAGACACCCTCGCACCATATGTAACCTTCAAGCATCGGCGTAGTCCGGTTCGATAGTCCTCATGCCAGGACCGGAAAAGGATAAATTTAGTCACTGCTGGCTGACGGGTGGTGCTGGTGAAATTCAACGTTTGAACGAGCGGCCCGCGCCGGTTGGATTCCAGCCTAACCGCGGCCACCACACCCCCGTTCACGGAGTCGCGGCGGGATACTCGAACATGGGAGCGCTGCCTGTCACATAGGGACAGGGCACCGCGACGAGCAAGGAACCAAATCCATCGCAGACTCTCAGCCACGGATTTTGGGACGGCGCCCAAAACCGTAGCCAAACTTCCCACACCCACCCACACCTCCCAATAGCACCAATACCTCACCCAAGATGACTGAACAAATCTTCGGACACACGAAACGCCATAACTTCACTTCGATGGAAAATGCAATTAAGCACAAATCGCTACACATTACGTGATTCGAGAAAATAATAAAACAGACGACGAGATAGGGCAACGAGAACGGATTCAAAATGGAGAAGGGATGGAAACGAAGCGCATGTGAAAATCTACTACATGTAAAAGCAGCGAGAGAGAGGGAAAAAAAGATGTGATACGTCGGACAAGCCCAGATGATGCAAAAGAACGCGATTGATGGATCCTGGGGTAGCATTTATGGCCGTGCTGTAAAACAAACCCGGTCAGACATAATGATCGCTATGACCAACATAACACAATATCACGCACAGAGCTGCTCTTTTCGGTAGTACCAGAAGTAACCGACGACGATGACGATCTGGCACACCAACGCGACCCAGAACGGTACCGATGTGAATGGACTATGCTTGAACCCGCTCCCGACGTTCCACAGGGCGAAGTCAGGGAACACCAAGGATACAGGAACGGTTGGTTTGGCCACGATGACGACGATGGAACCCAACATCTGGGAGATGGCAAGCGTCGCGCAGACGTGGAGACGCGAGAGGGTCTGTAGAAGGATCATGCCCAAACCTACACCTTGGACGGCATCGAGGACTCCCAGCCATAGCCACAAGGAAACACTGATCCAGGGTCCAGCACCTCCCGCCCATGGAACATACAGAGCAACGGAGGAGACACCCCAGAGCATCTGCACGAAAGTCGATGAGTCCCTAGAATCAATGATGTTCGAACGCCACTTACCTGACACCAACGCGGTGCGCCGATACCAACCGCGAACATGGCAAGGAACCACGTATGAATCTTGCTGAACCAGGTGAGGAATGCGAGGAGGGCGGCCCATACGCCGATGAAGAAGGCACCAAGGAGGATGAAAACGTATTCGTCCTTGAGTTCAGTGCTCCACAAGAAGGCCCAGTTCCTTCCGTAAGCCTGGGAAAGGGCGGATTAGAGATAGTGGGGCAGACGACCAAATCACACTCACCGGGCTCAACCAGTAGTCGCGCAATACCAACGAGAAGAGGAACCACAACACCAGCTTACGACGGAACAGCGTCCTGTAGAAGTTGGGAACCCCTGGTGGCGTCTGACGGTAGTACTCTGCACTCGAAGTCAGCTCAATGATCACATTCTCAAACGGTTTCACGGATGGATGGCTGACCTGGAAGTCCACGCAACAAAAGGATCATGAAGAGGAAACTCAAAACCGAAAGCGGCCAAACGATGCAAACGATCCACCAGGGGGGAGTCGATCCAGGCGTCGCACTGTTCAGCTTGTCACCCCAAAACCACAGCGCGGCAACCCAGATCTGTTGCGAACCCTGAACGATACACGCGCGAAGGATCCATACTTCCGTAGCGGCTCCAGCTTCCTCGCCAAAATTGAGACCGAAGAAGGCGAAACCACCGGCGGAAGCTGTGCCATAGGCGGCGGTCGCGACGGTAGTAAGTATATCGCGCGCAGGGAGCAAGCTCGGGTGTACAAAGGGAAGTCCAATAAGAAGGAAGGCGACACCGAAGAAGAACCAAGGAATTGACAGAACCCAAATCGAAGGCTTGAAACGGAAGAGCAAGTACCACATGACCGAAGCACCGAAGAATACCGAGCCGATGGTGTATAGCTGGATTTCAGTCTGTCCGTTCGAACCGGAGAGCAGCACAATCTGGTAACTGGTCGCGCTCAACATCTGTAGAGTGGTCAGCCGTCACGATAACCCCAGAACACACGACCGAGGGGAAAACGAACCTGTGCAAATGCCAAGATGATACCGTATAACGGCCAGCCGAAGAGTTCCCTGGACATGAATACCTGCAACCTGGACGGGATGACAAGCCTGGCACCCCCAGAATCTCCCCCTTCAAGCATTCCCATCTCATCAACAAACGACGGAGCTAGAACAAAAACTAAGTAAGAGAAGATTATCAACGGGGGAGACCACTCACAATCAGGCCTTGTCGAGTAGAAACTCGACCTCGACCCGCCCGAATCGTAGAACGATTCACGTTGGGACCTCAAACTTGCTGCACTGTGGCGCTTATCTACCTTGACCTTATCGAAAAACGCCTCCTCGCTCTTGGTTAAAAACTTCTCGATGGACAGTTCGTCTTGCGAGTTCTTCGAGTCCAACCCGCGCAGTAGTGCAACGAAATCTGCGGCCACACCACCATCCGCGTCCGTGAACTAATCGAGACGGAAGAATAATTGTCAGCAAGCGTGAATATCGTTCGCTAGAAAGTAATCACATACCGATTCCATGGCCTTGTTCAAGGGTGAATTCTGCTTCTCGTCTACGATCGTCGCGATCGACCCGACAGATTCCCTCGAGGTTGTTGAATACTGGCTGTACGGCCGCGCGGTCAATGAGCTTTTCCCCTGATCCATGAATGGGTCTGGGATGCCTTGATTCTGCGTAGCGAACTGCCTGTTGGCCCTCTCCAAGAAGGTATTGTACTGTTGGGAAGCGACCGAGTTGCGGTTAGATGGATCCACGGACATATCAGAGACGACTGAGTCTCGGTTCGGTGTCAGGAGGGGTTGTACAACGGCGAGGTTATCTTGACTAGCGTTCGCGCTGCGCATACCGGGACTGTCCATAGGGTGTTCCTGATCCCAGGCTGGTCGAGCTGGGTCTTCCATGTGAATCGGGTCCCAATCTCCAACATGCTGGACCGGCAACATTCCACGCATATCTCCATCCGTCTTCCTCCAAGCATCCGACCCTGCGAGCCTCCGGCTAGAATGGATACTCCTCTTGTGGAAGTCTTCGGTACGTTGACGCCACTCGACGACGGGGAAACGCTGGACAGCAGAACGAGCACGAAGCAACTGACGCTCCTTCGGGGTGGACTTGAGGGCTCTCTTGATCGTTTTTCTGAACTGAGACAACATGTGTTCTGTTGAAGTGGACTCGACAGGGAACCACTAACGAGATAATGAGCATGGCTGTAGAATACCTTGCATGACAATCCACTTACCCAACCAGGCATGAGACCGAGACCACCGAGTCGAGAACCAACACCAAGAGCACCCTTACGACCGAACTCGACCGCGACGAGACCGAATGGTTCATCACGAGAAGGGATCAAGGCAAAGTCGGCTCCACTGAACAAGTATGGAGGGAGAGCAGTGAACTCGGGCTTGGAGAAGACGCGGTCCGGGTAAAGTTCCATGAGGCGAGCCAATTTCTCTGCGGCGAACTTTCCGTAGAGATCGATGACGGGTCCGACAGTGATGACCTGAATCGTCGGGTACTTCTCGAGCCTAAGAAGCGATCATCAGTTCACATGCCTTTGGGTGGGGAATACGGAGAAGAAGCCGCGCTGCGTCAACAAAAGGAAAAGGAAATACTCACATAGCAGGCATGATATCCGCAATCAAATCGACACCCTTCTGCTTCGACCAACGACCGACAAACACAAACAGGTCCGAGTTCGGGTTCTGTGCGATACCAGCCCATTCCTGCGCCTGTCTCTTGAATTCCGGTCGCTTCGACTCCGCCTCCTGATCAACCGCGATGTTCTTCGTCGAAACCGGCTTCGCGTCCAACGCCTCGATATCACTGGGGTCGGGATTTGGTAATGAATCGACATGTTTGAGGGTCCAGAGGGCAGGGTAACGAGCCCAAGAACGTTTGCCATACTTATCCGACACACCAGCGACACCGATGGAGTTTTGATGAACGGAAATAAACGAGGCGGCGGCATGGAGCAAGTTGAAGGTGTTCCCGAATTGGACATATTTCGTACAGTGCTCTTTGCTGACGTTGAACGCAGAACAGACTTCCTTCATTTCTTCCTTCGTACGAAGCGGCCACAGACCCTGGAACTCGGCATTGTGAAGAGACAAACAGACAGGGATGACCTTGGGAAGCAGATAGAGGGGAGCAAGGGCGCCGTGGTAATCGTTGATGTGGTATATGTCAATATCCGGGTTGCGTTTGACGGTCGCAGCAATAGCCTGGTTCCAAGTCGAATAGAAGATGGCCGAAGACAAGTCATCCATACGAGCGGGGTACGGGTCAGCCTTGGTTTGAGCACGGAAGACAGGAGAATCCAAAATGACGTAGGTGATGTTGTCCAAAACGTGTTTCTCGACTTCGATGAGGTAAGGTTCTCCGAAGATAATGACCTCGATCGGCTCAATTGGCTCGCCAGCGGGATAATCGACGTCCTTAACCTTGGGAACGACCCAGATCAAATCGACATCCGTCATCGACTTGCCCATCAAACTCGACATGACACCGAGACCTCCAATCTTGACCTTGAGCTTCCAGTCGATAATCTCGTATTCGAGCGTAGCGATCAAAACCTTCCTTCTCTTATGCCTGTCCTCTGGCCAGCCGATGATCTCCGTTTGCTTGTGACTCGAGAAACCGAGCTTCTCTCCGATGGACCTGTCGTCGTCGTCCTCTTTCTCGAGTGACTGGTATCCCTTCGAGATGACACCGTATTTGTTGTACTGGATACCGTAATGCGACCGCATGAAAATGTAGGCGGCAAGGAAGGCGGTGAGGAAGGGAATGAAGAGGAGGAGACCGTAGAGGATACTGCTGATAGTCGAATGACCCCTTGGCTCGATGCTCCAGGTCATTGTTGCGTCGTCCACAATCAAAGTCCACGAGAGGTAAGGTTTGGGCGGGGCGGACATGTTGACAAAGTTCTTAGCCAGGGAGGTCGGAGGAAGCCTATCGAGTACGCCATCGCCGTCGGCGTCACCGTAGAAATAGTCATCGAAGTCGTATATGTTGAACTGAATCGACGAGGGCCACCCATCCATAAAGTCGAGTTCCCACTTTCCCTCGTCGTTCTGCTTCATCGCCGCAGGAGTGTCCTTATCGAAGCCAAACCGATTGAACTCTCCTCGAGCGAGGAAACGGGGGACCCGGCGGGGTTTGTCGTATTGGAAGTCGGCATGTGCAACAGTGGCAGCAGAGCTCGCGGCCTTCGCCCAATCTGAAAAGCAACACGCGCGGTGAGCTTATACTCAATGACTGAAGAGGCCCAACTCACAGTTCATGATGACGTGATTCCCTTTCCAGAAGAACTTCTTGTTCTTGAACTCCGATTTGGGAATGGTGGTGGAATCTTCCCAATCCCTCCACTGGGTCCAGTTTTTTCCGAAGTTGACGCTGTACCTCAACTTCTCGGCTCCAAGCGCACTGTGAGTAAAGACGAGATTGTCACCACTTTCGACGAGCGCGGTCGTGTCGTAGTCAGAATCTGGGAAGACCATGACGTTGTTCCTCTTGCCCTTTCGAAGGAGGAGGTGGTCGGTAGCCTAATCGCGCAAGCAGAGTAATTGGTCAGAAATGGTGCTAGGAACCCAGGTGTAAAGAGATGACTTACTCCCGTTCCAACTCCACCTTGGTTCTTTGGGTCCTTGATCGTAATCGTCAAAATACCATCCGCAAAATTATCGATCGTCGCCTTCCAGTACCACCTCGAGACCGTTGCTCCAAGGACGGCCGCTGGCCTGACATTTGAATCCGACATCGTCTGACACTCAACCGAACCCGATTTCACCGAAGGAGAGGAACCCTTTCCAGACGAGGCGAGAGAGAAAGTCATCGACTGCGTGACGCTATCGCAATCCATTAAATCCGAGAATTCAATCTGAACGTTGACGCTATTGGGGTTCTGACTGTCCGCAGTCACTTCGATTCGAGCGTCGTGTCCGGGAGTAAATCTGCTAAGGGCGGGGATAGGTGCGACCCATTTTTCTGCGAGGACGAGAGCTTTGAAGTCGTATGGTTGTAGGGTGACCGACTCGAGACATCCAAAGTACGGGTCTTTTCCATCAAAGAAGAACGGTCGATCCGAAGTTCCCAAGGTGTAGTTCTCGAAAGGATATAATAGATTTCGGACAACCGCATCGGCACGGAAGGGACCCTTGATACTGTCATCCGCCGTGCAGTTGCTACCGTGAGTGGCCGTGGCGTTCTCGTTCGTGTACAAGAACCAAACTGTGTCGTCAAAGGAAATGTTTTGAAGCGGCAAGAGACCACCCCTGGAAACACTCCAGAAACCCCTCTCGGTTGCAGAATGATTCGAGAAGGGGAGGAAATCTTGGTGGGTCCAGTTCCCGTGCTGCACGAGAGAGAAGCCATCGTTGAGAACTTGATATCTTGCACGTAAATCGAAGAACTGCTTGTAGAGTCGCCGTACGTCAGCGGTGGGGTCGAAGTGATCGAGCGAGTTCCAGTCGTCTTGACATCCAAGGGCAGCCTTTACAAGCGGGAGGGCTTGAAGGGCTTCCGAACCGAGATGGTAGCATCCATGACGCTGCCAAGCCTTGGTGGCAGACATAGCTTGACGACTGGTGGTGAAATGTCAGCATTTAAGAAATTCCGATCCACGCCTGGGTGACTTACCCGAAGATGTAGTTGTCAGCGGTGTTGTCGAACAAATAGAGGGCTTGTTCTTCGCCGTAGTAAAGCTACACAGACCCATCGTTTCAGTACACAACAAATGTGGATGCTTGACGAGAGAAAAAAACTGACCAGAGGTGCACCGGGGAGTAATAAACTTGCAATGAACGTTCCAAGAGCGGCCCTCTGAGTTCCGTTGACCAATCCATCCCACCGGAGGATATCGAAGTTGGACATGCCGTACAAATGTCTCGGGTCGATCTCTCCGGTGAACGCGTTGATGAAGTCGTTCTCAACGAAAAGCGTATTCCAGGCGTCGACAAAGTTGATGGGGATATCGTACCCGACTTGAAGGTTACCATCCAATCCAAGGAACCTCTGGAAGGCACGGTACACGGAGTAGTGGAAGGCAACGGAATCGAGACCGTTGAGGGGAGCCTTTCGAAGGAAATACTGGTCGTCATTGGCGGTGACATTCACCGCCTCACCAAGACCTGGGGGTCGTTGGTCTGGAGTCCGACCGCGTCCACTGAAGAACGTATGCTAAGCATATGCAGAGTTTCAAGAGCGCAACCTTCGAGGACTCACATATAGAGTGCACCGAGGGTGTTTCCACCAGTAACCTCGCCATTGATGAAGAAATTGTTTTTTCCCAGATCGGCAGCACACTTCCTAACTCCAGCGGACCAATTAGCCATACCATCAACAGTAACCTGAGTTGCCTTATCAATACGGATAGCGTCGAAATCGAGAGCCTTGAGGGCAATACACGAGAACTTGATGAGCCTCTCCATGACGCTGGGTTGCCATTCTCGAAGACGATCTTGGACCGAGGCGAACTTGGTAAGCTGACGTTTCCAATCGGGATGGACACCGAACGCTTCGAGATCTCCGTATTGATCGAAATCAGAAGCTTTACACCCATCCGCTGGCATGGCGGCCTCGGGATCCGTAACGACGGTACCCTCTTCGGCGTAGAACGTCGGGAACACGCAAGATGCGTTCCTGGAATTGTCGATCTAAATCAATTCGATCGTCAGTAACCTGAATGCTGAGAAGTGGGTCGAAGATCCCGTACCTTGAAATCCTGATATTCATTGAAGTTCCACGGGAAGTACTTCAGTTTCTTGTAGACCGCGTCGTGCTCTTCTATCGTGAACTCGCCGGTGGCATTCTCGAAACTGTTTACGCAATGGGTTGAGCGGGAGGATCGCAAGATAATAGATTGCGTGGATTGCTCACCCTTTCCAAGCGATGAGATCACCCATGGTTGCAACCGTGAAATCGACGACATAGTACATGCCACGAGCATGAACAGCGTCAATCAGTGAGCGCCATTCCTCACGTCGACCCCAGTGAGGATCGAGGGTGGTGAAGTCCAAGGCGGAATAACCTGCAAAAAGTACGTAATAACGACGCGCGCACAGCAAGAAACGGCCACATCATCCGCGATGATAAGGGAATATGAAAAGAAGAAGCCAATGAAATGAGAACACGAGCCAAGGAAGAGAAAAAACGAGTCGACGCACTGTCCGCTTGCCAAAGCATGTTGATCCAGGGGGTACCAGAAGCAAAGATAGCCTTAATACCCATGCCAGCCAAATAATCCAACTTGGACTCCAATCCAGCGAGGTCACCACCAAACCTCAAATTCGTCTCCCTCCAATCCCACTCAAACTCGGTCTGGAAGTAATCGTTATTGGTTGGGTCACCGTCGGCGAACTTGTCCATGAGAATCGTGTAGTATGGGATGCGCCAGTTATCTGGTGACGGGTTGTATTTTGCTGGCACAAAATCGGTGTCATAGTCTAACGGCGATTGTGCGTTTTGGTTCGTGTTGAGGTTGTATGCAGAATAGGTCTCGTTGTAGGGAGCCGCGAGAACTGATGATATGAAGGGCGTGACGAGCCCTAAAAGAATTGAGAACCGCATGAGGACAGGGCGGTGAGTGTCCTCAGGGGTCTAGAATGATGTTCGCTGGCAAGATCGATGCTGAAGTGTGAGGGTTTGAAGGTAAGGGGGAGAGATATTCGGTCACTGTCAAGAGGGGGGGAGGTGAGGGGGTGAACGATCGAGGAGAAACGGTGAGAACACGGAGAAAGAGAAGATATAATAAAAACCGCAGGCGTACGTCAAGCATTGCCTTGCTGGAGGGCAAGGTTCGGTTAACTCTGATATCCGGTGCAGTTGGAGTGGGGGGGAGGAGAGGGAGAAGGCGAAGTTGTTACTTGGCTGAGCCACCGTGATTGTCGGACTTAGAACGTAGACACGCCCAGACCAGGAGAACCTGGAGCGAAGGGGATACCGAAACGGATTTCTTATTTCACAGCCAGCCCAGACTCGGAATTACAGCGCTGATCATGTCCGCGCCGCCGCTCCGATCACTTTCAAGTTTACCGCTTGTACCCCTCACAACAAATTCCAATCTTGATGCCTGAGAAGGGCGCCCACACTCCCTCGTCCGTCCTCTTGAGCGTGTACGACTACACCAATCCTTCTCAGACGTAGAGCTGGTCGTTCAATACGAAAACAGGATCTCAACTCACCGGCGGGACAGCGCCTCGGGTCGGACATCACCGCAGATCCGGATCCCCTGACTGGCTTTACCCCTGATTGCCAGGCAACACAGCCTCACTAGCCCGGCAATCCCGGCCAAGACGCCGCCCTTGGGATATCTTCACCCACTTTGCTGCTGTCCGTCCCCGATGAATTCGGCTCCCCATCGCCCTTAGGCTTATGTTCATCACGCCAATCAAATCGCGCCCATGAATCGTCCAATCGCATGCTGTATTGCTGCAATCTCCACGAAACACGAAAAACTACGACTTGAATAGACCATCATATCTATTCAGACAAGAATACCACTCGCGGTCTGTCACCGGCAATTCCATGAGTGACATGCGTGACAGGACACGACAGCAGAGTAAAACAAGCTCACCGAAGCTCTTTTTTGCATCGCACCAGCACCTCCCTTTCTTGTGAACCTCACCTTGAGGACAGTGCTGAAACAAATATTGAGGCTCTGAGCGGGCGGGACACAGGATGGCAAAATCAACGTACCATGAAAGGATTGTGGAGGTACCCAATCTCGTTGAAAAAGTGGATCTGATCTTTCCGCGCAAACAGCGCAGCGCCAATACTGTGCACGGGGGCATCGCCCCAACGCTATTAAAAGAAAGACGTCACTCGGGGATCACCAAAAGCCCTGGCTTCGCTGCCTCACCTCATAGTAAAATCCACCCTTCTCGTCCAAAAACTCCACAAACTTCGTATAGGCCTCACCTCTCCAAAAGTCGAGATCACCGATCTCAAAGTTACTCCAGACTAGTGCACCAAGTCGGTCAAACTCCGGGGAATCTCATGGAAAGGGGGAGGGGAGCGTTCTCACAGTGGCAACGATTGTAAGTCTCTCCACCGTCATCGGAAATAAACCTCATTGCGTTGTCTGGTGATACCAGTCCCGGATTCGCTGCGGTGAATTCTGACCGGGGCGAAGGGTGAAGGATGAAAAGATTTTCAGAACACGAGGTCGGTAAGTAAGTTATCCCCTGTTTGGTCACTTCTCCCATACCTTTTACAGCGTTCCACAGGGTCGGGATCGTTGCTTCGTATTCATACAGCGATATTGTGAAACCTAAAAGGCGCCGGATTATCAAACTCTCCTCTGTGTAAGCACACCGGAGATTCGACCTCACCGTACACCTTTCTGTGGTCCTGCATGAACAAGAATGGATCGAAGTTTAGGTCACAGAAGAACCTGACATCAGGTCTAACCAACAAGTAAAGGGGCGATCATCAGTGACCCATCACTCCGAGGAAGCCGGGTCGCCCGACACGTACTCCATGCGCCAGTAATACTTGAAATTCTTGAGGAGTTCGTGCTTGAAGAAGAATGCAGAGTTATAGCGGCCTAGGATGTAAAAACCCTCGGATCGGTCAAGAAAGACATTTCGCAAGACAAGGTCAATGCGAATCGAAGGTACGAAGAAGACTTACACATGTTTCGGTAAGGCACGCTTCCTAAGCCAATCCCGGAGCGAGAACGTAGGGCGTAAATAGATTCTTCTAGCCGGTTCCGCAGGAAACGAGCGACAAAACTCACCTCCATAAATAACTTGGTTCTTGACCATCTCGTTCCGTGCCGCAGTCGCCTTCTCTTCGTCGATCCAATCCGGTTGATACCAATGATCGTGCGGAATCAATCCAAAATGAATCGGAGCATCCGTCAAGATCTCGACCCGTCTACCTCACAAGCGCACAGAACAGAGCGAGCGGGTGAACAAAAAGACGAGGGTCAACAATCGAAAAAGAGACGAAAGAAAAACTTTCCACTCACGACTTGAACTCGGGCGAAAACTCCTCCTCGTTCAAAAACACATACGGATACCCATACTTCCTATTAAACCTATCCTCCATCTGCTTCATACTGAACACTATCCCATCGATATCCCCGTTCCTCGCCAACGACACAATGGCAGCATTCGCCTTCCGTTCCTGCGGGGGCGGTTTGTCGTCCTTCGCAGTGTCAAAATACTCCTTTGGAATCCCGTTTTGATAAGGCGGTTTGCCTGAAGGACTGTTGAACTTGTCTTTGATGTTCGATATGGAAGTCGCTCGACCGTACTCCTCGTGTGAGAAGCTAAGGATGTAGTGGAGACTGATCTGTTCGAGTTAGGACACAGGTTAGACTCAAGTTACCGGTTGTGCGACGCAACACCACGACAGCTCGGAGCGTACGCACGATTATGAACAGCGCCAGAAAGATGTATCGGACTGGAGTCATCATCTTGACGGCTGGTTTGCCAACGCGATAGGCGTGGGCGGAGGGGAAGTGAGCGTTCAGTCAAGAGGTTTGGACTGTACCCCCGGTGATGCGCTCAAGCGCCCCGCAGCCCTGCATCGCGCGATCAGATGAAGGGACGGTCGTCATGGCCATCTTGCTACTTAGATCTTCCTCAACGGAAAAGCAGGTGTAAAGGCTCCATCGCTATAAATATAAGCCGACAATTACATTCGCCTGCCTGCATCGAAATTGTATCTAAAGGTTCAAAAAGCCACCCGGCTAGGCGAAGAGAAAGTCCCTCTCCGCCTCGCTTGGTGAAGTATATTGCAGGCCATCGCTGGAGATGCAAAAAAAGAAAAGGAGCAGCGCAAGAATGTGAATCAGAAAAAAGGGATAGCGGACGCCACAGGTGTCCTACAATACGGTCAAGTTGCCCCCGGATTTGGTGTTTCGAGTCTAGGAGTCATGGTGAGGATATCTCCCCTCACATCCTCTCCACAAGTACAATATTCTTCCCGCGAGAACCGTCACCGATAACGTATACTCGTGCCAGGGGCCGTCGTAGAGGTGGGGTTCACAACGAGGCGTGGATTTCAGTTTTTCACGCTCAGCCACTTGTTCAGGCATGAGAACTGAGTGAAGTCTGACGAATCACATCCACACGGACGGTGCACGGAAGGTTCAGGTAAGCGGGATACAAGGGTGCGAAATGGGGTCATTGCTTACCGAAGTTGTTCTTCGGATTGCACGAGCATTTCCCATTCGACCAATCGACGCCCTCTGGGCAGTGTGTAAAGTAATCGTGCTGATATCCGATATCCTTAAAGAAGTGGATTTGGTCTTTGCTTTGGAAGAGTCCGGCGGCAACGCTATGTACTACGGCATCTCCCCAGCGCTGAAGAGATGACTCTCAGTCCCGTTAGAACCAAGACCATGAATCGACGGCACTCACCTCGTAGTAAAACCCTCCAGAGGCGTCGAGGTGGTCAAAGTACTTGGTATACGCTTCGCCTCGCCAAAGGTTCATATCAGCAATTTCAAAATTGCTCCAGACTACGCGACATTCGGAACCATTAGTACGATGTGGAGATGGGCGTTAGGAAAAAACATCTGCGCTTACAATGGCACAAGCTGTACGACCTTCCTCCGTCGTCGGAGAGGAATCCCATCGCGTTATCCCTGGCGACGTACTGCGGGTTCTTCTTGATGAAGTTGGTCATTGTGTCCCAGAACGTCGGGATCGTTTGCACATATTCCAACATCGCGAGCGTGAAACCTGGGTGTCATGGTGACTGAGTCTCGGGAAAACACCCTCCGGTTGTCGAATGCTTACTGTACGTCTTGTTGTGTTCTTCCATGAATACAAACGGGTCGTACTGGATGTTGCAGAAGTACTTGATGTCAGGCCTAGCTCATGGTCAGGATCATTCAAGCAAGGAGGAAACAAACTTGACTGACTCGACGCGCCAGTAGTATCTGTAATTCTGCAGCAGCTCGTGGCGGTAGAAGAATCCAGAATTGAACCGGCACATGTTACGATATGAGAGACTCCCTGAATGACCATCAGCGCACTCCAGTGATCAGCGGTCCATCGCCGCGTACCTCCATAAACAACGTTGTTTTCCTCCATCTGTTTTCGTGACTTCGAAGCCTTGTCTTCGTCGACCCAGTCCGGTTGGTACCAGTGGTCGAGAGGGATAACACCAAACTCCACCTTGGAGTAGGTCACCATGCTGACGCGTTTCTTGAAGTCATCCGTGAACTCGACCTCGTTGAGGAAGACCCAGGGATAGTGATACTTGTGGTTGAACCGGTCCTCAAGCTCTCGGATGCTCTTCACCGCTCCATCCACCTCCTCGTTCCTACAAAGCATCAACAAGACCGCGTTTGCCTTTCCGAGTTGTGGGTCGAAAGATCCCGCATCGACCACGGCGGTGTTGGCTTCTTTCTCGCCGTTGTTGCCGTTGAACAGACTCGAAACCGATGTTTTTTGGCCGTAAGACTCGTTGGAGAAGCTGAGGATCGAATGGAGGCTGATCTGGGGAGAAGGAAGGTGGTGGCGGAATCAATACTGGGAAGGAGAAGAAGCGGAAGAGCGACGTACGAGGACGAAGACGACGAGGACGACATAGCGGATTGGGGTCATGGTTATCCTCGAAGGCAACCCGAACGGGATGCTCTGCCTGGACATGGTGAGAGGAGAGGGAGGGTGGACGTGGAGGGGAAAGGACGCTGGGTCATGATAAGTAAATAGCCTAGGGAACCAGCGCGGAGTCTGCGATCAGTCGGGCTACCATCCGATTGCTCCAACCTTCGAACGTCCAAGCGAAACGGAGATGAAAATAATTTGTGTTGTGCTTCTGCCCGCGACCCTCCCGCCCCCGTTCCAGGCTACATAATAATTCTACTCCTAACCCATCGCCGGGCCACGAATCAACAGCAGCTGCGGACAGGTAGTCAAGCTGTCGTTTCCCTGACGCCACGGAAGGCCGCAGACACTTAAGCGGCAAAATGGGCGGAAACCTCGCCTCCGATACCATCTGCACCACACCACCCAGAACAGACCAACGACTCCTTTGAAAGCCCAAGGCAGAGGTCAATCTGATCCGTGTTTGCACCGATCTCCGTTTGACACGACGGAAGAGAAGACGTCCGAGCCAAAACCGTCGGTCGCATCCCGACCCGGTGCAGTCACCGGTGAGGTTAAAGTTCATACCGTTGAAACGGTGACCTGTGGTTTCTTCTTCACTCGAAGAAATCGATTCATCCTGGTGTCTCGTCCGCAACATGACGATATCTGGACGTGTGCCTGTGTCGTGACGGCTTCTCAGAGCTCACCGCCTTTTGTCCCCTTTATCCCCCGGTGAAGGTACCGGGCCGCTACCCACCATAGCAAATCCTGAAGAGTTCGCTGTGGAACGGTGAGCCTTCTGATTCTTCGTCGTGTTGTTTGACTGACTCTTATTCTAGCACGCAGTCGAGAAGGTGGAACTGAGGAAAAAGTCGATGCAACTGAGGAAGATACTGGAAACAACACGGAGATAGGGCGATGCGTTAGGCTCAATTCTTATTGCTCGTCCCTTGACATTTCGTATTTCGCTAACCATATTCACCCCCCGTTTAGGCAGAAAGGAGGGCCCGGCGACACGGGAGGATCTCCACATTCGATTCCAAGAACATTGCCGGAGATGCCGAGGAGTACGACAAGGAATCCATGAAGACTCACGACGACGATCCGAAAACGTCATCAACACTTGTATGCCGTGCATGTTGTTCAGAGTTTTTGCTCCTCGGTTGTGCACTTTCCCGACACCATTAGGGAATCAACACCGCGATTGCATCATTCGCTGTTATCTGTTTCGTCCCCAACTGTAGCAACCATCATTTCGGGTTCTAAAAGTCTGGGATGGTATTCTGGGACACTTTGTGGAATGGACTGACTCACCACGATGCCCCGTCGTCCTTTCGGAGTCGATCTTACAAAGTCGAACTCACAAATTCACAATATCCACCCACCTACTCTTTGATTCCTATCAATCTTGATTGTTCGTTAGGCCACAAGAAATGCAGTTCGTATTTGTAGGTTTGTGCCACGTCTGGATTACCACAGCGATGTCGTCCCGTGTTCTTACTCTCGCACTATACCTACCCGGATGTCAATTAATTTGGTTACCGCTCCCTTGGGGCGCGCAATTGCTGTTTGTGGTCCATTGTTGGGTATGCGACTGCCTCACCACGGCATGATATTGAATGCTCTTGGCCGCACTATTCCGCGGAAATCCTGTAGGAAACGGTCTATCGAAACCAGGATAGCTGCAATTACGTGCCGCCAAATTTCTCTTTTTCTATAGAAACGTCCGAACCCCTTATTTTCGTACTGAGGGAATGTTGTACACAGGAAAGCAGAGGTATGCGACGACAGTACATCATATCATAAAACACCACTCCCTTCTTCGTTGGGAACGGACCGCTGTTCGGACGTCCCTCACTCGCTTAGGCATCCCTCAGCAGATGCCAACAGAGATCGTCGACGACTGGACCTGCTGCTCATCCCCATTCGCATTGGGCTTTAACCTTTTTGAAGGAGAATCCTCGGTGTCACCGTCACAAGGTGAACGCTGGCGTTTTGCGCTGGTGGGTGGACGGGCAGAGCGACGGCCGTTCTTTCGATGTCGAGCCGGGGGTCCAGCAGTAAACGTTGCGCGGAGGTGTGGCTCCTCGAATTTAACACCAATGGTACCGGTCTTGCGTTCCAGACGATCCTTGTTAGCTTCGAGTTTCTTCCTCCACATATCCCCAAATGCCCTCCCGTCGTCCCACAGCGGGTTTGGAAACCTATCTTTGTAATGAAGGTCCATCGCCTCGCGCAGCCAATCTAAGACATCGACGTTTCCCTTAGACTTCAGGCCCTCGGTGAACCTGCGGTCGATAGCGTTGAGTCCCTTGCAAACATAGTTTTTAGATGTTGAGGCACTAGTGAAGAATTCGTCCAACCACCACTCGAGGGGGCGGTCCGATGCGACCGGGAGCCATCGCAGGGCAGAGTACAGGACAATGTAAATGAAAGCCTCGAGGTCATCCTTGAGCTTGTAAACGTGGCACATCCCGTCCACTGCACCGAGGGACTTGAAAGCGCGGGTTCCCTGGGCTCATGTCAGAGATGATAGTAAACACGAAAGGGGCTTCTACATACGGGGAGTATGGAGGTGTCGGTGGGGACATTGTCGACTTTGCGGCTGAACTCCCAGTCGATGAGATATCCGACCCTCAAGGTCCCACCCGCATCTCTGTATAGGATGATGTTCCCAAGGCTCAAATCCCGATGGAGGGTGTCCGCCTTGTCATGCGCGTCGATCACAGCTATACCATGAGATCAGTAAAAACTTGTGGAGAGACACCGAAACCCACCTAAGTAGGCGCCGTGTGTCCCCTCGAGAAGCTCCTTTGAACCTGAAAACGTCTCAAGGGGATACCCAGCCTTCCTGGTGACAAGTCGGTAATGCACGCGCGGGCTTATCCCCAATTTGCGGCGCTCTTTTTTCGTTAGGCTGACCACCCAGCGCTTTCGGGCAAGTTTATCCGTGTCTGTGGCCTGAGCCACACCTACATCGACCTTTGTAAGGGAGGAAACGAACGATTCGCATAAGGACTCACCGTCGTCTTCAGTGACGTCGCCGTGGGCAACTAGCGGCGGGATGTTCCTCACTCCCTTCTCGTGGAGGCGGCGCAGGATATCACCTTCGCGCTCGACCCCCTCCACGTTTGATCGCCAGACATCCTTCACAAAAACGACTTCCGATTCCTGCATGTTTTCCTTGACCACCACGCCCCAGTATCCACGCGTCGAGCGTCCGGTAGGTGAACGCGACGTGAAGCACGGCCGGGAAACCAAAACCTGGACAAGTTCCCCTTCACGCTCCACGGAGGGAACGAGCAGTCTCGTGATGACTTCCTCCTGGTAGTGCTCGTTGACTTTGTCGATTAGGCCCGGGTTGTCCCTTTGCATGCTGAGTTGATCCATGACGTGCTCGGTAATTCTGTCACGAAAGAGTTTTTCGTGCGTTGCATCACGCGAGGGCTGAGCGGAGAGGTCCCAACCACGTTCCGAGTTCGAGGCAGAGGCGAAGGCCCAGAGAAAGGTAGCGAGAGGTCGGCTTTGTAGTCCACAGCCTGCGAAACGACGACTCCTTCTCGATCCCAGCGTAGGAACCGGACGAATCTTCCTGATATGGACAACGAGAAGACGCAGGTGCGGAACTGGCGGGTCATCAGAATTTCTGCGTAGGCCGCGTTTTGACCGAGGGCTGCCACTCTGCGATTGTCGATGTCGAGAGTCGGGTCCGCAGTGAACCGATACGGGCGATGCGCGTCTTCGCCATCCTGCCCGTCATCAAAGCTGTGGGGCCAGCGGCTGCCCCAACTGTACATAATCCTGTCCAAGTACTTCAACTCCTCCTCCTCCTCCTCGCCTTCACCGTCTTCCTCTTCCTCATCTTCATCGCTGTCATCACCATCGCCAAAGCAAAGAGGTAAGGGGGTGGTGTTTTCAAGCCCGGCTGGATCGGTAAAAAAGTCGTCGTCGGGGCTAACAACTGGACCAGTCCCATGTGAGCAACGTAGACGTAATTGCATTTTGTCAGTTGTTCAACTGGCTTCCTCGACCTTGTCGGGATTCCCCCCCTTTCCTTTATGGTGGGTAGTCGCACCTTGGTCCTCTTCCCTACGGGTCGGCGACAGTTCAAGAACGATCCTCCTGTCCTCTTTGTGCATAAGTACAATGTCCGGTGCGATACCGCCGATTTTGTCACGATGGTTGTTGGATGCGGTTCTGAAAGCAAGGTCGGTAGGTTCCACGATCCTGTTTAGGCAAGGAAGCTCGAGCGAAAGTCAGTTCATCTACCACGGGAGGATTAGGTGGTGCCGAGGGTTACCAGTTGCACACAGAGCTCCTTCTCTGTGCGTGGTTCAGCTGAAACAGAGTCGAAGGAGATAGACTCGAGGCGTGTGGGGGGAATGTCGGGGAGCTGGAGGTACCGCCTGATGAACTTCTTTATGGGCATTGGGCCGATGACCTTGGGAGTGATATCCTGGACGATCCTCGGGTTTCGGTCGGCGGCTGTTTTGGACAACCTTGCAACGCTCTGCTTGTAGAGACGTGGAGTGGGGGTAGAAGGCGTGGTCATTTCAGCTCGCTGTTTTCCAGGTGCGGTTGGATTAGGGGGTACGCCGCTCGTGAAGGTGGTGGTCATCGGGTGTGACATTTGTGAGTCGTCACAGGAACTCCTGAGGAGAACTTCAACTTGCGCTTGTGGCCACTCACGTGGCGCACAATTATCAACAGTGGGATGAGCTGGCTGGGGACTGGGGAGCCTTAGATCGATGAACTGAGGATGGTACTCAATCGACGGGGTGCACAACTCCCCTCATACACCGTCTGAACAAGAAATGGTGCGTTGTTTCAGCTCGCCAAGCATATCCCCGCTGATTTCCACATAGACAGATGATAAAGCTGCGAACAAGTCAGAGACGGGGACCATGCGCAAAAAACGTCGACGGTCTTCCAACACCCCCC
>Ga0307515_10007315_pt1 | contig 21856 bp, 4 predicted proteins | sample 17_EM_MG_FD_194513 | JGI IMG/M metagenome (GOLD analysis project Ga0307515, IMG submission 194513) | Populus trichocarpa ectomycorrhiza microbial communities from riparian zone in the Pacific Northwest, United States - 17_EM | ecosystem: Host-associated > Plants > Roots > Unclassified | place...
AGGGAGGCACTAGAACGGCAGCCAGCAGAGGACCGTTGCTAGAACTAGATGACTATCGCTAGAACCAGACGACCGTCGCCAGAACCAGACGACCGTCGCCAGAACCAGACGACCGTCGCCAGAACCAGACGACCGTCGCCAGAACCAGACGACCGTCGCCAGAGCCAGACGACCGTCGCTAGAACCAGACGACCGTCGCTAGAACTAGACGACAACGACTAGCTAAACACTATAAACGATTCGATCGATCGATCGAATCAAGGTAGCACAGACAGGTAGGCACAAACAGGGAGATGCTGACGGGTAGGCAGATGCAGACAGGTAAGCAGATGCAGACAGGCAAGCAGATGCAGACAGGCAAGCAGATGCAGACAGGTAGGCAGATGCTGACGGGTAGGCAGATGCTGACGGGTAGGCAGATATAGACAGGTAGGCAGATGCAAACAGGTAGGCGATGCAGACAGGTAGGCGATGCAGGCAGGTAGGTAGATAGGCAGGTAGGTAAGTCAATAGGTAGATAGGTAGAAGAGAACCATCGCTATATTATATTAAATTATCTAAAATAATATTATTTATTTTGCTAGCCTTATAAATAGCTTTAAAATAGCTTTTATTTATTTAAAATATGCTATTAGTATAAAAGAGGTAAATATAATTGTAGTTGCCAAATGCGCAGATTGCTGGCAGGTTGCGTGTCAAAAAAACACGACATAGGCTAGTCGGTCGAGTTGCCAAATGACCTCAACTGCGCGCCAATTGCGTCAACCACCAACCATTGAGGCCATTGAAAGGGTACCATATTTTGCCGATGTAGTAACTCTAGCCGTAAGATTATTTAGAGCCTTAATAGCTATTATTGCAATATTTAACCTAGAGTGCTAGTAGGGCGACGCCGTTAACGTATTTATTAATAGCCTAATTAATAAGGTCGTTTATATTAAATGCCTTAATAAATTTATAATTAAAGGTAAATGCCTACTACTTTAATAAGCGCTCTATAGATTACGACAATTACCTCTACTATAGTATAGTAACTTAACTATAATATATAAAAAAAGGCTTAAAGCTAGTAGTGAAGGAGCTTTGCCTATATTATAACGATTAGCTAATAGTCTTCTTCTACGTTAATAATATTATAGCTGCCTATAGGAAGAAAGACCTTTAAGGAGTACCTTATAAAAGGGTACAAGATTAAGGACCTAGGTAACCTTACCTAGTTCCTAAGAATTTAAATAATTCGCAATATAGAGAATAAGAAGCTTTAGCTTAACTAAAACTTCTATATTAATAAGATTATAATAAGTTTTAAAGTAAAGGACCATTGTAAAGTCTATATACCTATAGGTAATAAGGAACTTAAGCCTAATTTAAAATAAGCCTTAAAGTAGAATATATATACCTATTAAAGAAAGGTTAGATCTATACTTTATATAGCTAATATTACTTATTTAGATATAGCGAAAACCGTAAGTAAGCTATTAGAATTCTCTTAAAATCTATTACTAATTTATAACGTAGCTACTGTAAGAGTAATTACCTATCTTTATTAAACTAAGTATAAGGGATATTATTACAGACACCTTGGGTTGCCCTTAGGACAACTCCTAAACGCCCCTTAGATAGTTACTAGTTATATACTAAAGGCATGTACCCGTAATATATAGTCTCTACAATTCTAGAGGCCTTTCCTCCTTAAGGATTTGTCTTTCTTACACCAATCTATCCTATTCCACAATTATATCCTTATAGCCCCCTATTTACAAAGTCTCCTTATATTTAAATCCTTCCTACTCTATTTAGAAGGGCAGCTAGCTTAAGGACTAGATTATTTACTTATATCTTTTATTTATAACTACTATCCTTTTTTAAAATCTCGCGATAACCTAAATGGAAACTCTATAGATATTTTATAGAAAGCTATCGCGCCAAAGTAAAACGGTCCCTTTAATAGTAAGAGATTGCGACAATATAAACCTTTAAGTAAGACGGCTAAATAAGCCCTAATACCTAGATGCGCTAGAAGCTTTCCTAAGGCTAAAGTTAGAAAGTTACGAGCCTTAAACTAATTATCTATAAAATAGATATTGGGAAGCTGCTATAAGGCTCTTAAAAGCTATATAAAAAGGAGCTACTAATAAATATATTAGAAACCTTTAGGGGTAGGTTTAAATCTAGTAGAGCTTAATCTAGGTTAAATAAAATCTTTTATAACCTAACTAAGACTAAGGGCTTCTTAGAAGCTATTTAGTACCTATTTAAAGAGGTATAAAAGACTTAGAGAGGCATTTATACTATAAATAGAAAAAGAATATAAACTAACTAGCTAAGGCCTTTAATAGTTTAGAACTCCGCTATAGACCTAATGCCTAATAGCTAGACAATTAGGTTTATAAGGTAGATAACTTCTTTAAAATACTAATAATATAAATAATACTAAAGAGCGTATACGTTGGATTATTAGTAAGATTAAAGACTAATTACTAAACTAGATTATACTTAATTAGCTTAATAAAGAGTAAATTACTATATAGCTATAGCTGTAAACCTTTTTAGGGAAATAGACTTAAGACCTATATATTATATAATATAATAATATAGAGCTATTTTAGAATAAGATATAGCTTAACCACTATAACTTCTACTAGTTTATAAACTTTATAGAAACTTATACTTAATAGATAAATTTAAAGCCCTTTAAAAATAAGAATGGTAGTATTTATAAAAAGAAGATAATTAGTGTTACGGCACTATTACAGACCCTAGTCAGGGGCTCGGCCGAGCTCGGCCGACCCTTGGCGCTATATATATAGACATGTCCTTTCCTTAACCTTCTTCTAGTCCTCGTCTTAGTATTCTCGTTCACTGGCTACTAATAGATTCTGTTCTTTTGACTGAGCCTTTACAATTAGGTTTATTTAGGCTAAAATTAAGCTAGTAATTTATAATAAAATAAGGTACGTAGGAGCCCTATTACGGATTACTATATATACGGATTTTAAATAAACGGTTTTAAACGCTAAAGGTATAGTAAGGAACTAAACCTCTTTTAATAAAAAGCTAGGGGGTTGCTAAAAGTATAGGTACTTTAATAGTAATATAGGGCAGACCTAACCTTTAAAGAAACTGTTTTTAAAGAGAACTTTAAAAGGGTTAAAGTTAGGGGCCTTAAGTAATGGAAAAGACTTTTAGGGCTAGCCTAATACCTATTTAGCACCTTTATAGAAACACTTTAAAAAGTTAAGAAAAAACTTTAAAGGTAAATTCTATTAGAAAAATAAGCAAGGTAATAACTGCACTAATATTTTTTTTAAAAAAAAAGCCCTAGTTATAACCCTCTTCTAGCTATAACTAGGGTAAAATATAAAAGGAAAGACTCTTTATATTACTATTAAGCTAGAAATAGTATACTCTATAGGTAAGATATATTAGTTTTAAGCACTATATAATAGCGGCGCTAAAATTAATCTTATATAATATAATTTAGTAAAAGAGTATAAACTTATTCTATTACTAAGGTAGCGGAAACCTATTATAGGCTTTCTAAATAAGCATGAGATTAAACTATATAGTGTTTATAAGATTATAGTATTAGTAGCTAATATATATAACCGCACTAAGGTAGTTATGACGGCGCTGGAGCGCGTCACCTAGTCAGGGGTTCGCTTAAGACTTGGCATGTGTATATAGACGTCGCCTCACCACCTTCTCTTACTCCTTAGCTTAATATCTTCGTAATATAGCATTCGTTCGCTTAATCTTGCAAGCATTCGTTTAAGTCTCTATTGAGACATTTGTTCGATAGTTCGAGCCGTCACAGTAGTTAGCCCACAACCCTTTTAGGCAGCTAACTTTATAAATTATAATTTTATTCTTAGATATCCTTAGCTTATAAAAGTAGGTTTTAAAATATACTTTAAAATATAAGCCTTTAAATAGTAGAATAATAAAGAATTAAAAGGGCGTATTACTAATAACGTACTTTATAAGCGAGCTGCGCACCTAAGCAAGCTACGCACCTTAAAACTCACCAAAAAATAGAAAAATCGCACTTTAATATCTCGACAACCACTAAATAATAATTAATGCAAATTTAATAGCGGCCTATTAATGTAATAACTAACTTATATAGGAAGTATTGGAGATCTTATATAAGCGGAAGTAGGTTAAATAGAAAAGTGTGGCAATTCCGCCCCCACTTTCCTATTTAACATACTTCCGCTTATATAAGATTTCCAATACTTCTTATATAAGTTAGTTATTACATTAATAGGCCGCTATTAAATTTGCATTAATTATTATTTAGTGGTTGTCGAGATATTAAAGTGCGATTTTTCTATTTTTTGGTGAGTTTTGAGGTGCGCAGCTTGCTTGGGTATGAAGTACGTTAAGCTTAAAAGATATCTTAAAGAATATAGCTCTAGGCGAAATAGTATACGCTTTATACCCAAAGAAGTATTAGATCTAACCCCTATTCTATAATAAAATAGGTATAAAGCTTAGTATAGGCGATAACCCTTTTATAATAGATACCCTATAGGGAACTACTAAATAGGTCGCGGAGATATTATAGGGAGGCAGCAATCTTAAGAATCTTATAAGATACTTTAACTATTATAAGTTACTCTAGCTTAAGCAATACGTAGAGAGTATACTTTAGTACCTTAAACGTTGCGTTAAAGAATTCCCTACTCTCTATTAGCTACTATATATAATGGTTTAATATATAGTAACAACTACTATAATACGTAACGCTACCTATAAGTATTTTAAGGGAGCTCTAGGACCTACCTAATAATAATATAAAGGATAAACATGACCCTAATTTATTAAATATTCTATTAGGCCTAAGGGGCTTACTAAGGGTATTTTTAGGTGGATAAGCTAAAGTCCTACTATAGAACTTAGAATATAATTATATAATTAATTTAAAAAAGGTAAATAACTACTAAACTTTTTTATTTATAACTTCTCTTATAAAGAGCTTAAGATCCTATAAAAGTACCTTAATAGTTTACTAGAAAAGGGGTAGATTTAGCCTAGTAAGTTACCGGTAAATAGGCCAATTTTCTTTATTTTAAAACTAGATAGAACTATAAGGCTATATATAAACTAGCGCGGCCTTAATAAGATTATAATTAAAAACTATTACCTACTACCGCTGGTTAGTAAAATGCTAGAAAGATTATTTAGGGGGAAGATTTTTATAAAACTAAATCTATAAGACGCCTATTATAGGCTCTATATTAAAGAAGGGGATAAGTAAAAGACTACGTTTAAGACCTAATACGGCCACTTTAAATATCTGGTAATGCCTTTTAGGCTAGCTAATACGCCTATAATATTTTAATTATATATTTATAGAGTCTTAGGGGGACTAGTTAACCGTATATATATTATCTATTTAACTAATATCCTAATCTACTTAAAAAATAAGGATTAGTATAAGTAATATATCTATAAAGTACTAAAACGTTTAGATAATTACGGCCTTTACACTATGGCGTTAAAGTATATATTTAATACTAAGAGTACGTTTAATAACTTTTTTTTGGCCAGGCCGACTCCACTAGGTAGGCGCAGCCAGGTTAATACTTTTAAGGCCTACCTAGGCGCAATCTGCAGGGTATAAGCGCCTCTTCTAGACGCCAAAGTAGGGGTGCTTTCCACATAGTAGAAGGCGTTCGTTTAGTAGAAGCGTCGCTAGATAGAAAGGGTAGTGAGGAGGCTGTAGTTATATAATCCGCCTAGGACGTAGAACGATCAGTTAAAGCCTTATCAATAATATTAAACAATTCGTGATATCTACTTATTGCTTTTAATGGCCGACGTTAATACGCCCATAGAGGCTAGCCCTAACGACACTGCCAATGTTACTACTTCTACCCATACCTCTGCTAGCACCCCTCCCCTAAATACTACACCTAGTATAACGTTTTTTAAGGCGGCTACTACCTCTACTAAACCCGCATAAGCGTCTATATTAATATCTGCAATAAAGTCTTTAAGGAAGCGGCTAAGGAGAATTATAATAGTAATAACTCTTATAGCTGATAAGCAGGATAAGGATTAGGATACTAGCAATCTGGCTGCTAAAAGGACTTAGAGGAAGAAGACTATATAGGAAGGCGAAGTTGTTAATAATGCGGCCAAAGCCTATATATATTAAGCAGCCGGTATTAATTAATAGGGTAATAGAGGTTAACGGTGAATTAGAGGCTTAATTAAATTAGGAAGTTAGCTTAATTAAGTCAGGAAATTGGCTTAATTAGATAAAAAAAGCTAGTGATATAATTAAGCTATAATTAAATTATCTATCACGACTTTTTTATTAGTAGTGTTGCATGTTATTTTACTACTCTAGATACTCCATTAACAGATTAATTATTTCTACTGCTTACTACTTTTAAAAACTTCTACTTCTATTTACATTGCTTCTTTAATAAATATTAACGCCTCTTGCATCTAGAATATCTAGATACTGCTTCCACATTGCCTCCGCTATATCCTCCCGCCGCTAACTTATTCCACGCTTATCTATTCCATATAGAATTACGAATTCGTTAGTATCTGCATCCTCCTCACTTATATAGCCAGAGTCCTCCTTATTTAGGTCCTAGCCGTTTATATTTATAAAGTTATAAATCGCCGTTAACGCCTATACAATTTTAACCTAAGTCTTTAAGCTGTAGCTTTTACGGCCCTTATTAAGTATAGAAAAGCGGGCTTTTAAGACGCCAAATGCTTATTTAATTACATTCCTTAAGGAAGCGTGGCGTAAGTTAAACAGTTCTTTCTTATTCTTTAGCCTTTTATTTACTTTTATTTATTTCTTTAGATAATATCTATAATGGAATCCCCCGGGAGGTACATATCCAATAAGATGGTAGGAGGTTTTATCTATATCCTATCTATATTTTAGAAGACACAGTTAGACAAGTTAGGGGCGAAAGGTTTTACTAGCGTCTTAGAAGAAATATATAGGAAGCTAGTTCCCCTCTAGAGAAGAACTAGCGATTAGTCTCTAAATAGAAGTAGTTAAAAGCATTTATCCTTTAATATATAAAAACTTATTCTACCTTCTACTTACCTTTAACATACCTTTAACTTACCTTCTCCTTACTAGTAATACTGTCAATTAGATAATTATGTGTTCCGGTTAAGCTGGCCTTTTATAATTCTAATTGCTTATAATCCGTTAGGGACGTACGGCTATTAATTAACGATAATAGACTATACTCCTTTACCCTATAAAGTAACGCCCTTACTATAGAAGGCTTAGAGAGTCTCCCTAGAGGAGCGCATTCCCTCTACTTACGAAAGAGTGGACTAGGAAGCCATAGCTAGCTTATCTAACCTTACGGGACCCTTAGGAATAATTACTACTAGGGAGTTATTAGAGCGGTCGCTATATAAAACCCTATAAAAAATAAAGGAGTTAGGGATACAATTAAGATAAGTATATTAAGACTACTAAGAATAATTATAAGGACAATTAGGGGAAGTATAGACACCCCAGACACAAAGCGGACTTAAAGGAGTAACGCTATACTACGCTATAATGTTAGAAAAACCTAAATTCCGTATAAAGGAACCTAATAAGTACTATAGTAATAGTCTCCGGAACTATAATCGTTTTATCTATTAATAGAAAACTAAGTTTTAGCTAGATTTAAAACGTTACTCTAATAAGTATAATTAGATACTAATTGCTTCTACCTTCCTATATAGCACCGTTAAGAGTTTATAAATATACTATAAGAAGAAACTTACTACACCCCTTAAATTCAGCAAACTTAAGACCTGGTTAGTTAATTAGGTCTAAGACCCTACTAATTAAGGGATAAACTATAACTAGTAATACCATAACGCTAAATAGCGGGATAGTTAGACTGTGGTCCAGTTTATAAATTACTTAAAAGAACTAGAAGATAATATACCCTACTTAGATCTATAGGATGACGCTATATAACTTTACCAGCTACTCGCTAAGCTATAACCTAAGATTTAATAGGCTATATAAGAGAAGGGCGAAATTCCTACCTCTTAAGAAAAGCTTATCTCTAAAGCTACTCGGATTAAAAATGCTAAAAGAGACTATTTAGGCAAGCGAAAGGAATAAAACGCTAACGATAAAAAGCGTAGGACTAGACCTAGCTTTAATAATAGGGGTAAATTCCGACCTAACCGCTCTATAGAAGGACAACGCGAGTAGGCCTTATAGCCCTAGGGCAACGCTAGTTAACCCTAAAATAATAATAGGCAGAGACCTAATCCGTAGGAGGGGAACTGGGAGACAAGTACCTGTTATAACTGCGGTAAAAAGGGCTATATAAGCCGCTTCTACTAGTAAAAGAAGTAAGAGTCGGCTTAATTAGGAAAAGAGATAGCCTAGTAAATCTTTACTCCTTTACACTAGGCTAGTAAGAGAAGGAGGGAGTAAACTACCGTATGGTTATTCCTGTCTCTATTTGAGTTGATAATAAATAGGTAACGCGAGACTGCCTTATAGATAGCGGCGTAAGTATAGGGTTTATTTCTTAATTACTAGTAAAAGAATTAGATTTGGACCTTAGCGGCTTATAGGTGCGCACTATTTAAAGTATTAGAGGCTACTAGATTCCATACTATAGGGAATAGATATTTCCCGTTACTAGCTAGGACCGCAATAGTCTATAGAATACGCAGGAGATACGCTTCTGCGTCGCAGAAATTAAGGGGTATAACCTTATTTTAGGATACCCATGGCTTTACTAAGTTAACCTAGATATTAATTAGCCTTTAGCCTTATATCAACACCGGAAGTTTTAATTACGCATTATAGTTAAGGATTAAGAGACTTTCCTAAGCCATATATAAGAAGGGTAGGCATATACCATATATGCTACTCTTAACCCTAAGAATAAAGATACAGGGTATTTATTTTTAGATGTCTGGCTATATATAGTTAAGGAACTAGAGATTCCGTAGGAATATATAGACCTAGAAGAGGTTTCTAATAAAAAGGCTGTATAAACCTTACCTAACCCTATATTAGTTAAGTATAAGATAGATATAGGGGATAAGCAACCTCCTTTTAGACCACTATATAACTTATTAGAAAATAAGCTAGCCGTATTACGTCAGTATATAGTAAATAATCTTTAAAAAGGATGGATTCGGCCCTCTATAAGCCTAGTAGGGGCACCAATTATATTTATACCAAAGAAGGACGGGACCCTTCGCCTCTATATTAACTATTAGGCGCTTAATAAAATTACTATAAAGAATTACTACCCGCTACCCTTAATAGGGGAGCTTATTAATAGGCTATTAGGCGTAAAGATATTTACAAAACTAGATCTAAAAGATATATACTATTAAATCTAGATTAAAGCCGGCAATAAATAGAAAACGGCGTTTTAAATACGGTACGGCCACTTTAAGTACCTAGTAATGCTATTTGGGCTTACTAACGCACTAGTAATATTTTAGGCCTATATTAATAAGGCATTATTAGACCTGTTGGATATAATATATATAGTTTACCTTAATAACATTATAGTCTATTCTAATAACTACGAAGCATATACGTACTATATATAAATAGTACTAGAAAGACTATGGGAATATAAGCTCTATATAAACCTAAAAAAATACTCTTTCTATATTACTAGTATTAATTTTTTAGGCTTTATCGTCAGCGTTAACGGAGTGTTAATAGAGAAAAGCCGGGTAGATGCTATTAGGGAATAGCTATACCCTATAACGTTTAGAGAAGTATAGGTTTTCTTAGGCACGGCGAACTTCTACTAAAGGTTTATTATTTACTATTTATAAGTAATACTCCCAATTACTAATCTACTAAAAGGATCTAAGAATAGTAAGAAGTTAGGACCCTTTATATTTAGGGAAGCTACTAAGCAGGTAATAGACTAGTAGAAGGATTTGTTTATATTAGCGCCTATTTTAATATACTTCTGCTAGGAGCTATATATATACCTTAAAATAGATATATCCGGCTTTACCCTAAGGGCAATTATATCTTAATTAAAAGATAGAGAATAGCATCCTGTAGTGTTTTAGTTAAAGAAAATAACTCCTATAGAGTAGCGTTATATAACGCACAACTAAAAGCTACTTATAATAATCGCAGTAATAAAGCACTAGTGATATTATTATATAGAAAGTAATTATCCTATTAAAGTCCTTATAGACTATAATAACCTAGAATACTTTATAACTATAAAGGTGTTAAGCGGTTAACAAGCTAGATAGGCAAAGGCACTATTATAGTATAACTTTAAAATTACGTACCGCCTAGAAAAGATAAATCCCGCTAATAGGTTATTAAGACGTTCGGATTATAAGATAGGGGAAATAATCCCTATATTACAAAATTTACTTAGGAAAAAAGAAGACTCTTTCCCTAAAACTACTAAATTTTGCGGTAGGGTAGAGGTCCCAGCAATGCAGCTATAAAGCGCCATAATTATAGAGCTGTAGGATATAGTTATAAACTAGGTTATAGACTAAGCAGACGTTACAAAGTTGGCATACCCTAGAATTAGCGAAAATTCTATAGGATGTACTAGAGGTATCGCGGTACCTTTAACTTAACGGTGTATTAGCTATAAGTTTTTAGATCTAAGAGGGATAGGCAAGATACCTATCCATAGCGTGGTATACTATATAACGGTAGGAGAATCTACTAGCACTAATGGTTTAAAACGTCTTATACCACGCCTTAAGTCTATAATAGCGGTAGGTAAAACGGAAGTAAGTAATCTATATAAAACCTTTCCGGATCTTCTTCTTTAAGCTTAATAAAGGGACGCCTTCGCCTTTAGGGAGAGGTAGAAAGATATAGTAGAGATTAACTTAGCTAGAGTTACTAAGAAGCTATAGTAGCAAGACTAAAAGGGTCTATTACGCTTTAAGGGTGCTATATATATCCCAAAGAACCAAGCGGTTTAAGACGAAATTCTAAAAGTCTTTTATAACAACCTTTTTAGGGGTCACTATAGTGCTAATAGAACCCTTAAAGCCGTTTAAAAGAAATACTTTTAAGACGGAATATCTAAAGAGGTTAAGGACTATATATTAAGGTGTAATATATGGCAAAGGATATAGGTATCTAGGTATCGCCTATACGGCAAGTTATTAGTGCTTCCTATTCCGTAGGGACCTATATTAGAATTAATAATAGATTTTATTATAGGCTTACCCCCTACTAAAATAAGAACTAGAGAGGTTGCTAACGCCATTTTAGTAATTGTTAATAAGTATATAAAGTTTTTAGGATACTTTACTATTATAATAATAATTACGGCAGCAGAACTGGCAGACCTGTTTTTAAAATAGTAGCTTTTATTTAGTACGCTAAGGGGAATCATGTCTAACAGAGGTACCGTATTTAATAGTGCATTTTAGTCTTTATTCTATCTCTTATTAAAAATATAGTAAAGAATAAGTATTGCCTTCTAATTGTAAATAAACGGGCTAATAGAGCGTCTAAATGCGTTATTAAAACACTACCTCCGCTGCTATATTAATTATTAACAGGATAATTGGACATTATAGTTAGCTTTAATGCAGCATATATATAATATAAGCATCCATAGCAGCATAAAAATAACCCCTTATAAAGCATTATTTAGGGTAAAAGCAAATAACCCCTAGAATATTAAGAACATTATTCCTAAAAGGGAGGCACTAGTAATATCCAAGAGAATTAAGTAAATAAGAATTCGTAAAGAAGAACTTAAAAAGCACTTACTAGATGCCTAGGCTATGCAAAAAAGGTACTATAACAAAAAAAATATACTAACAGAATTTAAGATAGAAGACGAAGTCTTACTATCTATAAAAAATATCCAAATAAAACGTATTAAGAAGAAGCTGGATTATCAGTAGCTTAGACCCTTTAAAATAGTTAGAAAAACTAAAGGAAATTAAGCCTATAAATTAGAATTGCCGAAATTATACCTAATATATTCTATATTTTATATTTCCTTACTAAAGCTATACTAGAGAAGAGATGGTGCGGAACTGCTACTACCTAGCGAAATTAATAAGGAACTAGAATAAAATATAGAAGATATTTTAAACTAAAGATGGCGCTAGAAAAAGCGCGAATTTTTAGTTTGCTAGGAAGGATACTCTTAGGTATATAATAGTTAGGAACCTAAAAAGTACCTTTAGCTAGGATATAATACGGTAATTAAAACCTTCCTAAGGACTAAAGGTAAAGATTTAGTAATAGTTCCGGATATACTATAGATAAGATAATAGGGAAGACCCCGTAAATTAAAACTATAAGGTTAAGCACAGGCATTAAAAACGGAAATATTTCGCCGTTATAATAGGGATCCTAAAACCCTATAAGGGGAAGCCTATAAGACCTATAGGAGAACTACTAGGGATACTGTCTAAAGAAGACGCTGTTTAAGAATAAGCAGTAATAATATAAGAAAAGGCCTTAGGGATTTAGAAGGACCCCCTAGGGATAAAAGGAGAGTATCTAGTCTAGCACTAAAAATACGTAGTAGAGTTAATAATATAAAGAGGAGCAAAAGGATAGCCTATAAAGAATTAAAAAAATTTAAAAATTATAAAGTACCTATAGGAATACTACCCGTTTATTATATATAGGGATTATAATAATGCACTGCCTTTATAAGAATTGTTACCAAAGCTTAAAATAAAGGCATCCCTAAAGTATAAAGTTAATTCCTAATAATAGGGCATCCTAGAGGCACCCAAGAAGCACTATATAAAGCTATTCTATAATAAGAAGAAAAGAGCTAGGTAATAACTTAAATACTACTAGTAGTAATAGGAGCCTCCTCTTCTATCTTAATATTATTATTAATGGTATTATCAGCTCCTCTATCCCTAGAATTATTAGCACTTCTACTAATATTCTTCTTAGAATAATAGGTACTAGAAGGACTAGCATAGGCGGGAGACTAGTGAGGAGAACGTTTATCTTAACCTTTATTACTATTCTTAGTATTAGGTTCCAAATTGGCGTCTAAATAGAGATTAGAGAGATATTAGCTAAAGGAGTTAACACAGTTCCTAAGTAAGTCACTAGAGAAACTTACCTGGCTAGAGTAGCTTATGTAAAAGTACAAATATTATTATTAATAAGGGTAAGCTGTTTGTATATACGCTCCTAGATACTATATATCTAAGATTATTATATCTCTATAGCAGTAGAAACCCTTATTAAATTAAAGAGCTTATAAGTAAGGGAAGATACCTTCTATCCCCGCCTATTACTATTAGGATATTAGCGGAAATCTTAAATAGCGCGTTAGAGCCTATAAGTCTTATACGTATAGATAGTAGGGATCTAGTATAATTAGCGAAATTTAGAATAGGATGGAATGGGAAATACTAGGATATAGGTCTTTCTCCTACTACAGCAATAGGAGTATTTAGATTTGTTTTTGCTAAAGTAAGGCATTTTATAGACATGGGAAGGATTCTACGTAAGAGTATAAACGCAGTAATAATAGCATTTTAGGGAAACTGCTATAGGAGTAATAGACACTGTCTAGGGCGTTACTAAAAGAGGAATAATACTACCGCCGGTTTAGGGACGTGTAAAAGAACTATAAGCCATTATAAGAGAATACTTTAAGAAGTTAGTATCGTTATAAGAAGATAAGGTAGGGATCCTATTACTTATAAACGCGTTAAGAAAAGATAATAAGGTAGTAATAGAAATGCGGCTAAAGATATAGATGCTAAAAGGCGAGATATAATAAAAATAGCCTATTTAAAAATAAGACGAATGGTGTTGTTAATAAAAGGACAAGTAAAAGATAACGACTTATAAACAAAAAGAAATTAAAATAAAAGACGTTATTATTAAAACCCATTTAGGTAAATGGGGATAGTGGTTAGTTAACGCGTTATACTAGATAACCTCTAGATCTATTTATAATAAATTTCCAAAATTAGAGAAGTAAATCCCACTAAAATTTTAATTACTATTATTAAAATCCTATTATAAAAGCACTATAAGGAGCTAGGGTAGGAGAAGAGTAGAGGAATAAAAGATAAAATAAAGTTCCGCGCTAGTAAAGAGCTAGCGATAAGCCGCATTATAGAGTACCTTTCTACTAAGGGTTTCCCTAGTAGTTTTAGCTAAAACTCTATAAAAGCTTAGTAGAGGTAAAGCCTTAGAGGACTAAGACTTTAAAAGGGGAGGTATATATCCAATAAGACGGTAGGAGGTTTTATTTATATCCTATCTATATTTTAGAAGATATAGTTAGATAGGTTAAAGGCGAAAGGTTTTACTAGCGTCTTAAAAGAAATATATAGGAAGCTAGTTCCCCTCTAGAGAAGAACTAGCAATTAGTCTCTAAATAGAAGTAATTAGAAGCATTTGTCCTTTAATACGTAAAAACTCATTCTACCTTCTACTTACCTTTAACGTATCTTTAACTTACCTTCTCCTTACTAGTGATACTGTTAATTAGATAATTATACGTTCCGGTTAGGCTAGCTTCTTATAATATCGCACCTTCTAATATAGAATAAGCACTATAGGATTATCTGTAATATAGCTAGCGTTTACTAAATAATAGCGACCCGGAGGTATATAAAAGCTACTATCCTTTACAAAAGCAAACACGCGGCTGTTGTATGCAGAGCCTTCCTATCTAGGTATAATTAACACAAAGTTTATATTAAAATCGCATGCCGTAAATATATTCTGCGAGATCTAGCCTTTCCTATTACGCTATGCTGCTTACTAAGCTTTAGGAACTAATATTAGTATATATAAGCCGTTAAGAGCGCCAATATAATCTGCAAAAAAGGGCTATATCTTATTATTAGATTCTACCCATTTAGGAGTTTAATTGGGCGGCAGCTTAATGATATCCTTATATAGCTTACACAAAGCATTAAGAACCTTATAGAAGGAGCTAATAGAGGTTAGTTATAGCGTCTTATTACCCACTAAATATTACCTACTAATAGGCTTACTGTAGACGTCGAGTGCTGAAACTCCTACGCTACGAACTTTCCAGTTAACCTACCCCTACATCTAGCCATAAACATTATTAGCTTCTGCTCCGCCGATATACCTTTCTGCGTATATAATCTATAGTTGCTAATAAGCCAATTAAGGAGCAATTTGAATATCCGTTAATTAAGGCGTGTTACCGTTTTAAGCAACTGCGGACGACTATACAATAGCTCTACCGTTCTTACCTTACTGCGTAGAGGGTTAACAAGTTACTGGCGCCTGCTATTTAATACTGGAAAGTTCCTTGTATATTTAACAAGCATATAAGGTAGGGATATTATTGCTAGAACGCCTGTTAATACTATAGCCAATATATAAGGCTTTATAGTTAACGTTTCTTAGATTACGTAATGGTAAGAATAGGTTAAAAATATTGTAAAAAAGGGTAGAATTAACCGACCTGGTTATGTCGGGGCTTTATAAGTACCCCCCCTTCAAAACGGTAGGTACTGGTGGAATTCGCCTAGGTAGACTGCCTAGGTGGCTTAAATTGCTGACAAAACTCGCTGCTATACTATATTTGGGAGCCTAGTCGCGGTTGACGCGAACGCCTCTACCTGGCCAGGTTAGACCTCTTTTTCAGCTGCTAAGACGACCAATCTGCCTAAAATCTACCTGGGGCGTTAAACGGACACTATTTACCAGGTGGATATCGTATCGGTGGCCCGTTCGCGACTAGGTCGGCCTAGGTGGACCTAGGTGGCTTTTTTAGAGCGCCTGCCTAATGGAGTTCACCTGGCCAAAAAAAGGTATCGAATGTACCCTAAGCAGGTTAAGTTCCTATATTATATTATAATACCTATAGGCGTAGTTATAGACCTAGTATAGATATAAATAATTTAAGAGTAGCCAGAGCTAGAAAGCTATTAAGATATTTAAGTATTTCTAGGCTTTGCTAATTTTTATAGGCGCTTTATTTATAATTACCTAGATATTACCTAATACCTATTTAACTATATTATGGAAGCTTTTTAAGACCTAGCTTAAAAAGTAAAAAGCTTAAAGATAGGAAGAAAGAAAACTAAAAAGGGACTAACTAAATAGTATAAACTCTAGTTATAGCCTAGAAAGGTTTATAAGGCTTTTTAAAAACTATATATAAAGTTTATAAAAGCTTTATTACTATAGTATTTTAACTTAGATTAGCTACTAATAATAGTTACCAATATATTAAAATTTGCCCTTATTAGTATTCTACTATAACCTAATAAGTATTTAGATACTACCTAGCTTTACTAAAAACTAGTAGTATTTTATAGTAGAAAATTCTAGGGGCCTAAAGTTAGGTATTATACCCACAATAAGGAACTGCTAGCTATAGTTAACTGCGTTAAATAGTAGCAATACTACCTTAAGCACGCGAGCTATACTACTTGTATACTCTTAGATTATTATAATTTACGCTACTTTATAACTATAAAGAAGCTTATATCTTAATAGGCTAAATAGGTAGAGAGGCTTATATAATTTAATTTTAAGATTAAATATAAGCTAAGGGAAAGTAACCCTACTAATAGACCGTTATAATAGTTAGACTATACTAAAGGCTTTAAAATAGGAGAAGGAAAACAGATAATAGATATCTTACTCCCTATATTATAGAATAAGCTCTAGGTATAGAATACTTAAATACCTATAGCTTTATATATTAAGTCTTAGGTAATACAAGCCCTATTAGTTTCTACTAACGTTCTAGCTAGTACTTAGTCTATTACTAATAAGGGTCTAAAGAAGGAAGCCAATATTCCCCCCCTACAACTATATATTGAAGCCGCTGTAATGCAAAGGGCCCAAAATAAACGCAACTCTAATGTTATAAAGTATATTAAAACACGCCTAAATAAACTGTGGAGGGACCCTAGGGCGCCCTATAGGAGAACAAACTAACAACCCTAAAGTAGGGAAGATATATTAGAGAAACAGGTAAAGAAAGCAGAAGAAAAATGGTGCTGCTTTAGGGCCTAGGCCTATATAGAGGAGGAAGGGAGACGCGCAAGAGGCCAGCAAAGATAACAGTAAGAGAGAGAAAGGAGCCAAAGCAGAGCATGAAAGAACGCTAGGAAACCATCTACCGCAATGCAATACTGGTTAGACTAACGCTGGAGAGGCGCGTAGGAGTTAAAGGTACAGAGGCTAACTAAGGCAAGAGGAACCCAAGCCGTAGCATAGTTAACGCTATAGGGGGTAAACACTCTAGGGCTCTGAGAAGGCCTAATGAAGGCAGAAAATATAATGGCAATACTCTTAAGAATAGGAATAATAGGACTAAAAGACTGGCTCTACCGGGTAGGTGTCCTAGTAGGCAACCTAAGATGCGAATATGGCTGGCTAAGACAGACACTAAAACACGTAATATTGTTATGCCCCTTACGCACTAACCGAGAAGCAATACTTTTAGTAGCTGGCATAGAGAACTATAATATACTGCTCTTAATATAAAAAGGCCTTAAGGCGGTTACCTAGTGGCTTATTAGCTAAAATATACTAAACCAGTTCTGGGTTGCAAGGGAAATAGTAATAGAGGGTAGGGGGGCGAGTAACAGGCGCCCCCTAATAACTCTACAGTAGTAGAGTAAAGTTTGCGATACTAGCGCATCCGTAGGCTTATTACGGCAGCAGTGGTTCCTAAGGAGGTCAAAAAGTAAGATAGTAGGAGCACCACAGGTGACTCGTAGGCGCCTTGCAGGCGCCTTGTAGGCGAGTCCCAAAAGGCGGGGAGATGGATTACGGGGTTTTCTCAAATAGAGTTTTCTCCCCACATGTATATAAGGAGTAGTCCGCGTGGGCCCAATAGGGATCCGAATCGGACGTTAAGCAATGAATTATTATTAATAAGGGTCTAAAAATACCTAGACAGGATATCTCTAATATATTCTTAAAACCTAGTAATACACTATCTCTAATTACTAAGCTATTCCCTTAAACTAATAGTAAAGCTATAAAGTAATTAAAACTTGGAGCTCTATAATAACTAAATGACTTTAACCTTATAGAGGCCTTCCTAATATACGCGTATTAAAGAGTTATAAGATCTATAGTACCATCTAGTTTTATACTTAGAGCAGTATAAGATAAAATAGCTTTTACCTAGAAATTATCTAAAAGGTTAATAGATCTTATCTATAAGGTAAGCTCGGACCCCTAAAACTCGGCTAACCCTAAACTCGGCCACTTAACCAAAACTAAACCACCAATTTGTAGACCTATTTTCTCCACAACGAATCGATTAATATAGACCAAAATATATAGAACTTATAAATGGCTATTATAGATTTTAAATCCAGTATTTATAAGTCTGTGCAAAAAGTTATACTTGCATATAATGTCCCTTTGTTAATTTTAAGCGATTAATTAATTAGTATACTACGAGGGCAATTTATACACTAATATAAATAGCAATATACTCCTATATAGAAGACTTTGCTTATTAATTAGGTGCTTAAATAGGACTTATAAAGTTTTATTTGCTTATCTATAGTTATAGAAAAATAGTAACCTAAACCCTTAATTAAAATAGCAATACTAAGCCCCTTAGTAAAATATAGGTAATTAGCTATTTACCAAGTTAATAGAAAGCATATAAATCAATACAGTACATTTAAAGTAAATTTAAAAATTATATAACCTTATAAAAAGGTATAAAGGAAGGTTAATATATAAGTAAAAAATATCTAATATTTAAATAAATTTAAAGCTTTATTAAGTGTATATATAAACTAAATTACTATAGGAGATACCTTTAAAACAAAGGCTTTTATATGGCTACTAAGTAATAATAAATAGATATTTATTATAGAGATAACATCTGCCTTTAATTAATTAAACTTCTTATAGTTTTTAAAGTAAACCACTTTTAATTAATATAATTCTACCAAGGAAAAACACTCTATTAAGTATATATATTCTTAAAAAAATACTTAAAAAATGTATTATATTATATTTAACTAATTTACTAACATTTTCTTATTTATAACTAAATTATTTAGTAATAAAGCTTAATTATTATTGTTGGGAATAAAGGCATATGAGGCATATTGCCGTCATGTGTGGCAAGTTGCCGTTACGTGCGGCAAGTTGCCGTTACGTGCCGCCGCGGCACTAGCGTGGTGAGGAACCTTAAGTTCCTTACCCCTTTCTTTAAGATTAAAAAGAATAACAATTATTATACTATCTACGAACCATAGCTACGTGATATCCCCTTGTGTAACTAACACTAATTAGTGGTTAACTTCACTGTTATACTATAAAGCAGCTAGGTATTCCACTAAGAAGAGACGAGCTACTGTACTAGTGCTACTCGTACTAAAGGGAGCTCTCTTTTAAGGTTAGAACTGGTCCTAAACCTTAAATAGAACTCTTCTATAAATCTAAGGATTTAAAGGCTAGAACTGGTCCTAAGCCTTTCTAAGATTACAGATTCTTATATCTATTACGCAGAATAACACGCGTTATAAGTCTTTGTAATTTAAGGCTAAAACTAGTTATAAGCCCTATAATTACAAATACACGTTATAAACGCGTACTAAATAACGAACGCATACTAAACGACAATCCCTCCCTTTAAAAACATGGCTACGCCTACCTTAAATGACTGGGAAGACTCCTTACCACTAGGGGTAGCTTATACGCGAAACTTATTAATAAAGATTGGGACGAATTTACTATTAATATAATAACTTATACGGTAAAACAAGTTAATGGCTTTCTCCTATACCGTATTATATTTTACTAAAGTAGATATTATGCTAATTTACAGCTATAGGAATATTTTAGGGAGGATTTTGCAAGATAGACCGCCAATACCTAGGCACTTAGCAATGTTAATATTGTTTAGGATTTTTAAGACTTCCTCTATAGGAATAGGGTATACGTTACTAAGAATGGTAACCCAATTGCTAGTAATATTTAGGCTGTTATTACTAGTATAAAAGAACCAGTATAGACGAAAGCTAAGATTATATGTTAACTACGGAAACCTAGAACCAACCTATATTCTTTAAAAGGCAACTTTAATTTAGAATAAAAACCCTAGAACGCTACTCTTCTACCTAAAGGTGCTCTTCTACCTAGAGGTTCTCTCCTACCTAGAGATACTCCTCCTCCACCTCCGCCGCCTCTAGCTCCTCTACCCTAGCTAAGTAGTAAGCCTCTACTATAAGAAGTTACGAACCTAATAAAGGTATATCTGGATAAGGAGAAGAAGTTTAGAGGAGAACTATACGATATACTCGGAATAAAACTACAGGTCTTTTATAACTGTTATAGTAAGGTTAGAATCTAACGCCACTAGTTCTATTATACTTTCTTAGTTATGCTAAAGGGACGGGCGGCGATATTTTATTACGACTATATTACGGGTAGAAACTATAGCTTTAATATAATACTTTAGCTTACTAGAGCCTACTTTAAAACTGATAAGAATTGCCAGCTTTATATATCTAAATAGCGAAAGACTATATTTTAGAGAGTTATCGCTTTTAACCTAATAAAGACTTATTTAGAGTGCCTTTAACTACTCTTTAATAAACTCTAGAAAATCTAACGTGGCCTTACTAAAACTTACTAAAACGAAAATAGCCTAAGGGACTAGGTTATCTTAGCATGCTATAGCGTTCCTAAGTGCAACTTAGCGCTATATAAACCTATAGATACGTTTAAAGGAGTATATGCTAAGCTACGCTCTGCTATAGGTACTATAATATAAACACAAGAATCTTAACAGCTTTATACTAAAAACCCTACCTAACTAAGTACTCCTAACTAACACGATTATAACTAGACTAATTAAATATATAGTGGCCGTGGTAGGGAATACAGAAAAGGGTATAATTAACGTTAACTATAAGGTAATTATGGAGGTCCTTATAGAGGTTTATTTTAAAGTAATTACTAAAAGAAGTGCTACGTTTATAAGAAGCTAAATTGCTAGTTAACTAGACACTCCCTTAATAAGCAAAAGGAGGCATATAATAAGTTTCGTTAGAGTATAAGAAATGTTAGAAATTATAAGATTACTATAGCCTACTTCTAAAGCTTCCTGGTTTAATATAAAGGTGTAAAAGATCTTAAGGGTAAGGTTAATAAGACTAAATAGCTCCTTATGGATATAGAAATTAAGGACTACTTACCTAACTAATACTTTACTAAGTATAGTAAGGTAGATGGTATACAAACCGTTGCTATTCTTAATAACTAATCTACGCTCCATTCTATTACGAAGTTAGATATCTTTAATAAGCTAAAGGAGAGCTCCGCGTTCTCCTTTAACGATAACCTTAAGTTTAAGCTCTTTAATAACTTAATACTTCTATCTAGATTAACTAATTAACGGCAGGCTAATATATAATACGTTTTGGCAAGGGTACCGCAATCTCTCTTAGTACAATTAGGGTCTAAACCCCCTTAGGATATATCACCTTCCACATTATTCCTATAAATACTCTATTTTTATTCTGCATTAGGGATATAGATAAATTAGGCGTTAAGCTTAATAATCTTAAGAATATACTCGTGTAGGGAGATAATCGGATGCCTATTGTACGTAAGTAGGGTTACCCTTAGCTGCTCCTTTAATAACTAGAAAAGAGTATTACTTAGAGCTATTTAACTAAGTTAGAGTTACGTTAACTACACCGTTGTTTTAGCCACCTATCCGTTTATTAATTGCTTAGGGTTCTTTAGTAAGCGGGCTATAAAGTTAAGGTTAAGGCAATTAAGTATCTTATAAAGTATTGCTATTACTACTAAATAAACCAGAAGTCCCCTAGCCGATTTAAGTTCACCCTTAAGGATAACTACAACTTTAACTTCTGTATTATTATTAACGTT